>OBJP01000386.1_pt1 | contig 34002 bp, 35 predicted proteins | sample 1519821 | NCBI WGS metagenome assembly OBJP01 (sample SAMN04209218, study PRJEB22552) | human gut metagenome | biome: gut; material: feces | host: Homo sapiens | place: USA: Oklahoma | reverse complement strand
TCGACACCGCCGAGTTCGCGATCCCCGGCCTTGACGACGAGTTCCGCGTCATCGTGTCTCCGTGGATCCTCTCCTCGCTGATCACCGATCGCCTTGCCGCTTACTACGAGACGGTCACCAAGCACAACCTCAACTACCGTCGTTACTATCACCAGTTCGACTACTAATCGGTGACAAATAAGCTACTGATCAAGAAGCACCCTGCCCGGGCGCATGCGTCCGGGCATTTTTATGCCGAAATTCGCAAGAAAGGGGAATCGAATGAGGCAGTTTATCGTGGCGTCCCATGCTCATTTTGCGTCCGGAATCGTCGAGAGCATCGGCCTGCTTTCCGGCGAGCGCGAAAACGTCCATGCGCTCTCTATGTATGTCGACGGAAACGAGGACCTGACCAAGGAGGCCGCAGCGATTCTGAACGGCTTTGCGGCGGACGATGAGGTCGTCGTTTGCACCGACCTCTTTGGCGGCAGTGTCAACAACGAGTTCACCAAGATCGTCCAGACGCGTCCTAACACGCACCTCGTGACCAATATGAACCTGCCGCTCCTTATGCAGCTGCTGTTCGTGCCCGAATCCACCCCGATCGATGAGGCCATTCGCCAGATCGTCGAGGCGGACGACACCAAGGTCAAGTACGTCAACGACCTGCTGGGGCAGGCCGAACTCGATGAGTTTTAACCACTAGGGAGCACATCATGATTCAGATGATTCGCGTGGACTATCGACTGCTTCACGGCCAAGTTGCCGTTAGCTGGACCTCGGCTCTGGGTGCCGACTGCATCCTGTTGGTGAGCGACACGGTCCTCAATGACAAGCTTCGCCTGCAAGCTCTATCCCTCGCAAAGCCGGAGGGCTGCAAGGTCGTCGTCAAAAACACCGAGGATGCCGTCAAGGCGCTCCAGAGCGGTGTGACTGATAAGTACAAGCTCTTCGTGGTTTGCGAGACGATCCAGCAGGCCGGTGCCGTCGCCAAGGCGATGGGCATCAAGAAGATCAATCTCGGCAACGTTGCCTTTAGCGAGAATGCCCGCCAGGTCTCGACCAGCGTATTCCTCACGCCCGAAAACGAGGCATACGTCAAAGAACTGCTCGGCGAGGGCTATGAACTGTTCATTCAGATGATTCCGGCAGATGCGAAGACTGACGCCGCGAAGGTCATCGGTTAGGGGTTGTCATGGTTATCAAGACAATCCTGATTTTCCTGATCGCCCTTTTGGGCTATTCCGAGTGGCTGACGGGCACGAGCTACCTCCAGCGCCCGATCGTGCTCGGGCCTCTGGTTGGCCTTGTCATGGGCGATGTAGTGACCGGCACCATTATGGGCGCCACGATGGAGCTTGCCATGGTCGGTGCCATCTCGGTCGGTGCATATAACCCGCCCGATACGATTTCCGGAACCATCCTGGGTGTGTCGCTTGCCATGCAGGCCGGCGCGGACGCTTCGGCGGCCCTGACCCTGGGCATTCCCATCGCAACGATCGTCCTGGCGCTCGATACCGCCCTGGGCCAGCCGGTGATGCTGCTGCTGGTGCACCGTATCGACAAAAACGTCGAGGACGGAGACACCAAGGCCATCCGCGCAACATGCTCATCGCCGGTTACGCGCAGAGCTGGTGCGGCCTGCTGATTATTCCCCTGGCATTCTTCTTTGGCGCCGATGCTGTTGCCAGCCTGCTCAACATCATCCCCGATTTCGTTCAGACCGGCATGGATGTCGCCGCCGCCTTCTTGCCTGCACTCGGCTTTGCGATGCTGGCCCAGATGATTATGAACAAGACTGTGGCGCCGTTCTTCTTCGCTGGCTTCTTCCTCGTCGCCTACTTTGGCATTAGCACGACGGGCGTGGCGATCTTTGCCGCGATCATTGTCGTTGCGATGACGGTTTTGGGTGACAAGAAAAAGGCGGAGCAGCCTGCAGCGGCAACCGAGGATCCTGCGATTGGGAGTGGGTTCGATGAGTTTTAATTTTGAGTCTTCTTACGACGGGCTGATTTCCCGCGCAGACCTTAAGAAGCTGTTCTGGCGCTCGATTCCCTATGAGCATTCCTGGAACTACGAGCGTATGGGCCATATCGGCTTTATGTGGGCCCTTATGCCGATCCTTCGCAAGCTGTATCCGCAGGATGCGGACTTTAAGGCCGCCCTCAAGCGCCATATGGAGCTCTATAACGTCACGCCGTACATCTCGACGCTCCCCATGTCCATCGCCGCTGCAATGGAGGAGGTCAACGCTACTGACGATAGCTTTGACACGAGCGCGATCTCTAATGTCAAGCTTGCTTTGATGGGGCCGCTGTCCGGCGTGGGCGATGCCTTCTACTGGGGCACGCTGCGAATTTTGGCAACGGGTGTCGGCACGTCGCTGGCGCTGCAGGGCTCTATTCTTGGCCCGATTTTGTTTCTGCTCGTGTTCAACGTCCCTCACTACATCATCCGTTACCTGCTGACGTTTGTGGGATATCGCTTTGGCTCGGACATGATCAGCAAGGTCCAGGAATCGGGCATTATGGACACGATCGTCAAGATGGCCTCCATTATGGGCGCCATGGTGATCGGTGCTATGACCATGGAGATGGTGACCGTGGACATTCCGCTCATGGTCGGTGCGGGCGATGGTGCTCAGACGCTCGCCGAGCTGCTCAACGGAATCTTCCCGGGCTTTGTCACGATGGGGCTGTTTGGAATCGTCTATCTCATGCTCAAGAAGAAGATGAATCCGCTGCTCATCATGCTCGTGATCCTGCTCGTGAGTATCGCTGGCGCGTTCTTTGGAGTGCTTGGTGTCCAGTAGAGTATCCGTCATAATGAGAACAATGTAAGAGGGGGCGTCGCGCACACTGTGCTGCGGCGCCCTTTTGCCGAAAGGTGGACAAGATGGAGTATCCACAGCTTGCCGTTATGAATATCAGCCATCGGTATTTTGACCTGGAGGAGTTCTTTTCGTCGGCGGCGGCTTCGGGCTACACGTGCTGCGAGCTTTGGACGGGGGCGATGCATTTGTATGTCGATTGCCATGGATACGATTCGCTCGAGCAGGTGCGGGAGCTGTCGCAGCGGTATGGGGTTCGGATTGTGGGGCTTTGTCCCGAACAGAACAACCCCAAGCCGTGGAATATCGCGGCGCGCGGTAATGAGGCGCGTGCCCGCACGCTCGCGTACTTTAAGAACGTCGTGGATATCGCGGTGGAGCTTGGGGCCGAGCAAGTCATGGTGTCGAGCGGCTGGGCATTTTTGAATGAGCCGATCGAGGACGCATGGGCGCGTAGCGCTTCGATGCTTCGCGCAATTGCCGAGTATGCGGGCGAGCGCGGCGTGCGCCTGGTGCTCGAGGCCCTGCAGCCAGTTGAGTCGATGATCGTGAACTCGGCGGCCGACACGAAGCGCATGGTTGACGCGGTTGACCATCCGGCGCTCAAGGCGTGCCTTGATATGGGTGCCATGGCAGCGGCGGGGGATACCATCGACGATTATTTTGATGCGCTCGGCGATGACGTTGCCCACGTGCACTTTGTCGATGTTTCGGCAGATGGCACCACGCATCTTGCCTGGGGTGACGGCGACCGCGATATGCGTGCCGACCTGGATAGGCTGGTGGCGCGTGGATATCGTGGAGTGGTTTCGGCCGAGACCTATGACTGGCGCTATTTCGCCGATCCCGCCGCAGCCGATGCTCAGGTTATGGCGGAGTATCGACGCGCGATCGGCGCCTAGGCGGGCGTCGAGCTGCCGTTCGGCAGACTTTAGCTTGGCGCTCTTTGGGAAACGGGATGCGCTTTCCGGCTGAGGCTTCTGGCGGAAAGCGTGTCCCGGAATTGCGATTCGGAACGGGACGCAGTTTCCCGTTGGGATGGGTTTGGGAAAGCGTGTCCCATTCTGGAGACTCATTCCGGGATGCATTTTCCCGATGGGGCGGGTTTCGGGAAGTGTGTCCCGTTCTGAGCGTCTATTCTGGGACGCCGTTTCCGGTTAAGGCCTCAAGTGGAAAGTGCGTCCCAGTTTTTGGCTGGAAGGTGGGACGCGCTTTCCGTATGTTTCCAAATGAATACGCTGTGAGCCGAGGAAGACGATTTTCCCCGCAAACACTCTAGTATGCTAAAGTACCCAGAAGACCGGCGGAGCTATGCCGGTCTTCTGTTCTATATGAAACACAGCATGAGGAGGCTCACCAGATGACGGCCACACCGTGGGGATTCCGGGACATATTGCCCGAGGAGGCTCAGGCGCGCGAGGAGATCGCATGTACGGTGAAGGGCTGCTTTAGGGAGCATCATTACCTGCCGGTCGAGACGCCGCTGCTCGAGGACAAGGGCTCTCTCGAGGAGGGTGGCCGCATTGCGGACACCCCGTTTAAGCTCTTTGATGACGACGGTCGCCTGCTGGTGGTTCGTCCTGACAACACGCTGCCGATTGTTCGCCTGGTTTCGACACGCATGCGCGCGGCCGATCTGCCGCTGCGCCTTCGCTACGAGGCGCCGGTGGTTCGCGAGTGCCAGCGCAATGCCGGCGGCTCGCGCCAGTTTACACAGTTGGGCTTTGAGCTTATCGGTGCGGGCGATACCGCGGGCGATGTCGAGATTGTCTCGCTCGTGGCCGAGGCGGTGCGCAAGCTGGCGCTGCCCGATGCACGCATCATCGCAGGTAGTGTGCGTCCGTTTAAGGAGCTGCTCGCGGCGTGCGAGGATCGCGAGCTGGCTGCCGAGGCCCTGCGCTGCGTGCACGCCAACGACTTCGTGGGCCTCGATGCCCGCGTGGCGGCAAGCGTCGAGTCCGATGCCGTCAAGGCTGCCATTAGCGAGCTGCCGCGTCTGCACGGCGGCGCCGAGGTACTTGACCGCGTGGATGCGCTGCTGGTTGCCGCCGGTATCGTCGCGCCGCTCACGCGTGAGCTGCGCGCTCTGGTCGAGGGCCTGGCTCCCGAGGACGCCCAGGTGCTGTCGTTCGACTTCTCCATCATGAACTCTTTTGATTACTACACGGGCCTGGTCTTTAAGGCCTACGCCGGTGGCCTGCCCGATCCGGTGGGCTCGGGCGGCCGCTACGACTCCATCTTTACCGGCGCGTTCGGCGACGGCATCGAGGTGCCGGCGGCGGGCTTCGCCTTTTCGCTCGAGCGTCTGGAGGCCGCGCGCACCTCGGCCGAGGACGCCGCTTCCGACGGCGATCATGCGGTGGACCGTGGTGCCGAGGGCCCGCTGCGCATCGCCGTGCCCAAGGGCTCGCTTAAGGCTGACACGCTCGACGTGCTCGAGGCCGCGGGCCTGGACGTCTCTGAGCTGCGCGACCCCGGCCGTCACCTGATCGTGCGCGGTCACGACACGCGTGCCGGCGAGGGCACGGTCGGAGATATCGAGTTTGTCATCGTGCGTCCCAGCGACGCGCCCGCCTTTGTGGGCTGCGGCGGTGCCGATTGCGGCATCTGCGGTTGGGACTCGCTCATCGAGGCCGACCTCAACCTGCTGCAGCTGGTCGACCTGGGCTACGGCCTGTGCACGTTTATCGAGGCGGAGCCCGCGTGGCGCGCTGGCCAGGCCGAGTGCAACTATGCCCGTCGCGGGTCGCTTCGTGTGGCCACCAAGTATCCGCGCATCGCGAGCGCCTGGTATGCCGAGCGTGGCGTGAATGCCGATATCGTCTCGCTGCACGGCAATATCGAGCTGGCCCCCATCGTCGGTATGACCGACCGTATCGTGGACATTACCGCCACGGGCGCCACCCTGCGCGATAACGACCTGGTTATTACTGGTCGCATTATGGACTGCACGGCGCGCTTCTTTGTCAATCCGGGTGCCGCGCGCCTGGATCCGCGCGTACGCAATCTGGCAGATCGCTTGGCAGCTGCTGTTAAGGACAAGCATTTTGAGCCCGTCGCGGGCTCGGCACAATAGCGCGAGCACGCACGGGCGCCCCAACGTACGGGCTGCGGGCTGACTGGCGCCGCCGCCCGGCCTTTCGTTTTTCGAACACAACCTCGACCGATAGGGGATACCGATATGAAGACCATCAAGCTTGCTCCCGGTGAGCGCCTCGTTACCAACCAGCTCAACCGTAAGGGCGTGCTGCCGCAAAACATCGTCGACGCCGCCCGCGATATCGTGGCCAACGTTCGCGCCAACGGCGATGCCGCGGTGCGCGATTATTGCCAGCGTTTTGATGGCGTTGAGCTGCAGAGCTTCCGCTTGCCGCAGGAGCAGATCGATGCCGCGCTCGAAGGTCTCGATCCGGCCTTTGTCGCCGCGTTGGAGAAAGCTTCACGCCAGATCCGCGAGTTCCACCAGCGCGAGGTCGAGCAGAGCTGGTTTACCACGCGTGCGGACGGCACGATGCTCGGCGTTAAGGTGACCCCGCTTGCCGCTGCCGGCATCTACGTGCCGGGCGGTCGTGCGCAGTATCCCTCCACGGTGCTCATGAACGCCATTCCCGCCAAGGTCGCCGGCGTCAAGCGCGTGGTAATGGTGACCCCGCCGCAAAAAGACGGCCTGATCAGCCCCTACACGCTCGCCGCGGCAAAACTCGGCGGCGTGGACGAAATCTATATGATGGGTGGCGCTCAGGCCGTGGCCGCGCTGGCGTACGGTACCGAGAGCATTCCGCGTGTCGATAAAATCACCGGTCCGGGCAACGCTTTTGTTGCCGCTGCCAAGCAGATTGTCTCGGGCGACGTGGGAATCGACATGGTCGCTGGCCCGTCCGAGGTCTGCGTGCTGGCCGATGCCACGGCCAAGCCCATGGTGGTCGCGGCAGACCTGATGGCCCAGGCCGAGCACGATCCGCTGGCCGCCTGTTATCTGGTGACCTGCGATGGGCAGTTTGCGCGCGAGGTCGAGGCTGGCATCGACATTCTGGTGGCGCAGTCGCCACGCGCCGAAATCACGCGCGCCTCGCTCGACAACGAAGGCACCATCGTGGTGGCCGCCGATATGGCTGCCGCCGTCGAGGCCGTGAACACCGTGGCGCCCGAGCACCTGGAGCTGCACTGCAAGGATGCGATGGGCCTGCTCGGCGGCATTCGCAACGCCGGCGCCATCTTTGTGGGCGCTTGGAGCTCCGAGCCGCTCGGCGATTACGTTGCCGGTCCCAACCACACGCTGCCGACTGGCGGCACGGCCATGTTCTCCAACCCGCTTTCGGTCGAAGAGTTCGTTAAGCGCTCGAGCGTCATTTGCTATACGCCCGAGGGCCTGCTCTCCGACGCTCCCGCTACGCAGCGCCTGGCCGAGGCCGAGGGCCTGTGGGCGCACGCGCTTTCCGCCGCTCTGCGTCGCCGCGTGCTGGAGCAGGGCGAGGATGCCGTGAGCGCCGCGTCGCTGGCTGCGGCCGACCTGACTAAGGTTGCCTGGCCGGGCGACGCCGTGGCGACGGTTGCCGAGGGCGTTGACCTGGCGGCGGCTGCAAGCGCGGATGGCGCTGGCCCGACCGGCGAGGAGGCCTGACATGGCCGAACTCACTCCCCGCATGAAGGAGCTCGTCCAGCCCTACTTGGCCGGCATTGAGCCCTATGATCCCAACTTTACGCCCACGCGCATCAACCTTTCGGCCAACGAGAACACCTATCCCGTGCCGGCCGGCGTGTGCGAGGCGATTGACGCGGCGCTCGCCGCTACGCCGCTCAACCGCTATCCCGATCCCATGTCGAACGACCTGCGCGACGAACTGGCTGCTTGGCGTGGCGTGACGCGCGAGAACATCTGCGTGGGCAACGGCGGCGACGAGCTGCTCTATAACTATCTGCTGGCGTTTGGCGGCGCGGGGAGGACCCTGCTCAACTGCCCGCCGTGCTTTAGCGAGTATGCCTTCTTTGCGTCTCTGTGCCAGACCGAGGTGCGCGACGTGTGGCGTGATCCGACGAGCTTTGAGCTCGACCAGGCAGCCATGCTCGCCGCGGCGCCGGAGTGCAACTTGGCCATCGTGACCTCGCCCAATAACCCCACGGGCGACGTGGCGCCGCTCGACTTTGTCGCGGCCCTGTGCGATGCGTGCCCCGGCATGGTCATGGTCGACGAGGCCTACGTTGAGTTTGCCGACGATTCGTTTGGCGCGGCTACTACGGCGCAGGGGCTTATCGCCGAGCATCCCAACCTGGTGATTCTGCATACGCTGTCCAAGGCGTTCGGCGCCGCCGGCACGCGTCTGGGCTATGTGATCGCGGCGCCCGAGGCCATCGATGTGTTTGCGGCGATTCGCCAAATCTACTCGGTTAACGTGCTGAGCCAGGCCGCCGCGCTTGCCTGCGTGCGTGCCCGCGACGTGTATGCGCCTGTGGTGGCACAGGTCGCATCCGAGCGCGAGCGCGAGTTGTGCGCCCTGCGTGCAATGGCTGCCGAGGGCATGCCCGTGGAGGCATGGCCGAGCGCGGCGAACTTTGTGCTCGTGCGCACGTCGCATGCCACGCGCGTGCGCGAGCGTCTGCGCGACGAGTATTCGATTTTGGTGCGCGACTTTAGCTACGCGCCGGGGCTCGCGGACTGCCTGCGCATTACCGTGGGCACCCCGCAGGAAAACGACGAGGTGCTGGCTGCGTTTGCCGCGCTGGTGAAGGAGGAGATGTAGATGGACCGCTATGCCGAGGTGACCCGCAAGACGGGCGAGACCGACATTGTCGTAAAGCTCGACCTGGATGGAAGCGGCGTGTGCGATATCTCGACCGGTGTGCCGTTTTTCGACCACATGCTCAACGCTTTTGGCCGCCATGGCCTGTTCGATCTGACGGTGCACGCGGTGGGCGACGTGGAGGTCGATGCGCATCATACCGTCGAGGACACGGGCATTGTGCTGGGCGAGGCGTTTTGCCAGGCGCTGGGCGACAAGGCGGGCATTACACGCTTTGCCGACGCGGCGATCGCCATGGACGAGACACTCGTGATGGCTGCTGTTGATATTTCGGGGCGCGGGCAGGCCTACTGCGAGCTGCCCGTGCCGACCGAGCGCGTGGGCAGCTTCGATACCGAGCTGGCCGTCGAGTTCTTCTACGCCTTTGCGCGCGATGCCAAGCTCACGCTGCACGTGCGCGAGCTGGCGGGCGGCAACTCGCATCACATTATCGAGGCCGCCTTTAAGGCCGTGGGTCGCACGATGCGCCACGCCTGCGAGCTCGATCCCCGCGTGCAGGGCATCCCCAGCACCAAGGGTTCACTGTAACCTGCCAAAAAGGGACAGGTTTATTTTGGCAGGTTTTGAAGGAGATAAGGGAGGGTCGCGTGGGCGAACCGAAGATCGTGGTGGTCGACTACCACAAGGGCAACTTGTCGAGCGTCGTGCGCGGGCTTGCGCGCGCCGGTGCCGCCGCCTGCACATCGGACGACCCGGAGCAGATTCGCAACGCCGACGGCCTGGTCATCCCGGGCGTGGGCGCGTTCTATGACGCGATCGCCTTTATGCGCCAGAGCGGCGAGGAGGCGGCCGTGCTCGACGCCGTTGCCGCTGGAACTCCGCTGCTCGGCATCTGCCTGGGCCTTCAATTATTTTTTGAGCGCGGCAACGAGGGCGTGCCTGCGGACGAGGGCGCAGTTGCCGACGGCAACACCCCCGAGCAGGCCGGTGGCCCCTGGGTCGATGGCCTGGGTATTATGCGCGGTTCGTGCGCGCGTCTGGAGTCGAGCCGCCTGAAGGTGCCGCACGTGGGGTGGGACCAGGTGCACATGACGCCTGCCGGTGCGGCCGATCCGCTGCTCGCCGGTTTTGCCGAGGGCGCCAATATGTACTTCACCCACAGCTATGCGGTGGCCGACGATGCCGATGCCGCCGATGTTCTGGCACGCACGCACTACACGCGGAGCTTCCCGTGCATCGTGCGCCACGGCAACGTGTGGGGCTGCCAGTTCCATCCCGAGAAATCCTCCGCGCTGGGTCAGCGCATTCTTAAGAACTTCGTGAGCATCGTCGAGGGGGCCGGCCGATGATTCTGTTTCCCGCAATCGATTTGATCGGCGGCAAGGTCGTGCGCCTGGAGCGCGGCGACCGGAGCCGCTGCAAGGTATATTCCGACGACCCCGTGGCCGTTGCCGGCTCCTTTGCCGAGCAGGGTGCGAGCTGGGTGCACGTCGTCGACCTGTCCGCTGCCTTTGGCGAGGACGAGGACACATGCGCTGCCAACTCGGCAGCGATTAAGGCCATCTGCAGCGTCAACGGTCTGTCCGTGGACGTGGGCGGCGGCGTCCGCTCGCTCGCGCGGATCGACGAGCTGGCCGGCTACGGCGCGCGTCGCATCGCACTCGGAACGGTGCTCGTGACCGAGCCGGGATTTGCCGAGGTGGTGGCTCGCGGCTTTGGCGAGCTGTTGGTGGCAGACATCGCCGCGCGCGACGGTCAGGTCAAGGTGAACGGCTGGCGTGACGGCGCGGGCGTGGCACTCGACGACGCCGTGGCGCAGCTCACTGAGCTGGGCTTTAAGCATCTGGTGTATACCGACATCGCGCGCGATGGCATGCAGACGGGCATCGATGTGGCGGCGTATCGCCATGTTGCCAAGGTCGCGGGCTTTCCCGTCGTGGCTTCGGGCGGTATCTCGACGCTCGACGACATCCGCGCGCTGGCCGTGGTGGGCGAGGTCGCGATTGAAGGCGCCATTACCGGCCGTGCGCTCTACGAAGGCAACTTTACGCTGGCCCAGGCGCTGGCCGCCGCCCGAGGGGAGGAGTAGCCCATGCTTACCAAACGCGTAATTCCCTGCCTAGACGTCAAGGACGGCCGCGTGGTCAAGGGCGTCAACTTTGTGAGCCTGCGCGATGCGGGCGACCCGGTGGAGCTGGCCCGCGCCTACGACCGCGAGGGTGCGGACGAGGTCGTCTTCCTGGACATTACCGCCACGAGCGACAACCGCGCGACGACCATCGAGATGGCGGCACACGCGGCCGAGGAGCTCGCTATTCCCTATACCGTGGGCGGCGGCTTTCGCGACCTGGCGGGCATGCGCACCATGGTTGCAGCCGGTGCTGACAAGGTGTCGCTCAACTCTGCCGCCGTGCGCGACCCGTCGCTGATTAGCCAGGCTGCCGCGGCGTTTGGCAGCCAGGCCGTGGTCGTGGCGATCGATGCCAAGCACGTCGGCTTGCCTGGCGCATCCGGTGCCGACAAGTGGGAGGTCTTTACCGCAGGCGGCCGCAACGCTACGGGCATCGATGCGGTGGCGTGGGCCGAGGAGGCGGCTCGTCGCGGCGCCGGCGAGATTTTGCTCACCAGCATGGACCGCGACGGCACCAAGGCCGGCTTTGACCTGGCGCTCACTCGCGCCGTGGCGCGCGCGGTGCCGATTCCCGTCATCGCGAGCGGTGGCGTGGGTGCGCTCGAGCATTTTGCCGAGGGCGTGATCGAGGGTGAGGCCGACGCCGTGCTGGCGGCAAGCGTCTTTCACTTTGGAACCTTCAGCATTCACCAGGTGAAGGAGTATATGGCATCGCAGGGCATTCCTGTGAGATTGGACTTCTAATGCTGCGGCTTGTCCAGGCACCCGACCTTCCGGCTCCAACCCTCCTCGCGTACTTAAGTACGCGTCGTCGGGCTTGTCGCTCGGAATCTCGGGCGCCTGGACAACCCTCGCCGACCTGTGGGATTTCGTTTGTTGCTTGGGAGAAATGATGACTGAGGTAATAGAAGCGTCTGATCTTACGTACGACGCCCGTGGGCTGATTCCTTGTGTGGTTCAGCAGTATGACACCGGCGAGGTGCTTATGGTTGCTTGGATGAACGAGGAGTCGGTGGGGCTGACGCTCAAGACCGGCACCACGTGGTTTTGGAGCCGCAGCCGCCAGGAGCTCTGGAACAAGGGCGCGACGAGCGGCAATATGCAAGCGGTCAAGGAGCTCTGGGCCGACTGCGATAGCGATACGCTGCTGGTCAAGGTCGACTCGCCGGGTCCGGCCTGCCACACCGGCAACCGTACCTGCTTCTTTAAGAAGCTCGCGTAGGGCGGGCGCTCGATTAGACGCTCGGCACCAGAAAGGATTGAACTATGGGTGTGCGCACCGCAAACGTTCAGGATGGAAATATCGGTGAGACGTTGACAGGTCTGGCCGAGGTGATTCACGGTCGTCGTGATGCATCGCCGCAGGAGAGCTATACCGCGCGTCTGCTGACCGACGTCGAGGACGAGCTGCTCAAGAAGCTTGCCGAGGAGGCAAGCGAGGTGATTATGGCCTGCAAGGATAACGATCACGATCACATCCGCTACGAGGCCGGCGACCTGGTCTACCACCTGCTCGTAACCCTTGAGCGCTACGGTATCACCCTCGACGAGCTTGCCGGCGAACTCAACGCCCGCCGCCACTAGTCGTTTGGGACAGTCTTTGTTGATGTAACGGGGTCATGGAAGTTGCGGTGAAATAGGGACTGTTTAAGCGCTTCATCAGGCAAAACAATCCCTATTCCACCGCAACTTATGAAGGGATGGCTAGTCGAGGGGTGTGGATTCCCATTCGCCGTTGGGGTGGGGGATGTCGAAGGTTCGGTAGCCGCAGTCGTAAGCGTGGGCCTGGGCCTCGCGGATGTTCCAGCAGATGTCGCAGGCGCGGTGTGCGTCCGAGCCAAAGGTGATGGGTACCTCGGCGTGGGCGAAGCAACGCAATAGCCCGGTCGCGGGATAGTAATCGTCGAGCCCCTTGCGCGGCGCGGCGGTCGAGACCTCAACGCGGCGGCCCGTGTCGTGAGCGCACTCGGCCATCTGCCCCCAGAACGGCGTCGGGTCAAAGTCGGGCGCAAAGCCTTCCTTCGAAAAGCGCATGACCAGGTCGGGATGGGCCATTACGTCAAAGTTGAGTGAGCTTTCGCAAGCGCGGCACCAGTCGTCGACGTAGCGCTCCCACACGCCGTGTACCCCCAGGTTTTCCCAAACATGCAGGTTGGTGTCATCATCGATCCAGCCGCAAAGGGAATCGGGTGTATCGGGGCGAGCGACGTTTTCCGTTCCCGCCGTACCCGCGGCACCGGCCATGATATCGCCTGGGTTGCCAATCCAATGCACGCTGCCCAGGCGTACGACGGCGTCCTGGGACCAGCGCTCAACCAAAGGCTCGCAGCCCTCGTACCAATCGCATTCAAAGCCATAGATAAGCTCGAGCTCCGGCGCGATTTGCGCGGCAAGCTTGCGAGCATCCTCAAAAGCCAGACGATGTGCCGGCAGGTCGCTCTCAGTAACCTGCACTTCGCAGTTGGCATCCATGCTGGCGGGCAGTGTGAGATGGTCGGCCGAGACCATGACGCGGCAGCCGGCCGCAGCAGCGGCGCGAACGTTGTCTTCAAACGAGGCATGGCCGTCCGAGAACGAGGTGTGGGTATGGCAATCGACCAGCGGGCAGGCAGACATGGCGACTCCTTTGCATTTGGCGAATCCGCTCCATTGTAATGGTGTAGCTTTTAACACGCCGGGCACGCCGGAGCTCGAAATCGATTGGAAAGGCTGTGCGGTGCGCGGTGCGGCCTCGCTTGCGCTCTCAAAACATGTACATCAGCCTCCAAAAGCTGCAAAAAATGACATGTTTGGAGGCTGATGTACATGTTTGGATAGGGGCGAGGGCGGCGACGGACGAAAGTCATGCCTGTGCCACGTCCGATGTGCTAGCGTTTGGATGAACAAAACGAGCCCGCGCGGAAAGGATTCGGACCGTATGCAATGCGATAGCACATCCCCGCTGTCCCGCGAGACCGATGCACCCGAAACCATCGTCAAGCTGGAATGCGACATCGACGACGCGTCGCCCGAGGTGCTCGCCTACGCTGCCGACCGCCTGCGCGAGGCGGGTGCGCGCGAGGTGCATTGGCTGCCCCTCTATTGCAAGAAAGGCCGTCCCAGTTGGCAGCTGCAGGTAATCTGTGCTCACGAGGATATCGAGCGCCTGCAGACGATTATCTTTTTGGAAACCACGACCAACGGCATTCGTCGCCAGGTCATGGAGCGCGTTTGCCTGCCACGCCGCTTTGAGCGCGTAACGACGCCATGGGGCGAGGTGTCCGTCAAGGTGGCCACCCTGCCCGACGGCAGCGAGCGTGCAGCGCCCGAGTACGAGGACTGCGCCCGTCTCGCCCGCGAGCACAATGTGCCGCTCCAGCGCGTTATGCAGGCAGCACAAGCCGCGGCACTGCGATTTGAGTAACACGGTCGGCGACGCGCCACACCCGCCCCATCAACCTCACCGAAAGGATCCCCCATGAAATACCTCATCGCTTCTGACATCCACGGCTCGGCATACTGGGCCGAGCGCCTGGTCGCCGCCATCGAATCCCAGCAGCCCGACCGCATCGTCCTGCTGGGCGACCTGCTCTACCACGGTCCGCGCAACGACCTGCCGCGCGATTACGCCCCCAAGCGCGTAATCCCGCTGCTCAACGCCCTGGCCGACCGCTTCATCGCGGTACGCGGCAACTGCGATGCCGAGGTCGACCAGATGGTGCTCGACTTCCCCGTCATGGCCGACTACGCCACGCTGTTCGACGAGACCGGCCGTGAGCTGTTCCTGACGCACGGCCATGTCTTTGGCGCCGGCATGCACAACAGCGTCGACCACGCGCCCGCGCTGCCCGAGGGCTCCGCGCTCGTCTACGGTCACACGCACGTCAAAGTCAACGAGGAGAGCGCCGCGCACCCGGGCCTGTGGCTCTTCAACCCCGGCAGCGTGAGCATCCCCAAGGACGGCACGCACAGCTACGGCATCTACGAGGGTGGAACGTTCCGTCATGTGATCCTGGAGGAGGACTAACCATGGCAGAGCACATGGCTCAGCAAAATGCCGAGGGCTCGCGCGATCTGTCCACGCTGGTCGATGCGTCGGCCGAGCTGCAGCATCTGGTGCAGACCATCTGGCGTCTGCGTCAGCCCGATGGCTGCCCGTGGGATCGCGAACAGACACACCGCAGCATTGGCAAGAACATGATCGAGGAGGCCTACGAGGCGCTCGACTGCATCGAGGCGGACGACGCGGTTCACCTGCGCGAGGAGCTGGGTGACGTGCTCATGCAGGTCGTGCTGCATGCGCAGATTGCTGCTGACGCCGGCGAGTTTACACTGGCCGACGTGGCGCGTGATATCGATGCCAAGCTCATCCGCCGTCATCCGCACGTGTTCGGCGATGTGGATGCCGACAGCTCCAACGAGGTACTCAAGATTTGGGACGAGGTCAAGCTTGCCGAGAAGGCCGCCAAGGACAAAGCCGTGGCGGCGGGTGAGGCCGCGCCCGAGGGTCTGCTCGATGGTGTGCCCACGCATCTGCCGGCGCTGATGCAGGCGCAGAAGGTGTCGCGCAAGGCAGCTGCCGTGGGCTTTGAGTGGGAGACGGTCCAGGACGTGTGGGACGAGGTCGCCGAGGAGCGTGCCGAGTTTGAGGCCGAGGCCCCCGGAACGCCCGAGCGCGAAATGGAGTTTGGCGACCTGCTCTTTGCCCTGGTCAACGTTGCGCGCAAAGAGGGCATTGACGCCGAGAGTGCCCTTCGTGCCAGCACGGCAAAGTTCCGCCGTCGCTGGGCCGCGATGGAGCAGATGGCGGCCGATGCTCACGTGGATCTTGCCGAGCTTTCGACCCACGGCCTCAACGACCTGTGGGATGCCGCAAAGGCGGAGGAGTAAGACTGCGGGAACGACGGGCTGACACGCCTTATCGTTCCCGCTAAATTTTTCGAAAATCAAGTGTATCCCTCGGCTAACTTAGGGCATAATGCAAAAAGTGCGACATGGCTAACTTACGGAGGCGCACCGACGGTGCACGGTCAGCCGGTCGCTTGCATCCACTACGTTTCCAAGTGAGAGGGAGACAACATGAGCGATATTTTGGACGTCTACGGTCGCGAGGTGCTCGACAGCCGCGGCAATCCCACCGTCGAGGTCGAGGTCGTGCTCGAGGACGGCAGCTTTGGCCGCGCAATGGTGCCTTCGGGTGCTTCGACCGGCGCCTTTGAGGCCTGCGAGCTGCGCGATGGCGACAAGGGCCGCTACCTGGGCAAGGGCGTTTCGCAGGCCGTCGAGCACGTCAACAACGAGTGCGCCGATGCCGTCGTGGGCCTCGATGCCTTCGATCAGCGCGCCGTCGATGCCGCGCTGATCGCTGCGGATGGTACCCCCAACAAGACCAAGCTCGGCGCCAACGCCATCCTGGGCGTGTCGCTGGCCGTTGCCCGCGCCGCTGCCGAGTCGGCTGGCCTGTCGCTGTGCCAGTACCTGGGCGGCGTCAACGCTCATCTGCTGCCCACACCTATGATGAACATCCTCAACGGCGGCGTGCATGCCGACAATAACGTCGACTTCCAGGAGTTCATGATCATGCCGGTGGGCGCCCCGAGCTTTGCCGAGGGCCTGCGTTGGTGCGCCGAGGTCTACCATACCCTCAAGGGCGTGCTGCACGAGGCCGGCCTGGGCGGCGGTGTGGGCGACGAGGGCGGCTTTGCCCCCAACCTTAAGACCAATGCCGAGCCGTTCGAGTACATCACCAAGGCCGTTGAGAAGGCTGGCTTTAAGCCCGGCGTCGACTTCATGTACGCCATGGACCCGGCCTCGACCGAGTTCTACAACGCCGAGACCGGCATGTATGAGCTCAAGGGCGAGGGCGTGGAGTACACGAGTGCCCAGATGGTTGATTACTGGGAGAAGCTCGTCGACACCTATCCCATCATTTCTATCGAGGACGGCATGGCCGAGGAAGACTGGGACGGCTGGGTCGAGCTTACCCGCCGCATTGGCAACAAGGTGCAGCTGGTGGGCGACGACCTGTTCGTCACCAACACCGAGCGCCTCAAGAAGGGCATCGAGCTGGGTGCCGCCAACGCGATCCTGGTCAAGGTCAACCAGATCGGCACGCTCACCGAGTCACTCGAGGCCATCGAGACCGCCAAGGAGGCCGGCTACGCTTGCATCGTGAGCCACCGTTCCGGCGAGACCGAGGACTCCACGATCGCCGACCTGGTCGTGGGCGTCAACGCCGGCCAGATCAAGTCGGGCGCACCGTGCCGCAGCGACCGTATCGCCAAGTACAACCAGCTCATCCGCATCGAGGACGAGCTTGAGGGCAGTGCGCGCTACGCCGGCAAGGCCGCGTTCTACAACATTCGCTAGGCACGCGGAGGTCGCGGGGGCGGGGAAGACTCGGATTTGCCTTGCTTCAGCCGGGCGCTGTTGAGCACCATTGGGCGCTGGGCCATATGACTCAGCGCCTTTTTTATGTCGAGCAAAGGCTGTCGAAGGTGGCGCGCGCGCTCGTGCTATAACTAGAATACTAAGCGCAAACAAACCTCAACCGCACAAGGCGCACATGGATCAGATTTACGACAACAGGTACTATTCCGCCGGTTCGCGTGAGCCGTCGCTTCGCCGTGCGCGCACGGTGCAGCTCGGTGGGTCCGCCTACGCCGGTGCCGACCGCTCCGCGCAGCGCCCGACAAGCACCTCGCGCCCCAATGCTCAAGTGAATACTTCGACGGACCGCCCGCTACGTTCGGTGCGCCCGGCGCACTCGGAGCATGCTCAGCGTTCCTCGGCTCAAACGCATGAAAAGCCGAGTAGGCCCTCGAACCGTCTTTCGGGCTCGGACTTCATGCATTACGCCAACGATAACGCGGTGGTCAAGGCAATCTACGACTTTACCCACGGTCCCCAGCGGGGGCTGTTTGTTGGCATTGTCGTCGCCCTGGCGCTTGTGAGCCTGTATTTCCCCGTGCGCGACCTGTATGTGGCAAAACGTTCGAGCGACATCTTGGCCAAGCAGGTCGAGATTCGCGAGCAATATAACGACGACCTGCAAAAAAGCGTCGACAAACTGCTCTCGGAGGAGGGTATCAAGGACGCGGCATCCGAGGACCTGGGCCTGGTGATGCCCGGCGAGAAGAAGATTGACGTGCTAGGCTTGGACGACGATTCGGACTCGTCGTCGAGTAAAAAGTCCTCAAACGCCAAGAAGGCCAGCGAAGTGGCCAAGGAAATCGAAGAAGTCGGCAAGGACGCGCCGTGGTACATCCAGGCGCTCGACATACTGTTTGGGTTTAACGGCGTCGAGGGCCAGACGGTCGTGTCCAACGGCAAATAGCGCCCGGAGGGGAGCCCGCAATGACAAATTGCAAACGCTATAAGGTAGCCGCGATCGACCTGGGAACGGTGTCGTCGCGACTGGTGCTGGCGCAGGTCGAGGCCGGGGCGATCGTGGAATCGTCCAAGCATACCGAGATTACCGACCTGGGCGAGGGCGTGGACGCGACGGGCCGCTTTTGCGAGGCGGCCGTTGAGCGTGTGCTCGCTGCATGTCACATGTTTGTGGACGAGGCCCGTGCCTTTGGGGCCGTGTGCATCTGCACCACGTGCACGAGTGCCGCACGCGATGCGTCCAATGCCGCGCTGCTGCTGGACGGCCTGCGCGATCTGGGGCTTGAGCCACAGGTGATTCCGGGCGAGGTCGAGGCGCGCCTGACGTTTTTTGGCGTGGCGCACGACTTTGCTGGCGAGCGCATCATCGTCGCCGATTCGGGCGGTGGCTCCACGGAGCTCGCGACGGGCGTATACGCTCCGGAGCGCGGGGTTTTTGCGCTGGAAGGGACGCGCTCGCTGGACATTGGCTGCCGTCGCGTGACGGAGCGCTTTTTCTCCGCGTTGCCGCCCGCGGATGGCGAGCTTGCTGTCGCTGCCGCGTGGGCAGGCGAGCAGTTCGCCGCCTATTTTGAGGGCCTGCCTGTCGACTTTGAGCGCGCCGAACGCTTAGTCGCGGTGGGCGGCACGGTGACTACGCTGGTGGCTCTGGTCCACGAGCTGGAACCGTACGATTCGAGCTTTGTGCACCTACGCGAGCTTTCGCTGGAGCAGGTCTCGGCCGCTATCGAGCGCATGTCTGTGTTGGACGCGGAAGGCATCGCCGCGCTACCGGGTGTACAGCCCAAACGCGCGGGCGTGATCTTGGCTGGTGCCGTGGTGATTCGCGAGCTTATGCGAGCCGGCGGCTACGACACGCTCACCGTAAGCGAGAACAGCCTGCTCGCCGGTATGGCTGCCACCATCAACGAGACTCTCGACGGCGCGACCCCCACCATCTCCTGGACCCCAGAGCTCAGCACCCTCTAAATAAGTTGCGGTGAAATAGTTCCTAAATAAGCTGGTAAACGGTATAAACAGGATCTATTCCACCGCAACTTCTAAGGGACCGAAGCTGTCTTTTTAGCCCGTCCTAAATTAGTTGGCTTTCTGAAGCGCGGGGCGGTGGGACGTCTGCGTATTTGCTGCGCAAATCCGCACCGGCTTCGGACGCCTGCTGGCGCCCTCGCCGGCTCGCTGCGGACGCTGCGCGTCCGCTTGACGCTCGCCCCCCCCTCGCGGGTTCGAGCCCCACCGGCATCTAAAAGATGCGAGCCCGCATCCCTGGGGAACACGGGCTCGTAAGCACTACATGGTAGGGGCGGTGGGACTCGAACCCACAATCCTTGCGGCGAGAGATTTTAAGTCTCCTGCGTATGCCAATTCCGCCACGCCCCCGTGAGACTAGAAGTCTAGCACAAGCCGTCCGTTACGCGTTGACGGCCATCGAGTGTTGGCCCGACTTCTCCAGGAACTCCTGGAACTTGGCTTCGTCGCCCTTGTTCTTGTACTGCAGAGCCAGCAGGTATTCCAGGCGGCAGCTCTTGACCTTGTCGTCACCGGCCTCTTTGAGCATGCGCTCTAGCTCGGGAATGTCGTTGTGGCGCTTGAGGATCATCGTGTCGTACATCAGCTGGCATTCGTGTGCGACCGCCTCGGCCTGACCGCCCTCAAAGCCCTTGATTTCGTGCAGCAGCTCCTTGGACTTTTTGCGGTCCTCCTGGCCAACGTAGTAGTTAAAAGCCTTGATCACCAGGTCGACGCGCTGCATTTTGGGCAGGTTGAGCCCCAGCAGCAAATCGAACATCTCGTCGGCGCGCTTGTGGTCCTCGCGCAGCAGATAGGAGTTCAGGCGCAGGTAGTCGCGGTTGTAGCGCGGGTACAGCATGCTGGTGAGCTTGCTGTCGAGCAGGCGATCGAACTCGTCCCACTGCTTGGCAGCCATAAGCTGTTGCAGGCGCTTAAACGTGGTGCGTTTTTTGACGCTAAAGAATACCGACACGGCGATACAGATGATAACGACGGTGGTCCAGAGTGTGCGGGAATCGGGCATTTCAGAGTCCTTAGTCGCTCGTAAGGCGAGCGGTATGACAACACGTACTAGATGTATTATACGCAGCGCACAAGCAAACTGGCATAAAAGCGTATCGAGGCCGAGCGCCATCGCTCGCTGCGGTACACTTACCTAAAGTAAACCATGAAGGGAGACATTACCTATGAAGAAGATCGTTTTGGCTTGCGGTGCTGGCGCTGCTACTTCCACGCTCGTTGCCCAGAAGGTCGCCACCATGCTCGACGCCAACGGTTATGCCGGCAAGTATGAGATCGTGCAGTGCGCCATCTCCGAGGCCAAGGACGTTTGCGACGAGGGCGCCGACCTGCTGATCGCCACCACCGTTGCCCCCGAGGGCCTTACCTGCCCGTACGTGAGCGGCGTGCCCTTCATGACCGGCATGAACCGCGTCGCTGCCGAGAAGGCCGTCCTCGACGTCATGGCTCAGTAGGCGCTGACTGTATGAGTGAGCAGAACGCCAATCCGGTCGAGCTCTTTGGTATGCGCGTTGCCCATGTGGGCATTAACGCCGCCAACCCGGCAGACGCCTTGGAGATCGCGGAGCTGTTCTCGACGATGATGGGCCTGCCCGTTATCGAGACCCCGGTTTCGTACTTTAACGATTCGCTGGTCGAGGTCATGAAGCAGAATGGTCGTGGCGCCAAGGGCCACATTGGCTTTGCCGTCAACGACATCGATGCGGCCGAGAAGTGGTTTGCCAAGCGTGGGCTCGAGGTCAACGAGGAGTCGCGCGCGCTGCTGCCCGACGGTAGCACCAAGCTCGTGTACTTTAAGCGCGAGTTCGCCGGTTTCGCCGTGCACCTGTGCCGCGAATAGCGCACAAGCTGCCATAGCTAGCAAAAAGGGATAGGGCCGCGTGGCCCTACCCCTTTATTTATGCCGAGGGGCTTCCTACCGCGGCAGGCGAATCGTAAAGCGGCTGCCGACGCCCTCGACTGAGGTCACGCCAATGACACCGCCATGGCTATCGACGATCCACTTGGCAATGGCAAGCCCCAGGCCCGAGCCCTGCGCGCCGGCATTGCGTGCGTTGTCGGCGCGGTAGAACCGTTCAAACGCGTGAGCTGCGGATTCCTGGTTCATGCCGATGCCCTCGTCCTCAACGCTTATGTCGATTGTGCCCGCGCCCGCATCCGGCGTTATGCCAAATGTGACGGTCGTTCCCGCGTCCGAATACTTGGCGGCGTTTTGCACGATCACGCGTAGCGCCTGCTTCACGAGTGCCACGTCGACGGGCGCGTCGCAGCGCGAATCGCTGACAAGCGCGGTGTCGTACGCCAGCCGATACGTGTGCGCGGTATCGATCATCTGCGATTCCTCGCATACCTCGCCGACCAGTGCGGCCAGGTTGGTATCCGCACGCCGCAGGACCGTGCGCCCGGCATCGCCGCGTGCCAAAAACAGCAGCTGCTCCACGAGCTCTTGCATGTGCTCGCTTTCGGCCTTGAGGGACGCGATGGATTCCGCCAGCACGTCCGGGTCGTCTTTGCCCCAGCGATCGAGCATGTTTACGTAACCCTGAATCACCGCGATGGGCGTGCGCAGCTCGTGGCTCGCATCGTTGACAAAGCGCATCTGTTGCAGTTTGGCCTCTTGCATCTGGCGCAGTAGGCGGTTGAGTGCAACCTCGATGCTTGCCAGGTCGGCGTCGCCGGTAGTGACGCTCGGCGAGTCGACGCTTGCGCGCTCGATGGCTTGCTCCAGTGTTTCCATCTTGCCGCCGGCGAGTTGCATGCGGCCGAGTTCGTCCACGCGCAGGGCCAGATCGTTGAGCGGCGCCATGGTGCGGCGCACGCGGCGGGCGCCGCCGAGCATGTTGAGCACGCTGATGACCTGCCAACCCACAACGACAAGGTAGAGAGGCCATAGCGTGACGAGGTCCTGCGCGAGGGGGAAAGTCTTGGTGGTACGCGCAAGCTCGACGGTATAGGTGAGCGTTGTCAGGTCCCAGCCGCGCGCGGGCGTCAGCGTCATGCCGCGAACGGTGGCGCTGGGGATCCATCCTGCGGTAAACGCGCCGTTGGGCAGCGTCTGGTTGTATCCATAGACAAGGATCGCCGCCACAATCACTACTAGCAGCAGGTCGAGCCAAACGTAGCTCATCAGGCGGCGCCACATATAGCCCCAGTTGATGGCGCGGGCGATGGAGGTGACGCGTTTGGCCTCGGCGTTACGCGCGGCAGACATAGCCCACCCCGCGCACGGTCTGGATGATGCGGGCGCCGCCGGCGTCCTCGATCTTGGCGCGTAGATGCGCGATGTGCACGTCGACGTTGTTGGTGTCGCCCATGTATTCGTAGCCCAGCGCTTCGTGCGCGATGCGTTCGCGCGTGAGCACGGTCTCGGCATGCGCCATAAGCAGGGCGAGGACATCGAACTCGCGGGCCGTGAGCGCAATGGGCGAGCCGCCGACCGTGACTTCGCGGCGGTCGGGGTCGAGCGCAACCGAGCCCACGGCGAGCGTGGCGGGGGAGAGCGAGGCGGAAACCTGGGTCGAGTCACTGACCGGGGGCATCGCAGTGGCGCCGACACCCGTGCCGCCTGCCGCGCCCGTCCCGATGCCGCCAACGCCCGAAGCCGCCCGCACGGCCTCCGAGCGCTTCAACGCCACGCGGATCCGTGCGAACAGCTCCTCAATCGCAAACGGCTTGGTCAGGTAATCGTCGGCGCCGGCATCGAGCCCGGCCACCTTGTCCATCACGGCATCGCGCGCGGTGACCATTATCACCGGCACATCCTTGTGCTTACGGACGCGCCGCAGGACCTCCATGCCGTTGAGCTGCGGCAACAGCACATCGAGCAGAATAAGATCGTAGTTGCGCTCCAGCGCCAGGTCCACGGCGGTGCGGCCATCGGCGGCGTGTTCCGCCTGGTAGCCCTCGTGCTCCAGCTCGAGCGTCACAAAGCGGGCGATTTTCTCCTCGTCCTCTACGATCAGGATCCGTGCCATGCGTGCCCCCGTCTGCGATTACTTGTCGTCGTTCAGATTTTGCTTGATGTCGTCCGCGGCATCGGCGGCGTGATTCATAAGGTTGTTGATGCTGCCGGGCACGTCGCCGTCGCTGTCGATGCGGTAGCGCATGCCAAAGAACAGGCCAATCAGCATCAGCCAAATCGTAGCGCCCCAGGCAAACAGGGCGATGATGGGGATCAGGATGGGGATGTTGAGGATGATCGCATCGCGGCGCGTGGCGATAAACTTGGTGTCCAGGCTCAGGCGGAAGAGCTTTTTGAGGTACTCCCATACGCTGTCCATCTTCTTGGAGAAGTCGGTCTTTTCGCTCGACTTCTCGTAGGCGGCCTGCGCGGCGACCATCTCGGCTGAGGGCTCATCGACTGGCGCGGACTCGGTGGCGGCGTGCGCCGACGTGGTCTGGGTCTTGCCCTGCGACTCGAGCCAAATGATGGCGTCCAAAACGTTGCCGTCGGCGGCGTCGAGCGCGGCCTTGGCATCGGTGTAGCTCACGTTGCACTTGGTGCGGATGGTTTCAACTTTTTCGAGGTCGTCCATGACCTGTCCTTTCGTTCGATGGGCGCGACGCCAGGCGATCTGCCTGGGCGCGAGCGTTGCGTTCGGCGGCCTGCGTTGCGCGGCGCCGCCCCGCCCTTGGTCGAACTCTATAGTGCAGGTTATAGATTAAGCGATTCTTGAGCCAAGATTAATGTTGGATGAGTTTTTGGGTAGCGGTGGGAAAAGTATTAGACCTCGATAGCAGAGGATGGGGTGCCGGTGACAAGTCGGCGTCAAGGGTTGGCCGAGCAGGCGGTTTCTCCATTGATGTCCGCACGGCATGTGACACTTACTCTACCGCCCTGTTCTGGCGCGGCGGCATGTATCTGAGCAACGACCCTCTAAGGAGTTCGATATTGATGAGTGACAACACCAAGCATCTCGCAAAGAAGTGCGTCAAGGATGCGGGGCCGTGCCTCGCGCTGTGTCTTGCCGGCGCGGCGGTCGCGCTGCTGGCTGTTCTGGGGCCATTCGACGTGCTCCGAAGTGCCAGCTCTCTGCACGTTTGCATGGCCCTTGCCGGCGCCATGATGACCGGCGGCGTGCTCGATCTGATTTTTTGGGTGCTCGACCCGTTTGGATGGAAGAACGAGGGGTAAGCCCTAAGGGATGGAAGGGCTGGAACGGTTGGCTTAGTGATCGTGCTGAATGCGGGCTGGCGACTTACAGGGAAGTGGTGATTCGATGACGGTCTATGTGGCGGGCGATATTCACGGCGGCCTCGACATGCAAAAGCTGCGTGACTGGGAGCTTGGGGATAGCCTGGCGAGCGACGACTATCTGATTGTCGCGGGCGACTTTGGCTTTCCGTGGGATTTTTCTGCCGAGGAATGCGCCGATATCGCTTGGCTGGAGTCGCGCCCCTATACGTTGCTGTTTGTCGACGGCAATCACGAGCGTTTCGATCACTGGGCGGAGCGTCCTATGGAGTTGTGGCACGGTGGGCTGACGCAGCGCCTGTCGGATACCTCGCCCATACGGCGCCTGACGCGCGGCGAGGTTTTTGAGCTCGACGGCTCAACGATCTTTACCATGGGCGGCGCCACGAGCGTGGATAAGGAATACCGCATTCCCTATTCCAGCTGGTGGCCACAGGAGCTGCCGGACGAGCGCAACTTTGAGGAGGCGCGGGCAAAGCTCGACAGCGTGGGCTGGAAGGTCGACTACGTGATCACCCACACCTGCTCCACGCGCGTGCTTTCGCCCACGCTCTATCCGGCGCCCGGCTGGAATTGCCCCGGCGTTGATCGTCTTACTGCATTTTTCGATGAGCTGGAAGACCGCTTGGATTATAAGCGCTGGTACTACGGGCATTTTCATCGGGATGCCAACCCGGCCGAGCGCCACACCGTGCTCTATGACTGCATCGTTCGCTTGGGTGACGAACTCCAGCCCTGGGATGTTGCGTAGAGGCGGGGTGGCTGGCTACTCGACCGTTACAGTGATGTTCTCCCGATGCGTACGGATAACATCCCAGCTAAAGTGCTCGACCAGCTGCTCGGCAGAGCGCGGTGTGGCGTCCGGCGCGATGCCCGTTTGCCCGGCGAGCCATCCCAGCAGCGTCTCGGGCGTGCCAAAGCGTGCGCGTAGTTCGCCCAGGTCCAAATCGCGGTCTCGCTTGGAAAGGCGGCGGCCATCCGGCGACATGAGCAGCGGAATGTGTGCGTAGTGCGGCGTTGGAAGTCCCAGCAGATGCTGCAGGTAGATTTGGCGCGGCGTGGAGCCCAGCAGGTCGCATCCGCGCACAACCTCGGTGACGCCCATGGCAGCGTCGTCGACCACCACGGCCAGCTGATAGGCAAACACGCCGTCGCTGCGGCGCACCAAAAAGTCTCCGCACTCGGTGGCGAGTGCCTCGCATTGGGCTCCGTACGTGCGGTCCACGAATTCGATCACGTCGTCTGCGAGGTCGTCGACGACGGGCACGCGCAGGCGCGTGGCCGGAGCGCGCAGGATGCTGCGGCGGGCAACCTCTTCGGCAGAAAGGCCTCGGCAGGCGCCGCGGTAGATGGGCGTGCCGTCGCTCGCGTGCGGTGCGCTCGCGGCATGGAGTTCGGCGCGCGTGCAAAAGCAGGAATAGGTGAGGCCGGCGTCTTGCAGTTGATGCAGAGCACGCTCGTACAGGTCTAGGCGATCATGCTGGTAGTAGGGGCCTTCGTCCCATTCGAGCCCCAGCCAAGCCAGGTCGTCAATCAGTTGGGCGGCAAGCTCCGGCCGCTTACAGCGATCGTCCAGGTCCTCGATGCGCAACACGATGCCGCCGCCCTGGCTGCGGGCCGAAAGCCACGAGCACAGACAGCTGAACACGTTGCCCAGGTGCATGCGGCCCGAGGGCGACGGGGCGAAGCGTCCCACGACGGGGGTGGGCTCTGCCGTTGCCGGTGCGTCCGCGGCGTGTGTTGCTATGTTGCGTGCGTTGATATCCATGCGGACGAGTATAGCGCGGGAGGTGGGGGAGGCACCGGCTCGATAGCTCGATCGCCGCCCGCCAGCCCAACCCCTCAAACGACAGAAACCCCGGCAGCTCTTCGCAACTGCCGGGGTTTCCGCGGAAAAGGGGGACATGATCCTCAAGCGAACGGCAAAGGGGCAAACCGTTTTCGCTCAACTGCTTTATGCCCCTCGGTTGGCGGCTCAATCAACGCGTGCCGCGCCCACACAAAGCCGCTACACCTGTGACGGAGCTGTGAAGTGGTATCTATTGCCGGGGCGGGCTATGCCAAGGGTGTCCCAGATTGCCGGCAGATAAGGAACGTCCCCAGGTGCCGGCCGCGGGCGTGACTTTTGTTCCGTTTGACACTCCGCTGACCTAGATGTTCGTCACATGAACCCGCAAACGTGGGACAATGACGCTACTGGTATCACAGACAAAGGATGTGCCTATGAACGCCCCCGTTGCCAAGACCTGTCGGCAGCGCCGCCCGTTTGCGCGATTTGCTTCTATTTGCGCGCTCGTCGCGTGCGCGCTGCTGCTGTTGCCCGCCGCCGCGCACGCCGACGGCTACTCCATGACCCAGACCTATATCAGTGCCACGGTCGAGGCCGATGGATCGCTGACCGTTGTCGAGGGACGCCAGTTTGATTTCGACGACGACATCAACGGCGTGTTTTGGGAGATCAATACGGGCTCCAACCAGCAGGGCGGCACGGCGGGCGTCGACGTGCTGAGTGTCGAGGAAGAGGACACCGCGTTTAACAAAGTCGATAGCGCGAACAAGGGCGACTCTGGCGTCTACACGGTCGAGCAGACCGGTGACGGCGTAAGGATTAAGGTGTTCAGCCCTCACGAGAGCGGCGACAGCGCAATCTACTACGTGAGCTACACCATGACCGGTGCGGTTATGAACTGGGCCGATACCGCCGAGCTCTACTGGAAGTTCGTAGGTGACGGCTGGTCTGCGGATTCCGATGACGTCGAGATGGAAGTGTGCTTCGCGAATGCCGCTGCCGGGACGGCGGCCGTCAAGGGCGATAACTTCCGCGCATGGGGCCATGGTCCGCTGACGGGCGACGTGTCGCTCGATGAGGACGAGCCCATGGTCACCTATACCATTCCCTGCGTGCACCAGGGCGAATTCGCCGAGGCACGCATCGCCTTCCCTAGCGACTGGGTGCCGCAGCTTGCCGCTTCGGGCGAAGAGCGCATGTCAACGATCCTGAGCGAAGAGAAGGAATGGGCCGACGAAGCTAACGCCCGCCGCGCTCACGCTCGCATGATTGCCAATGCACTTGCCGTGCTAAGTGTTGTTGCGGCGGTGGCCTTTACCGGCACAATCGTTATGCTCAAGCTGCGCAAGCGCAAGCCCAAGCCGCTTTTCCAGGACGAATATTTCCGCGATGTGCCTTCGGCCGACCATCCCGCCGTGCTTTCGGCCCTCATGAGCTGGAACGAGGTGCCCGATCAGGCATATATCGCCACGCTCATGAAGCTCACTGACGACCGTGTGATCAAGCTGGAGCAGGCGACCGTGACCAAGGCCAAGAAGGGTCTGTTGGGGCGTGAAAAAGAAGAGCAGACGTATCGCGTGACGGTGAGTGATGCGGGCTGGAAGTCGGCCAAGGGCATTGACCACATGGTGCTCAAGGTCTTCTTTGCCGGTACTAAGCCTGACGAGAACGGCGATCGCTCGCGCACGTTCGACGAGCTGCAGCACTACGTCAAGCAGCACGCTACACCCGTGGGCGACAAGCTCGAGGACTATCAGAACACCGTTAAGGGCAAGCTGGCCGATAGCGAGTACGTTGCCTCAGACGGCATTGTTGCAATGGTGTTTTGCCTGGTTCTTGGTATCCTGATTGCCTTTGTTCCCGTGGGATCCATCTTCTTTACCGATGGCGCACAGGCGAACATTACCGCCGCGGTTATCTCGGTGCCGATTGTGCTGGTGGGTATCGGCGTGGGCCTTACGTTCCGCCGCTTTACGCCGGAGGGCGCCGAGGTGGCGGCTCGCTGCAAGGCGCTTAAGCATTGGCTCGAGGACTTCACGCGCCTAAAGGAAGCCGTCCCCGGCGATCTGGTACTGTGGAACAAGCTGCTGGTGATGGGCGCGGCGCTGGGCGTTTCGAAGGAAGTCCTGCGTCAGCTTGCCGAGGCGGTGCCTCCCGAGGTGCGCGAGGCCGACGGTTTCTACGACAATTACCCCTGCTACTGGTGGTACTACCATCATTACGGTATCGATTCGCCGCTCGATTCATTTAACAATGTGTATCACGAGAGCATCCGTGAGCTGGCTTCGAGTTCCGATAGCTCGAGCGGCGGCGGAGGCGGCGGCTTCTCGGGCGGCGGCGGAGGCGGCGTCGGCGGAGGCGGCGGCGGAACGTTCTAGCGGTCGTAAGCTATGGGATGGGCTTTTCTCGACAGCCGTCGGGGAAAGCCCATCCCCTTTTTATGCGCTATCTACGAAGACCGTCCCCAGCGACTAGCCATTTAAGAACGTCCCCAACGACTAGGTATGGCTGCTGGGCCTAGACGGTTAGGTCGAGCTCGTAGAGGAAGCTTTCGCGCGGCATGGCGTGGCGGCGTTCCTCGCGGTTGGCGCGGTGCGTGGCAGTGCGCTTAAAGCCGTGCAGCTCGTAGAACTTCCACGAGCAGTTGGAGTCGGTGTACAGGTGTGCGCTGGTCGCCCCGCACGAGGACAGATGCGAGATAGCGGCGTCGAGCAGCACCGTGCCAACGCCCAGGCCGTGGACATCGCGATCCACGGCGAGCAGCGTGACCTCGTTGTCATGCGGCAGCGGGCTTTTCTCGAGCAGGCGGTTGTTGGTTCGAATGGTGGTGCGCACAAAGGAGAGGTACTCGGCGCAAGCTTCAGGCTCCAGCTCGCGCATCTGCGACAGCAACGAGCGTTCGGTGTCCATCCAATGTTCCTTGACGGTGGCGCCGGAGCTCTGTCCCGCACGCGCGAGCGCAATGCCACGCGCCTGACCGTCGATTACGGCAACCTGCGAAAACGTCGAGGAAGAAAGGCAGTAGGCAAGGTCGCACGCGGCTTCGAGGCGGTTGTACTCATCGTTATCCGAGTTGTTGTGCCAAAGCTGCTGCAGGATCAGCGCGATGGCGTCGAAATCTTCGGTATCAAACGGTCGGTAGAGAACCCGCGAGACCATGGTGCCTCTTTCTATTGCGGATGCATATCGAGCACAGTTCTACCACGCCATTGGCATCTAATTATGGTGCCCCTGTGTTCCATGAACTCACCGTGCCCAGTGGCGCTCCTGCAACCCCCGCTCGAAGCTTTTTCTGCACAGCCGTGCGTTGCGGGGTGCATCGTCGCGCTCGATGCGCTACATTGAATCAGTATTTTCAATGCCGCTGCGCGAGCGCTGCAGATCGACGTATCACCGACTCACAGAGCACGGCGGCGTACCAGACAGGAGGACTGCATGGGATCTGATGTGAAGATCGCACGCGCGTTGATCTCGGTTACCGATAAGACGGGCGTCGTCGATTTCGCACGGACGCTGGTTGACGACTTTGGCGTCGAGATCATCTCTACGGGCGGCACGGCTCGTGCCATCGAGGACGCGGGCGTTCCCGTAACCCCCATCGAGGAGTTCACGGGCTATCCCGAGATGATGGACGGCCGCGTCAAGACGCTGCATCCCAAGGTTCACGGCGCGCTGCTTGCCCGTCGCGATTCCGAGCAGCACATGCAGGAGGCCGCTCAGCACGGCATTAAGCTGATCGACCTGGTCGTCGTCAACCTGTACGAGTTCGAGAAGACCGTCGCCAACCCCGAGGTCACCTTCGCGGACGCCATCGAGCACATCGACATCGGTGGTCCCTCCATGCTGCGCTCTGCTGCCAAGAACGCCACGAGCGTTACCGTCATTTCCGACCCGGCCGACTATGATGCCGTCCTGGCCGAGATGCACGAGACCGGTGGCTGCACCACGCTTTCCACCCGTCGTCGCCTGCAGGTGAAGGTCTACCAGACCACCGCCGCCTACGACACGGCTATCTCCCGTTGGCTTGCCGCCCAGGCAAGCGACGTGGCGGACACCTCTGCCAAGCTCGAGATCTCGCTGGAGAAGGTCGACGACCTGCGCTATGGCGAGAATCCTCAGCAGAAGGCTACGGTCTACCGTTTTGCCGAGGGCTGCGAGAACACCGCGAGCTCGCAGTTCCCGCTCGTGGGCTCCGAGCAGATCCAGGGCAAGCCGCTCAGCTACAACAACTATCTGGATGCCGATGCCGCTTGGAACCTGGTCCGCGAGTTCGACGAGCCGGCCTGCGTGATCCTCAAGCACCAGAACCCTTGCGGTTCTGCCGTTGCCGAGGACATCACGGCTGCCTACGACCGCGCATTCGCCTGCGATCCCAAGAGCGCCTTTGGCGGCATCATCGCCTGCAACCGCGAGGTTCCCTATGAGCTGGTCGAGCACTTTGCCGATCAGAACAAGCAGTTCGTCGAGGTTATCATCGCCCCGAGCTACACTGCCGAGGCGCTCGAGCGCATGGCCAAGCGTCCCAATCTGCGCGTGCTGGCCACCGGCGGTGTGGACCACGGCGCCCAGGTGGAGCTGCGCTCCATTGACGGCGGCATGCTGGTGCAGGAAGTCGACCATGTGACCGAGGATCCCGCGACCTTTACGTTCCCCACCGACCGCAAGCCCACCGACGCCGAGATGGCCGAGCTCGAGTTTGCCTGGACGGTCTGCAAGGGCGTTAAGTCCAACGCCATCTTGGTCTCCAAGGGCAAGGCCGGCATTGGCATGGGCCCGGGTCAGCCTAACCGCGTTGACTCCGCACTGCTTGCCTGCGAGCGTGCCGAGGACTTCTGCGAGCGCGAGGGCGTGGAGAAGGGCGGCTTTGCCTGTGCAAGCGACGCGTTCTTCCCGTTCCGCGACAACGTCGACGTGCTTGCCGAGCACGGTGTGACCTGCATCATCCAGCCCGGCGGCTCCAAGCGCGACGACGAGAGCATCCAGGCTTGCAACGAGCATGGCATCGCGATGGTCTTTACGGGTGCCAGGCATTTTAGGCACTAGGGGCTTTCCCAAGCACCCGACCTTGCCCCTCAAACCGTCGCTTGCGTACATTTAGTACGCGGCGCTCCTCTTTCGGGGCAATCTCGGGCACTTGGAAAACCCTTAATGGGATGTTGTTCTATCCCATTAAGCTGACCGGTCGCCTGACCATATCGTCAAAATAATCTCTGCAAAAGACGGTCGCTCCGTTTGGAGGGCCGTCTTTTTGGTATAAGAGGACGGAATGACTAACACGAAAGGTACAACCATGCCCCAGATTGATGATGCCGAGCTGTTTGGCAATGCTGAGGATCAGCGTGCGTATGAGGACTTTTGCGCCAATCAGGAGGCGGTCGAGAAGTTTACGCTCGACAAGCCCGCGCTTGTCTGCCGTTGGCGCATGTCCAATAAAAAGGTGCCCATGCTCAACCGCCACATTCGCGCACTGTCCGAGCGCTTGGTGCAGGGCGAGCCGCTTACCCATAACATGCTCAGCTGGGCCAAGCAGCACGTTGAGTGGTCGCTTGCCGAGGGCGATTACACCGCACGCGACGGCGTGCTCATGCTGGTGATCGACGTCAACGGCAACGCCGCCATGACGGTGGGGGAGTACGAGCCGCTAACCGATACGTCGGCCAAGGCGCTACGTGCCCGCTCCGCCGAGGCCCGCTCCGAGGCCGACGAAACCGGCGTGGCGCCCGAGCTGCTCGCCGCCGTCGATAACGGCGAGCTTGCCTTTGTGGCGCCAGCGGACGAGTGCCTGTGCGGCACGGCGACGCTCATTGAGCAGCTGGCCCAGACCAAAGGCATCCCGGTCACGCGTGTAGACATTCCCGCGCAGCTTAAGGGCGCGTTGTTCCTGGTGAGCGACGAGCACGGCGTGGTCCCCGCAACTGAGACGGACGCCGCCGAGGCCGACGCCGCGACGGTCGCCTTCTTTGCCGACGGCTACGAAAAGCTCCGCGCCCGCCGCTAAATGATTTTTCTGGGACGGGGATTAAAAACTCATTTTGGTCTCCGTTTCCGTCGCGAGCGTGAGGCGGACAAAACGCCCCCGCTTGCGAACAGTTCTGTCACCTTGGTGCCGCGCGAGGCGCGCACCTGCGGCTCCGCGGTCATAATGGGGCAAGACAACCAAGAGGGGAGCGGAATCCATGGCGCTGATCTATATCGTTGAGGACGACGAGCCCATTCGTCGCGAGCTTGCCGACATCCTTGCCCGTGCCGGTTTTGAGGTCGAGGCCTGCGAATCGTTCGAGCATGTTTCGCGCGATATTCTCGCCGCCGCGCCCGACCTGGTGCTGCTCGACCTGACGCTTCCCGTCAAGGACGGCCAGCATATCTGCCATGAGGTTCGCCGCGAATCCGAGGTCCCCATCATCGTCCTCACCTCGCGCACGACCGAGATCGACGAGGTCATGGCCATGACGCTCGGCGCGGACGACTTTGTTCCCAAGCCCTACAGCGCGCGCGTGCTCGTAGCGCGCATCAACGCACTGCTGCGTCGCACCGCGGCGGCAGGCGAGCGCAGTGCGCTCGTCCACAAGGGGCTGGAGCTCGACCTTGCTCGCTCCATGGTCATCAACACGGCAACCGGTGACAGTACCGAGCTCACCAAAAACGAGCTGCGTATCCTTTCGTTGCTTATGGGGCGTGCGGGTAAGATCGTCTCGCGCTCGGCCATCATGCAGGACCTGTGGGACTCCGATGCCTTCGTGGACTACAACACGCTCACCGTCAACATCAACCGTCTGCGCACCACGCTCGAAAAAATCGGCGTCAAGGGGTATTTGACGACGCACCGCGGCCAAGGCTATTCGGTCTAGGGGCCGGCTATGTCGTTTGGCAAGTTCTTTAAAGACGCACTGCTTCCCGTCGCCGTGTGGACGTGCGGCGTGCTGCTGAGCTGCTTTGTGCTGACGGTCGCCGGTGCACCCGTCTCTATCATGGTCGTGGCGGTCGGCGTGTCCTTTATCTTTGGCATGCTCGGCATCGTGATCGAATACGCTCGCCGTCGCCGTTTTCTGCGTCAGTTGGAGCGCGCGGCCGAGGAGCTCGAGAGTCCCGCATGGGTGCAGGAGATGGTGCAATGCCCGACCTATGCCGAGGGCGAGCTCGAGTACGAGGTCTTGCGCCGGGTGGGCAAAGCCGCCTGCGACGAGGTTGCCGAAGGCCGGCGTCAGACCGATGACTATCGCGACTATATCGAGAGCTGGGTCCACGAGGCCAAGCTGCCCCTGGCGGCGGCCCATCTGATTTTGGAAAACCTGGATGGCAGCGAAGACGACCTGTCGCGTGTGGATGACCTGGGTCGCGAGCTGGCTCGCGTGGAGCGCTATATCGACCAGGCGCTGTACTACGCGCGCTCGGAAGTCGTGGAGCGCGACTACTTGATTCGCCGCTGGGATCTCAAGACCCTGGTGACGGGCGCGATTAAGGCCAACGCGCGCGAGCTCATCGCGGCGCACGTGGCCCCGGTGTGCGAGAACCTCGACTTTGAGGTCTTTACCGACGAGAAGTGGCTCGAGTTTATTCTGGGCCAGCTCATTCAGAACAGCATTAAATATGCGCGCGCGGATGGCGCAAAGATCGTGTTTTCGGGTGCGTTGCTGGACGAGGGCCTGGCAAGCGAGCGCATCGAGCTTACCGTCGCGGACAACGGCTGCGGCGTGAGCGCGGCCGACCTGCCGCGCGTGTTCGAGAAGGGCTTTACCGGCGACAACGGCCGCACCACCAAGCGCGCAACGGGCATCGGTCTCTATCTGGTGGCGCGCCTGTGCTCCAAGATGGGCATCGACGTCACCGCATCGTCCGAGCCCGGCGAAGGCTTCGTCGTAACATTCGCTTTTTCAACGAACAAGTTCCAATATTTCGAGTAACGCACGCGGCAGACGTCCGCCCAAACAAAAACGTGCCGCCCCA
>OBJP01000342.1_pt1 | contig 37070 bp, 34 predicted proteins | sample 1519821 | NCBI WGS metagenome assembly OBJP01 (sample SAMN04209218, study PRJEB22552) | human gut metagenome | biome: gut; material: feces | host: Homo sapiens | place: USA: Oklahoma | reverse complement strand
GGCCTGCCCGGGCTGTCGATGCAGATCGCGGCGCACACCGCGGCCACGGGGATCGCCAGGACGGCGCAGACCCCCGCGGAGAAGCAGACGTCGAACGCCCTCTTGACGAAGCGGTAGCCGGCCCCGCCGGGCTTTGGCGCGGGCACGGTGTCATCTGGGGGCGGGCACTGGAACTCGCCACGCGCGTAGCGACGCGGTTGCAACGCCTCCACCGCGCCCTCGCCCTTCGTATTCACTTCGCTCAAATCAGAACAGCCTGAAACCGACATAGAAGGCTGCCCCCCCCCGCTCATGCCACGCCTCGTTCCGACGCGGCACTGCGGGCTCCTTGCAAGTCCCTCATCAGCCATTTCTCCTTGGAAAGCACGCCCAGGCCCACGCGCGTGGACACTTTGCGGCCGCATACGTCGATCTCCAGCACCGCAGTGCTCTTGCGGCGCCAGATCTCCTTGACCATCGCCTCGTGCCCTACCAACGGACCGCCCGTTATCACCACGCGGTCGCCGTCTTTCACGCCAATGCTCATGGGCACCACGCGGTTCCCAGGCTTGGTGAAGCCACCAATGATCTCGACCTCGTCGGGTGTCAGCGGTACAAACTCATTGCCTTGGGCCAGCAGCCTCGCGAATTCGTCCATATCGAGCAGCATGGCCTCGACCGCTTTGGGGTCATCGCAAATCGCGATGAGGTACCCCGGCAGCAAGGGCTTTTGCACGGGGACCCACCGGCCGCGAACCTTGATCTCGGTCTCGTATTTAGGTGAAAACACTTCTTGCAACAGGCACTTGGGCACCACGCGGCCAATGAGCGCGGCCATGGCGTCTTCGCGCCCTTTCATTACCTGAATCACATACCACTGCACGTACATCACCGCCTTAAGAACATTCCTATCGAGGGCGGGAAACGCAAAAGCGAACGCAGGTTGCGGCGAGCCCTATGGCTACGCCCACCCGGTGCATGACCGACAAAACGTCCGCTATACATTCCCCAACCCACCGAGGTCTGCTCTTGGCACCACGTCGACAAGAGGGTATGGACACGCCGCCTATTGGCAACGGCAATTACCGATACCCCTCCCCCCTAAAATATGCGGACGGTGGATATCAGCTTATCGCTTGGTCAAGTTTACTATTAATAAACCCTTTAGGCGATTCTCTCCATAATATTTATTACTACTGAACTAATTACAGAAAACCCAGCAGTGTGTTTCCTATCGCTAAAACTGGAGGCACCAAATGGGTAAGCAAGACAAAACTGAGCGGGGTAAGACGCAACTTGCCCGACTGCGCAAAGCGCGTGGCCTTACGCAGACGGAAATCGCCTACGACCTTGGTGTAAGCAAAGCGACGTACAGTTCTTGGGAGAGCGGGCGCATTGAATTGGGGGCAGGGCGTATCACCGCCCTGGCCGAACGCCTTTGCTGCACGCCCAACGACATCCTCGGGTTTGCCTCCACCCCCGAGCATGACGAGCCCGCCCGTTACGAACCCCTCACCGAGGAGGAGCTTCACGCCATCAAACTGTTCCGTTCCTGCCCGCCCAATATCCGCCACAGCATCCTCGACATCATGCAAACCACCGTGAAAGGCTGGCGGATTGGATAGCGCGCCCCCACTCACTCCGTCATCGTTTATTTATTCCCTCACGTACCCTCCACAACAATGGGTTGACCTCAAGCGAGAAACCATTTCTCGCAGAACCAAATCTTGCAATCCTACATGGCAAGATTGATACGAATCTTGACACGCTGCGTTGCAAGATTTTGGAACCCAACGTTACCGCTCGGTCTCCTGCATGGCCTTCGTAATGAACTCGACCCCCCTGTCTACCATATAGAGCGGCAAGTTGAGCACCCCGTTGTTCAGCGTGAGATTGCGCTGCGAAAATCTCACCCTGAGCGGCGTTGAGTCTGCATGTTTTTTTGCATAGTACTTAAGGCTGGCAGAATGCACGACCTCGCCCGACTTGACCTCGACAGGCACCAGCTCGTTACCCACCTGAATCAAAAAGTCGACCTCATGCCTGGGTTTCTCGTTCGTCCAGTAACGAGGGCTCGCATCGAGCTGCGGAACCAGTGCCTGGAGCACGTAGTTCTCGGCAAATGCTCCTTTAAACTCCGCGAACAGCGCCGTCTTTTCCGAAAATACCGTGGCATCCAAGCGAGACAGGCGCCGCAAGAGCCCAACGTCCAGACAATACACCTTGAACGCAGAGGGGCTGTCATAGACCGAAACTGGCACACCCTTCGCGTCATTAAGCGGAATCTTTCGTATGAGACCGGCCTCTACCAGCCAAGAGACCGCGTCTTCATATTCGCGTGCACGGGCTCCTTCACGCACCAACCCCCACATAAACTTCTTGTTCTCGCGCGCAAGCTGCGATGGTAGGGAGTTCCAAGCAAGGGAGATTTTGGCAAACTGGGCTGCCCCACCATGCTTGGCAAAATCATTGGTATACGAAACGAGCAGGTCCGAGAGGACGCCATCCACCTGTGCCACATCGCGCGTTGCCACCCAGCGATGCACAACTTCCGGCATGCCGCCCGTTACAAAGTACCTCTGGATCTGCTCATTCAGGCGATCGTTAAATTTGTGCTCGTGTACCTAGACGCAACCTGCTACTTTTCTATGGTGTACCCGACGCCCCAGATGTTCTTGATGAAACGCGGGTTCTGGGCGTCGTCGCCCAGTTTCTCACGCAGGTGCCGGATGTGCACCATGACGGTGTTGTTGGACCCTGCCATGAACTCCTCGTCCCACACGGCACGGAAGAGCTCCTCAACCGGCACCACGCTCCCGCGATGCTCGGCGAGATACAGCAAAATCGAGTACTCGAGGGGCGTGCAACGCACGGGCTTTTCGTCCACCGTCACCGTGCGAGCATCCTTGTTGATGGAGAGCCCGTTGAACGAGATGATGGGCCCCGCCTCCTCGGCAGCAACAGCCTGCTCGCGACTGCCGTAACTCGTGTACCTGCGAAGTTGCGCCTTGCAGCGCGCCACCAACTCAAGAGGGCGAAACGGCTTGACCATGTAATCGTCCGCGCCGAGTGTCAGACCCTCTATCTTGTCGGACTGGCTATCGCGCGCGGTGAGCATGATCACGGGGTAGGTGCGCTCAGAGCGAATGGTGCGCAGCAGCTCAAAACCGTCGACGTCGGGGAGCATGATGTCCAGCACAGCAAGGTCGAACTCTTGCTCCAAGATCAGCCGCGCCGCATCGGCGCCCGTATACGCCAGCGTGACGTCATAGCCCTCGTTACGCAGATAGATACCCACCAAATCCGTGATGGTCTTCTCGTCATCCACGACCAGAATGCGCGGCGTCTCCATAGCATGCTCCTTTCACCCACGCCCATTATGGCGAAGACTCCATTTCCGCGCACCCCTTTACAGATGCATTAAGCAAATGCTAAGCGAAATGCCAAGTAGCCGTTTTATACGTGGGACATCATTTGCGGTAATCTTGAGGCATCGCGCTGAGCGCACTCCCCTGGCTTCCGAATCCCCAAAGAGGTTCTTATGAGAAAACCCCGCGCAGCCACAATCGCCGCAGCCCTCGCCACAGCCCTCGCCCTTTTCGCCGGCTTCCCCATACCGGCCCATGCTGAAATTCGCACAAGTGACGTCATCCTGGGGACCACGGCGGCGGACCGCGGCATCGTACAGGGCGAATTGCCCGACATCACCGCGCCACATGCCATGGTGCTGGGCCAAGACGGTCTGGCCTACTATGAGCGCAATGCGGACGAGCCCATCAAGATCGCCTCGGTCACCAAGGTCATGACCGCCCTGGTGGCACTTGAGCACTGCGAGCTTACCGATATCGTCACGGTCGACTACGCCGCGGCGACGGTGGGCGAATCGAGCCTGGGCCTTTTGGAGGGAGACGCCCTCACCATGGAGGACGCACTCACGGGCCTCATGGTCATGAGCGGCAACGATGCGGCAACGGCGATCGCCATCGCCGCCGGAGCCAAGATCGACCCTGCGACCACCGACCCCTATTCCACGTTCATTGAGGCCATGAACCAAAAGGCGAAGGAGCTGGGCTGCACGGATACGGTTTTTGAGAACCCCCATGGCCTCGATTTCGACAGTTGGGCGGGCGATCTGCATTCGACTACGCGCGACATAACCGCGGTGTTCTCTGCCGCCATGAAAAACGAGAGCTTCCGCGCTATTGACAACAGCGACCGCACGTCGATTTCCGTGACCTCCGCAGACGGCACCCAACGCACGCTCACGCTGACCGTTCGTAACCAGATTCATGGACAGGAGGGGAATATCGGCGGCAAGACCGGCACCACGATGGAGGCGGGCAACTGCTTTGTTGGCGCGTTCTCGCGCGAGAACGGCGGCGAGGTCTACGTGGCCATCTTCGGAGCCGCAGACAACGACACGCGCTTTGTCGACACGCTCGCTTTGGCGAACTGGTACTACGACCACATCGCTACGGTGCCCTACATCAACACCCCCGTCACACGCAACGGTGTTCCGCTGGTGGGCGAGGCGACGTGTAGCGCATGGTGCGACCGAACTGCCGCGGTCACCCTCGAAGACCCCAACGCGACGTTCAGCGTATTTAGTCTAGGCGATGAGCTCGTGCAGGACGTGAAGTATGACAAACTGGACGGAGCCGTCGAGCAGGGCGCAACCGTGGGCACCATTTCCCTGCGGCAAGGGGATGTAACCGTGGGAAGCGCCAACCTCGTCTCCGCGGAATCCGTGCCGGAGCCCAACCCGATCGAGTGGCTCATGATTAAATTCGACCGGCTGATCCGCTTGTTCGAAGGCAGGCCGAGTACGGCCGAGTCGGTTGTGGTAAACGAGGCCGCCGATCCACTGGGCTATGACAACTGGAACGCGGCATAAGTAGCTGCTTTGAGCCTGCTGCGTTGAGCTTGTGCCCGCTGGCCACAAGCGGAAGCTTAGCGCCCGTCGCGCTCCTGTGTGAGCTTTTTCGCCTGATGGCGTGAGATGAACCATGTCACGAACGTGGTGATGAACAGCAGGGTCGTGGCTATACTGGCAACCGATTCCAGATCGTGGTTGCCTAGGTAAACACCAAGACGCGACACCATGAATGCGAACACGGTGGCAGCGAGCAATCCGTACGCCACGCGCGTGAGGGGCAGTTCGCGGTGCAGTTCGTTGTCGATGGGTGCGGGGCCCTGCGCCGCTTCACGACGGGCGTGGAGCTCACGCGCGGTCTCCATGGCGCGGGCATCCTCCGCCTTGCGGCGTCCGTCATCCTGCGACGCACGAGTGCCGTGAGTCTTCTTCTTGCTGCTCAATAGTATCGATCTCCTTGGCTCACGCAACGCGCGGGTTCATGTTGCGCCCCGTATGACCTTCTACCCAAACAAGCCGACCGCGTTATCCCACGCCGCCTGAGCGACCGTCTTCGGTAGCTCACCAGTGCGATCCACACGGTCAAATACCAGCACATCGGCGGTCTGGGCGATCATGGCCGGCTCGCACTCCAGTCCGCGGATGGGCTCGGGCGCCATGTACGGGCAGTCAGTCTCGAGCAGCAAGCGGTCGAGCGGACAAGCGGCAAATGCCTCGCGGACAGCATCGTTGCGCTTGAAGGTCGCAGCACCGCCAAATGCAATGTGGCACCCAAGGGCAAGGAAGCGCTCCATGGTGGTGCGATCCTCACCAAAGCAGTGGAGCACGCAACCCGCAGCGGGCACACCCACCTGTTCGAGCACGCGCGCTGCATCGGCATGGGCCTCGCGGGATTCATCCCCGTAGTCATTGCGAAGATGCAGCTCAACCGGAACATTGCGAGCAACGGCAAGCTCGACCTGCCGCGCCATGACGTCCATCTGCAGATCGTGCGGAGCCGCCTCGATGTCGTCGTCCGCATCGAAATGGTAATCCAAGCCAACCTCGCCCACGCCCACGCAGAGCGGATCTTCCAACGCGGACTCAACCTGCGCATGCAGCGCATCGGTGTACTCGGGGGCACCATATGGATGCACGCCCACGAGGTACCTCACGGCAAGCGGCAAACCGTTCTCCGCCGCGCAATTGACCGCCGCCTTAAGCCACGCGGAAAACGCGCGTGCGTCCGGAGTCTCTTCACTGCGATCGGCTACGGGATCGTACAGGGTAACCAGCGAGCGAACGCCAGCCTCGTATGCGCGGGCGAAAACGTCCGCCATGCCTTTGTCCTTCCCCCAAAACGACCGCAGATGGGCATGCGTGTCGTAAAGCGGTGCCTGAGGCGCAGGAAGCGTGAACGTCTTGTTCTTTTTGGTGTAGACAATCGGCATGTGCGAAAGGTCCTAGTCAAACGATTCCGAAAGAACGGCTGCGATCTTGATGAACTCATCCGTGGTGAGCGCCTCGGCGCGCGCGGTGGGCGCAATGCCACATGCCTCGAACGCCACGTCGAGTGCCGCCTTGTCAAAACCGTTTGAGCTCATGGAGTTGCGGATGGTCTTCCGACGCTGGGCGAATGCGGCGTCGACCACGCGCGACACGCACGCAGCATCGATCGGGGCATGATCCGATTCGGCGCACGCCAGCTCGGCGCACGCGAGGGCGTCGACGCGGTCGATGCGCACGACGGCGGAGTCCACGTGCGGGGCGGGCATGAAGCAGCGTGGCGGCACCTCAAAACGCCCCGTCACCTCGCCATGCAGGGAAAGCTTTACCGTGTAGGCGCCATACGCTTTGGTGCCCGCCACGGCGGCGATGCGATCGGCCACCTCTTTTTGCACCATGACGACCGCACGCGTGAGGCTCGGCATGGTCTGGAAGAACTGCAAGATGATGGTGGCGGCAACGTTATAGGGCAGGTTCGCCACGAGCATGGTGGGCTCGCCGCCGCTCGCCTCGGCGATGGCCGTCGGCGGGACAGCGAGTGCGTCGCCCATGATGAAGCTGAAGTTGTCATGGTCCATGGCATGCGCGGCCAACACCTGCTCAAGCTCGGAATCCATCTCGATGGACGTCACGTGCGCGGCTTCCTGAAGGAGCGCAAGTGTGAGCGTGCCGATGCCGGGACCCACCTCGAGCACGCGCTCGGAGCCGGAGAGGTCGGCGAGCGCCATGATGCGCTCGATCACATGGTTGTCGACGAGGAAGTTCTGGCCCAGGCGATGCTTGGTCGCCAATCCAAAGGCCTCGAGCATCTCGCGTGTCGCGGTGGGATTTGCCAGCGGGGAAGTCGTCATCGTTAGCCCAGACGCGGGAACAGGGCGTCGCCCTTCTCGACCGGCAGCCCCGCAGTGAGCTGGCCCCACGCGCAGGCGGCGGCCATGTCATCGGTCGCGGCCTCGCCCTCGCAGCCGATGCGGCGCAGGGCCTCGGCGCTCGTGCTCGGCATGAGCGGCATGAGCAGATGCGCAGAGATGCGGATGGCCTCGAGCAGGTTCCAGATCACGTTGGCGAGCTCGCCCGCCTTCGCGGGATCCTTGGCGAGCGTCCAGGGCTCGGAGTCCTCGATGTAGTGGTTGGCGGCGTGGATGAGGTCCATGACCTCCTTGGCGGCATCGCCGTAGGCGAAGGCCTCCATCTTGGCGGCATAGCGCTCGAAGATGCCCTCGGCGGTCGCGGCCAGCGGATTCTCGGCGTATCCGGCGGCCGTGGCGTCGCGCTCGGGCGTGACGCCGTCGAAGTACTTGATGCACATGTTGGTGGAGCGCGAGATCAGGTTGCCCCAGCTGTTGGCCAGATCGGCGTTGTAGACCTGCTCCATGCGGCCAAAGCTGATGGCACCGTCGGTGCCCGGGGTGACGTCGGTCATGAAGTAGTAGCGGTAGCCCTCCACGCCGAGCTTCTCGATGACCTCGCGCGGGGCGATGGCGTTGCCGCGGGACTTGGACATTTTCTCGGCCTTGCCGGTCTCCTCGTTCTTGACGGTAAGGAAGCCGTGCGCAAAAACGTGCTCGGGCAGGGCTTCACCCAGCGCCATGAGCATCGCGGGCCAAATCACGCAATGGAAGCGGATGATGTCCTTGCCCACAATGTGGGTCTGCGCAGGCCAGCGGTAGGCGAAGTCCGCAGCGGCCTCGTCGCCCTCGGCGCCGTAGCCCACGGCGGTCATGTAGTTGGTCAGGGCGTCGAACCACACATAGGTGACGTGGTCGGCGTCGAAGGGCACCTCGATGCCCCAGTCGAAGGAGGTGCGGGAGACGGAAAGATCATTCAGGCCGCCCTCCACGAAGGAACGGACTTCGTTCATGCGGAAGTCGGGCTGGACAAAATCCGGGTGCTCGTCATACAGGGCGAGCAGCTTGTCCTGGAACGCGGAGAGCTTGAAGAACCAGCTCTCCTCCTTAACGCGCTCGAGCGGGCGGTCGCAGTCGGGGCAGAGGTGCTGTCCTTCCGTGCCGCGGGCCTCGTCGGCCTTCTCGACCTGGGTCTCGGTGAAGAAGGTCTCGTCCGGCACGCAGTACCAACCGTCGTAGCTGCCCTTGTAAATGTAGCCAGCCTCCTGCATGCGCTCCCACAGATACTGGACGGCGCGCTTTTGGCGCGGCTCGGTGGTGCGGATGAAGTCGTCGTTGGAGATCTCCAGCTCACGCCACAGATCGTGGAAATGCGGTGCCTGGGAGTCGCACCACTCCTGCGGGGTCATGCCGTGCTTCTCGGCGGCTTCTGCCACCTTCTGGCCGTGCTCGTCCATACCGGTCAGGAACTTGACGCTGTAGCCGGCGGCACGGCGATAGCGCGCCTGGACGTCGGCGATGATGGTCGAGTACGCGGTTCCCAGATGCGGGTCGGCGTTCACGTAATAGATGGGCGTGGTGATGTAGTAGGACGGCTTCGTGCTCATGATGCGCGGCTTCCTTCTCGCTGGTTGTTCATGCAATTCTTCATTCTAGCAGGAATGCCCGGTGTGCCATTGGGGGACGGACCCCTTTGGCACAAGGGGGCGCTGGGGTTGGACGTGCCATCGGCACACCGGACGCACGTCACTGCTGCTGCAGCTCGAGCACCTTGGCGTAGACGTCGCGCTTCTTGCGCGAATACTTTTGGGCCAGGCGCTTGGCTAGGGCGTTGGCGGGCTCCCCGGCAGCCAGGGCCTCGGCGATGTCGGAACGCAGCAGCTCGTCGGGATCGGCAGCCGCGTTCACCTGAGATCCCGCGGCGAGTGCGGCCTCATGGCGCTCAAGCTCCTCTTGGGTGGGAGGCGCCACCACGATCACCATCTCGCCCTTGAGCTCGCCACGCGCCACAACCTGCTCATGCAGCTCTGGGGCAGGAGCGCGCAAGACCTCCTCGTGCAGCTTGGTGAGCTCGCGGCAGAGCGCGACCATACGCTGCGGGAACACCTCGGCGATCGCCTTGAGCGATGCCTCCGCACGATACGGGGACTCGTAGAAGATGAGCGCGCCCGGAATGGACGCGAGGCGCTGAAGTCTGCGCACGCGCTCGCCGTGCTTGCGCGGGAGAAACCCCTCAAAGAAGAACTGGTCGCTCGGGATGCCCGACAGGACCAGGGCGGTCACACACGCCGAGGGGCCGGGAATGACCTCCACGGGGGCTCCTTCGCGGCGCGCGAGCTCAACAAGCACCTGACCGGGATCGGACACGCTCGGCATGCCCGCGTCCGAGGCGAACGCGATGCGCTCACCGGCGAGCACACGCTCCACGAGCTCGGGGGCACGTTGGGCGATCACGTTGTCATCGCAGCGCATAAGGGATTTTGAAATGCCGAGGTGGGCCAGGAGCTTGGAGGTGACGCGCGTGTCCTCGCAGCAGATGAGGTCCGCAGTGCGAAAGGTCTCGGCGGCACGCGGGGACAGGTCTCCCAGATTGCCGATGGGCGTGCCCACCAGGGAAAGAAGCCCTGGGACATCTGAACGTTTCTCAAGGTCGCCAGAGCGAACGGTGTTCGGCATGGGCTACTCCATCATGGCACGCTCGAGTGGGGCAAGCGCCACGCGCGCATCCCATGCGGGAAGACGACGTTCGGTCTTCCACGTTTGGAAGAACCAGCCGTCCGCCGCATCAAACGTTGCGAGCTGGTTCGAAACGAATACGCGCTCATAGGCACGGCGACCCTCCGGTGTGACCGAAGATCCCGAGAGCACGGCGGCACCCGACCACTCGCCAACGATGACAGGGAACTTGAGGCTCTTTGCCTCGCGGATCAGCGTCTTGTTGCGATTGAGCGCGGCGGTGAGCCCTTTGGGGGACGTGATGTCCTGGGCGGTCTCGTCCCTGAAATGATAGAGGTGCAGGTCCATGACCACATTCTGGTACTGCTCACCTGCCATGAAGCGCTTCCAAGCGTCCGGATGGCCCGAATCGGAGAAGACGACCATCTTGCGCGTTGGCATATGACGGCGCACGACCTCATACGCATCGCGATAGAAATTGCGCAGATAGTGCCTGGGAATTCCCACGCTGGTGGAAAAAAGCCCCGTGCGCACGCTCATAACGGGAGAATCGAGCAACTCGATGCCAAGCAGGGGCTCTTGCTCGCCGTACCGCTCGGCAAGGCGCTCGAGGGTTTCGAGCGCGGTAGCACGGCCATTTGCAGAAGAGTGCCAGTCGGCCACGATATCGGGTATGGTGGGAGAGCTGTTGGAATCCCCCTGGCCACCAGGGACCGTCGCGAGATCAAGCAAAACTTTCATCTCGTATTTATTGGCCCATTCCATGGCGCGATCGATATAGTCGATGCAGGAAATATAGGATTCATGCTCGTTTTGCGCGCCAAACGCATACCAGGGAAGCGGAATGCGCACGGCGTTGAGCCCCATCGCCGACATTCTCTTAAAGTCGAGCTCGGTGGCGAACGTCTCGTAGTGCTCGCGAACGCGCTCGTTATAGGCGGCGGGTCCTAGCACCTGCTGAAGCTCGCCGTCGTTGGAAGCACCAGTAGCGGCGAACAATGAGGGCGTGACCCATGGTTCCAAGATGAACCAACCAGACAGATTGACACCGCGAACCCTGTCGAACATGGACACCTCTCCCTGTGCACAATTCCTATCTAAGTTCTTAGGATACCCCCACCGAGCGCGATGAGACATCGAAGACCTAAACCAAAAGACCTCCCATTTTTGGGAGGTCTTTCAAATTCAAAGGGTGGCGGGGAAGGGAATCGAACCCCTGACACGAGGATTTTCAGTCCTCTGCTCTACCAACTGAGCTACCCAGCCACTATATGCGCTGTCGTTGACAGCGGTGATTAATATACCCATAGTTTTCCAAGCGGTCAAGCAAGTTTTTTGTTTTTGCCAAAAATAGTCCCCGCACCGCCACGCGCCGATAGTGCCAATAGCGCCGAGGGGCGCTCGATAACGAACGCCGCCCCCGAGCACGAAAGCATGCGCCAGGGCATAACGCCATCGTGGCGTGCGAGTACACGACCGGATGCGTCGACGAAGGCGATATCCAGCGGAATCCGCATGAACCAGGTGTGAACCGACCGGCAGCGGGGAAACACGAGGATGCGAACACGCCCTGCGCCGACCGTCGCGGGAAGAGCCACGAAGCCCGCAAGACGGCGCGCGAACGTCTTCGCCTCTTCGACCTGCCCCTCCCAGCCAAGGTCGTGCAGCGCGCGGAAGACTGCAACACTAGCAGCTGCCCCATGACAGGAAGTCACACAATCACCCCCGACTTCCACGGATCGACCGTCACGGCCTTGGTGTGGACAAGCTCGAGCGGCGCCCCCAGGTCCACTCCTGCAATGGAAAGACCCTGGGGCCACGGACGATATCGCAAGGTGCACCGATAGGTCCGCAAACTCCCCACAAGGCTGAGCAGGGATCCACGATCCGAGCCGTCGCTCCCTTCACCACCCTCAACCACTACTTCGACGCGTACCTCATGACCATCCATGGCTTGTGCGAGCTGCTTCTCAACCTGCGCCGCGGCAGATGCCCCCGAGAGCACCCCCGTCGCATCTCCCGCTGGCGCCAAACCGTGCGCGAGCACGACATCGGGCGCCACCCGGTCAAACCGCGCTGTAGCTGACACGAACATCATCACGTTGTAGACAATCAGAGCAAGCACCAGCATGACGGGAGCGACGACGGCCATTTCGACCGTCGCCTGAGCGCGATCCTCCGCACGGCATGTCTCACCCATCACGAACCGCCTCCCCCAATTGACGCGATGTCGCTCACGCGCACCGTAAGTGGCAGGGAGCCGCCGCCGGGCAGCGGGATTTCGGCAATGGTGAATTCCATGGACATGATGCGTTCCCCCACTGCATAGCCGACGGCCTGCAAAATCGCCTCTGGATCCGTTGCGCCGGCGGGAATGCTCCGCAATGCACCTTGGATATGGGCATAATCCTGCATACCCGCGCGCGATGCCACGAGCGAGCTATCGGTGAGCACAGGCTTTCGCTGTCTCAAGTCGACCGGCTCTATGCCAAGGGTTCGCACGATTCCCTGCAATCGATCCTTGAGCCAAGTGCCCACCGAGCCGATGCCGATCCTTCCCAGGCCCTCTGCAAGGTCGGAAAAGGCGCGGTCTATCCCGGCGCTCGACTCACCGTAGGAAGTGAGTAGATCACCCCACAAATCCATCACCGAATCAACGAGACCGACCGCTCCTCCCGACCCAACGCGCCCTTCCAGGGAGCTGAAAAACCCTGAGAGGACGTTGTTTTGACGCGTCGCCTCGTCGGGCGCGAGGACCGAAGCCGAAACGGCACCGCGCTCTGCCACGTGCTCCGTCGTGGCAAACGGCGATTGCAGGTCTTCGGGCGTTTGCGTGGCGGATGCGACGACGAGCGCGATGCACCCGTCCCTACCGGGAGGGGCGATACGCGGCCGTTTGCCCGAAAGGCCCAATATCGCCTCCTCAAATGCACTACTCACCTGTTCCGCCTCTCCACGTGAACGTGCCTGCTCGTCGAGCTCCTGTTGACGCGCGGCCACGTAGTCGTCAAGCGCCAACGTGAAGGCTCGCAGATGGTACTCAAAGCCGTTGTCTATGCTCGTCGATGCGGCGGGGGCCTTTCCCACGTCGCCAATACTGAACCGGCACACCTCGCACTCCCGCGCGGCACCTTGATCAAGCGACTCAAGCGAAAGCGAGGGGCCCGCCGCCCCCTGAGCACCGGGGCACGAAGAAGAGAAATGCAGAGTGAGACCATCGTCCTCGTTGCTCGAGGGCCACGCGGCATCGGTATACAGACTTGTCTTCCGCACTTCCTCGGTATTTCTGGGCAGCAACTTGACCGTCGAGGTGATCGTGCCGTCCCGTTCAACGACTTCAGCGCCCGCGAGCGTCTTAATCGCAAAGCCGTAAAATGCATGGCGTGCAGCGGCGTCGGCACGGGCTTCGGCCCCTTGCCCTTCGGGAGCATCGTGGTCATAGCGCCAGCGATAATACGCCCGTGCGCGATCGAGAGCGACATTCGGCTCCCACACCATGCTCGATGCGAAATCGGGGTTGTCATGATCCGCAATGCCCGAGAGCCGCCCCGCCCGCTCCTGCATGTTCATGCCATCGCGCCCACAATCCGCTAGCCACGCCGCCTCCTTCTTTGCCGCCGTATGCTCCGCCGCGCGTGCCAGATCTGCCGCTGTCTGCTCCAATTCACCGGATTCTCGCTCAAGTTCCCCGAGTGATATCTGGTCGCCCTCGAGCGCCGGGAACTCCGATGCAGATGTTGAGGGAGCCGCCAATGCGCTGCCGGCATACGTGGTCGATTCGCCATTCTGCGCCGTGCAGGCGCGGGTGGCGTTGGCGGCAACCAGATACGGCAACGAGTCCTCGAGGGTCTTAAGGCCCCGCGAAGCCGATGTCACGAAGGTGTTCCTGGTCTCGAGCATATCGAGGCCGGCGTCCAGCGTCTTTGCCGCAGCACCCTGTGCGCCCGGCACGAACGCCCCAATCAACCCCACGCCCGTCATGGCAAAACCGGCAAGCCCCAAGCTCAGCGAGCAGGCGTCGAGTACCGTCGCCACTGTATGGTACGAAGAGACCACATTCGCCCCCGCAAGCGCGGTGGCATCCGCACGGGCCTGCACATCGCCCGACCTGCCCGCCGACCATACCGCCAACGATGCCGAGAACAGCAGCGCCAGCACCATCAACATCGCAACGGCTGATGCCACCGTCGTATAGGCACCGTCCTCGAGAAACATATCGATGCCCCATCGCACTCTGTGTCGCGCGTTGCGCGTGCTGGGCCACCGGCTTCCAAGAAGGTCAGCCCTCAACTCATGTATCCCACATCTCAACCCATTCCGCATACTCACCCTCCAGCCACTCTGGCCTGCCCTCATACGAGACATCGACCCGCATCCGCACATCGCCGTATCCGTTCACCTCGCCCATCGCGCCCGCAAACGCCCCCAAGATGGGAAGCGGCCGAACATGCCCCTCGATGGATACGCGGACGGTTCCACCCGTATCTGCCGCGCGCCCACACTCGATCTCCCATGATTGGGAACCTCCCGCATGAAAGATCGCCAGATCAGGTATGGCGGAGAGCCTGCGAAGCGCGAACGCCCGATATGCCTCGTCGTCCTCCAGCGTGGCCGTCGTCATCAACCTAGCCGTCTCGGCAGCCGCGGATTCCATGATCGCGCGCGTGTAGAGCAGGCAGACGGGCTGGAGCATGAGCAGCAACAGCAGCAGAAACGATGGAATCAGCAAGGCCGCCTCGACGGTCGCCTGGGCGCGGTCCTCTGCCAACATCTCAATACAGGGATATGTCGATGGCTCCTCCCGCGCTGAACGCATGCGATGCCGCGGCGCGCACGAGCTCCGCAAGCGTCCCGTCAACGGCAGCACGCCACAACGCCGCCATTCCCGCCACCATCGCCAGAAGCGCAACGACGGTGAGGGCGTATTCGACCGTCCCCTGCGCCGCCCGCTCACCAAGCACGTGCACCAGCCGTCCATGCTGGTGCCATGCCCCAACCATCGCCTTATCCAGCCTTCCATGGCACCTCCCTGCACGGCGGGAGCGCGCTAGACCTCGCCTGGAAGCAGTCGAGTCACCCTGACCGTGCTCTCCCGCCCGCCTTCCGTATTCACCAGGACCACGTCGCACCAAGCATCCCCTCCCTGCACGATGGCGCCCCAAACATTTCCCTGCATATCGAGGTAGCCGCTGGCGGCAAGCCTTGCCTCTCCGGTATCCGCATAGGCACGCAGCACGTTCTCGGCAACAACGGGAAGATCACCCTCCTCGACCCAACACAGGGCATCGGTTGCCCCCTCGCCATCCGAAGCCGCCGCACCAGCGTCTTGAGCACGCGAGTTGAGAGCCAAATCGCGTAAAAACGTCTCGGTCGAGCTCTCGCGCGTCTTCGCGCCCAATAACGCTCGCGCACGCTCCAATACGCCAGCCTGCCCTCCCGCCTCAGCCTCATCCTGAGTGGAGGCATCGCCATCAACTTGCGTCGCCGCCTGTCCCATAAGCGCCGCAACAATCGCGACGCCGATGCAGACAAGGGGAAGGCCGTACACCAGCGCACGCGGCGCACGCCCGCTCACAGGCCGTTGATTCCGTTCGAGATGGCGTTCCACAGCTCGCTCACCTTGTCTCGAAACGCGATGATCGCGATGATCGCTATCACCACCAGCACACCAACCAAAATCGCGTACTCAGTCGTCCCCTGCGCATCCTCCTCATGGGCGGCCTCGATGCATGCATTGCCCGCTCGTTGACAGGCAACCGCAACGCGAGCGCGCGCTTCTTCACAGACCTCGGCCAGATACTCAACTAATGCGATCATGGGTACCTCCCTACATCATCCCGCCGGCAGCAAGCAGCGGGCCCAAAATGGATAACAACAAGGCGGGCAAGATGAGCGTCCCCGTAGGTATGAGGAGCTTGACCGGAGCCCGCTCGATTTGGCGCTCAACCTCGGCGCGATGGGCGGCGCGGATCTCCCGGCTTTGCCCCTCAAGCGTCTCGGACAGCGGCGCACCGAGCTCGAGTGCCTGCGAAACGGCGACTGCGAATACTTCGAGCGCCCTTAGTCCCGTCTCATGCGCGACAGCCTGAAGCTCCTCTTCCCGCGTCGTCAGACCCGATTGCCACGACACGCGCGCCTGCGCCAGACGCGCGGAAAGCCCACCAGATCTGCCATCGCAGTACATGCCCAAGGCGGCATCGAACGACAAACCCGCGGACAGACCCAGCCGAACGATATCGATCATCTCGGAAACCTCGCTCAACGTCACAGAAGTCTTCGAGGGGGCTTCCACCCTCAGAACCCTGCGCACCCCCGCTTCAAGTGATGCGACGAGCCGCATGCCCTCCCTGCGCAACGTCTGCGCCCAACGGGCGCAGGTACGCCGACGGTCGTAACGTTCCCATCCCAAAAAGAGAAAGACAGATATCGTCGCCAACGAACCAGATGCCACGACCGGTATGGCGATATACACCCCTCCCATCACACATCAACTCGCATGATCTTGCGGATGATCGACCAAGCGAACATGTTCAGGAACAACGCGACGGCCAGAGACCCAAGGCCGGAAGGTGTGAACACTCCCGCCCGGAAATCACTCGACGCCAACGAGAGGAACCCCACCATAAAGACGGGCATTCCGGCTACCAATCGAGCCGACATGCGCACTTGCGCCGTCTTCACCTCGAGCTGGCGCATCAGGGCTATGCGCTCCCCAACCAACCCGGCGGCTTCTGAGAGTAACCCGCCCAATGCCGCTCCTGTCCTGCGGGAAACCTTGAGGGCGAGCACCACCAAATCCAAAGCGGGCGCATCGAGGCGCTCCACCAACTCATCAAGTGCATCAACCGACGAGACACCGCAGGTCATGAGCGCAGAGGCGTGTAGGAACTCGGTGCGCACCGGTTCCTCCGCACGGCTGCCCACATACTGCATCGCTTGGGAAAGAGACAAACCCGAACCAAGAGAAACCGCCAACGAGCCGAACGCCTCGGGCATCGCACGCTCAACCCGGTTACGCTCCACCCGCTTGCGTGGGGTGAGGACGCCGTACGCGGCAAACTTCCCCTCAATCTCTTCGCGCGCATGGAGCAGCGCACGTTCCACGCCCTTCAAAATGAGCGCGAGCCGCCTGCGTGCAATCGTCAACTCGCCAGATAAGCCGGGTGTCGACAGGGCCGCTAGGCTGATAGCCGTGAGCGCTCCGACGCACGCTGACACGATGACCTCCATCTATCGACCTCCTCTTGCTCAAGCGCGCCCGTTCGCAGCGCCTCGCCAATGAACGGTGGCTCCCGAATCAGTTCCCACGTGTGGGCAACGGCGTCCCCTCGCACGTACTCAGTCAGTTCGACCCCGCCTCCCGGTGCACGCGACACGCCCGTGTACGACGAGACGTATCGCTTACCCGACGGGGTGCGCACCGACATTACGATCCCGTCGAGCGCCATCGCGATTTGCTCCTCGATGAGGGAACTCGCGAGATCGACGCCGTAGCGGGCGAGCAGGGTCAGGCGGACCACCGCCTCCTCGGCGCTGCCCGCATGCAGCGTCGTGAGCGAGCCATCGTGACCGGTACTCATGGCCTCGAGCATGTCGATGGCCTCACAGTTGCGCACCTCGCCCACCACGATGCGGTCGGGACGCATGCGCAACGCGTTCACCAGCAGATCGTGGATCGTGACAGCGCCCTCCCCCTCAATCGACGCCTCGCGTGCCTCGAGTCGGACGACATGCGGATGGTGCGTGAACTTGAGCTCGGCCGAGTCTTCTATGGTCACAATCCGCTCGCCATGCGGAATCTCGCACGACAGGGCGTTGAGCAGGGTTGTCTTTCCCGATCCCGTGCCGCCCACCACCGCAAGGTCCTCGCGAAGGCGCACGGCGAACGAGAGCATCTGTGCGTACCATGCGGGAAGAGACCCCAGGCGCACCAGGTGCTCCAATGAGCTAATCCGATCCGAGAACTTGCGAATGGTGAGCGTGGGACCGTCGATGGCGACCGGCGGGATCACCGCGTTCACGCGATAGCCGTTCGGCAAGCGCGCGTTCACCATGGGGCTCCGCTCATCGACGCGACGGCCCAGCGGCGATATGATCCGGTCGATGAGGATGCGTATCTGCTCGTCCGATTCAAATGGTCTGCCTATTGGACTCAGCACGCCGCCGCGCTCGATGAAGGTCGACGTGCAGCCGTTGACCATGATCTCGGTCACCTCATCGTCTTCCAGCAACGACTGCAAGGGGCCGAGCCCCACCACGTCATCAAGCACATCGGAGATAACGCGCTCACGCTCTCGCACGCCCAGGTCGATTGTCGTATCCGCATTGATGACCGCCTCGAGGGCCGGCCGCAACTCGACGCGCGCCTGTTCGACGTCGGGCACCTTGACGATACGGGCAACCTCGGCAAACCCAACGCGATCCATCATCAGGCGCATGATATGCACCCTCATGGCCCGCGGGACGGAGTCTGGCGAATCCGTCACACACGATGCGCGTCCGCGTTGCGGCCCCTCCGCGCGGGCGCTCCCACCGCCGGCTTGGACACGGGCTATCCGATGCATCAAGCTCATCGTGCACCACCGCTCCTTTTGCGCCACGGCAACCGGAACTTCGTCCCGCGCGTCTCTCCCTGTGGCGACGCGGCCATGAGGCGCTTATCGACCGAACAGCCCAGCTCCCCAAGTAGCTGCGCCGCAAAGGTCCGCACGCTCTCGGCAAACGCGCTGTTTCCCGCAACCAAGGCGTCGAGCTTGCCGAATGAGAGCATGCCTCTCACGTCTTCGCCGCCATCCGCTATCCGAACGCGCGAACGTAGCGAGGTGCCCATCTCGAATCGCAGCGCCTCCTCCTCTCCGCACCCACGACCACCTAGCCGATTGAACACGCTGGTCATCCGTGTCGCTGGGACGCCCAACCGCGCCGCGAGCGAGACGACTGCCGCCGCCGATGACCCCGAGGTCTCTCCGCTGCCGCCCACAATCAAACAACGGTCGCATGCGCCAATTGCAACTGCCGCCGCATCTCCCCAGTTGTTCGAGGTGTCGGCGTAAATCACATCCGCCGCGCCCCGAAGCACCTCGATAAGCTGCTCGATTGGGGTGCCAAACAACTCTGCCTTCTCGCCTTCTGTCAGTGGGCCCCACAGCGTCAAACCGGGACCCACGCGCATCGCCGTCGCCTCGACGTCGCACTCCGCGATGAAATCATCGCGCTCATGGGCAACAAGGCCCTCGAGTCCCTTGCGAGTTTCCGCCCCCAACACGGCGGGCAGGTCGCCGAACATCAAGTCGAGATCAAGAACCGCGGCACGCAACCCGGCGCGAGCGGAAGAAGCGGCCAGAGCTGCCACAAGGGTCGTCTTTCCAACGCCTCCCCTGCCAGAAACAACCGTGACGAGCGGCGCACGGTGCGTCCCCGTCGCCGCGTGCGCAACCGAACGCGTGCCCGCACGTGCCGCAACCTCGCGCAAATCGCTCGCCGCCTCCTCTCCGCCTGCCGGCGCACCGTCACGCAGCTCGGCCACGGGCGGCGACATGATCGACACGTCCTCAGGCCATTCCGCGTCATCCGGCTCATCAAGCGGCGGCCACAGCTCCTCAAGAGGAACCATGTCATCGCGAACGAGGGCTATCTCGCCCGTCCGCTGCGGGAATTCGTCGGGTTCCATGCATGCTTCTAACGTGGTTGAGTCTTCGGAGCGCACCTGCGCGTCCTCACTCGCCCCCGTCGCGATGACCTCAGTTGCACCGGTACGCAGCAAATGCGCGATGGACGGCGCATCGCAGCCGTCGGCGATCACGAGTACCTCGACCCCATCAAGCGATTGCCGTACGAACGCCATCCCCGCCACCGTCGTCGCGACCGCCTGGGAATCGCAGCCAAACACCACATGGACATCTGCCGCGGCACACGCCCTCCCCAGTTGCACGGCGCCCTCCACCGAATTCACGCGGGCGATCCGCGCACGTGCATCACGCTTGCGCACTTCCGCGCGAACACGTCCGTATACGCCCTCTGCGCAATACGCCAGCCAAATCGATTCCATCCGTCACTCGCCTTCTTTCCTTAATGGCGAATCGTCCGCAGATGTATCCGCCTCCGGCTCGTCCTCGCCATCGGGCTCCCCTTCTTCCGGCTGCTCCGACTGCACCCCCGGCACGACTAAGGTGACCATGCCACTCGACGTCGCCGCCAGTAACTCGCGCACCGCCGAGGGACGCACCGCGAGCGTCACCCATTGCACATCTCCACCGCCTAAAGCCAGGTTGCTTGAGTCGATCACCCGCGCGCTCGTCAACTTGTCTGCAAGCGCGTCGCCCAAGGTATAGACGTCAACCGTCTGACCCCGCGTGAGCATGCCTCCAACCGCATGCTCCGGATCGCTCGCGACCGAGACCGCGACCATCCCGCGCGGAATGTCCACCGCGCCCTCACGCTGCTCGAAATATGCCTCCGCAAGGGGCGCATGCGCGGGGATCTGCGCCGTCGCCGTTCGACCCAGCACGCTCGAAAGACCGGTTATCGCGCCTTCGGGCAATAAGGCGGAAACCCATTCCGTCACCACGACGTTGCCCTCGTCGATCTTCTCGCCAGGCTCGATCTCCCGGCTGGCCACGCAAACGCTCGTCAACTCGCCACCGTATTGCGCCAGCATCTCCTGCTCCGCACGCTCCGCATCACGGTGCGCAGCGGATATCGCCATAAAGCACACGAGTGCGGCCGCCAATCCGGCAAAAGCGCTGATTGCAAGCCTTCTGCTTCGATTCATCTACCGCTTCCCTCCATCGCATGCGTCCCGTGACTCGATTCTCGAGCCCCACGGAGCTCGCGGAGGCGGCAAAATGAGAAACTCCGCAGCGACCTGTTGAGGGCTCATACCACCAGCTGACACTCGTTGACAGACCTGTGCCAGACTCGGGCCAGACCCGTGCCCGAGCGCACGAAGGCCCACGGTCGACGCGCGTAGAAAACAGGGCCGCCCGTACATCGAGCGACCCTGCGATTGAGCTATATCGTTGTCTTTCGCTCACGCGCGAGAAAACCCCTGATTAGAGATGAATATCGGGGTCCAAGCTCTGCGCACTCACGCGCATCTCGGAGGCGAGTGCCAAAAACGCATCCACGCGCACGCGCTCGATCTCCCCATCTTCTACGCCCTGCAACACACCACATCCCGGCTCGTGCACATGAGAGCAGTCATTGAATCGACAGGTATGCGCAGCATCGATGACCTCGGGAAATGCTCGTGCGAGCCCTCGTTCATGCCCAACGAGCGGCAACGAGCGCAATCCCGGGCAATCGGCTATGACACCGCAAGGTTCAGGCAGCGCGACCATGATGCGCGCGACGGTGGTATGCCGCCCAGCATCATCACGTTCACGCACCTCGCTCGTCTCGAGCGCCTCGGCACCGAGCAGCGTGTTGAGCAGCGTCGATTTGCCTGCACCGGACTCGCCCAAGATCATGCCGACCGCGCCGTGGGGAATGCAAGACCGGACCTCATCGAGACCCACCCCCGTACGCGAGGAGGTCGCAATCACGGACACACCCTCGCCAACCAGCCGCCGAATATCCTCAACAACCGCTTGAACCTCGCCCGCCTCACACCGGTCGATTTTCGTGAGGATCACAACCGGCTCGGCACCGCAGTCGCGCGCGAGTACGAGTGAGCGGGCGATACGGTCACGCATAAGCGACAACGTATCGCGCTCGGCACCCAAAGGCTGCACGATAAAGATCACGTCGACGTTCGCTGCCAGCACCTGGCGCTCGCCGCGGTTCTTGCCGCGCCAGCGCTCAAATGCCGTACGTCGGGGCAGAACGCGCAGAATTACGCCCATGTCGTGGTTTGGCGAGACACGGACCGCCACGAAATCGCCCACGCTGGGCAGAACGCGCTCGGCAGCCTCATCTGCCCCCGCGGTCCTACCTGTGCCGCCCCGGCCGTGCTTACCACGCTTGCCGCGCTTTCCTTTGGCAAAATCAACGGCATGCTCGGCGCGCAGCAACGCGCCCGAAGCCGTCGCAATCATGGGAAAACCACGATCCAAGCGCACCACGGCACCCAGCTCAATCTCTGCGGCGGGCACATCCCCCGCTGCATCGAGCTCCGAGCGCGCCTGCTCAAACGCAGAGACCTGCGCGCTGGATGCACGCAGGTCTCCAAAGCTCGGAATATGTTCCAAAACGTCAGCCACGCTTACGCCTCGGTCCCTTCCCTTACGCCTTGTTTTTCTCGATGTTGCGCATAACGGCCTTGTAGACCTCCATGATCGGGATGATCAGGAAGGCGAGGCCAAGAGCAGCGAGCAGCGCCATCGGATCGAGGGTCATGAAGCCGAAGACCTCGGCGAGGAAGTCGACCTCGACCGGGATGACCGTCAGCACGAGGGCGAGAACGGCGGCACCCCACAGCCACTTGTTCTGTGTCTTCATGGCGAAGATGGAGGCGCGGCGGCTGCGCATGTTGAAGGAGTGGAAGATCTCGACCATCGAAAGAGTGATGAAGGCCATGGTCACGCCCTCGGCATCCGGCACGCCATCGAGCAGCATGCCCATGTCGATGGAGCCGTTGTGCAGAAACATGCCCGCGAAGAAGGAGGCGAGCACCAGCAGAGTGATGATGACGCCCTGGAAGGCGATGTCGAGGCCCATGCCATCGGCGAACACGCCATCGGAGGCCTTGCGTGGCTTGCGCTTCATGACATCACCCTCGGCCTCCTCCATGCCAAGCGCGAGCGCCGGCAGGGAGTCGGTGATGAGGTTGATCCACAGCAACTGGACCGGCTGGAAGATGGTGAAGCCGATGAGGGTCGCCACGAACACCGAGAGGACCTCGGCGATGTTGGCGGACAGCAGGAACTGGATGACCTTGCGGATGTTGTCGTAGATACGACGGCCTTCCTCCACCGCGTTGATGATGGTGGCGAAGTTGTCGTCGGCGAGAACCATGTCGGCGACGTTCTTGGTGACGTCGGTGCCGGTGATGCCCATGCCCACGCCGATGTCGGCGCGCTTGATGGACGGAGCGTCGTTCACGCCGTCGCCGGTCATGGCGACGATGTTGCCCAGGCTCTTCCAGGCATCGACGATGCGGGCCTTGTGCTCGGGCTGGACGCGGGCATACACGGAGATCTCGGTGACGCGGGTCTTGAATTCCTCGTCGGAGATCTTGTCGAGCTCAGCGCCGGTGATGGCCTGGGAAGCGTCCTCGACGATGCCGAGGTCCTTGGCGATGGCGACGGCGGTGTCGATGTGGTCACCGGTGATCATGACGGCGCGGATGCCGGCCTCCTTGGCCTCCGCGATGGCGGCGGTGACCTCGGGGCGGACGGGGTCGATCATGCCGGAGAGGCCGCAGAACACGAGGTCGTGCTCGAGGGCCTCAGGGGAGAAGTCAGAGGGCTTCTCGGTGTAGGTGCGGCTGGAGAGCGCCAGCACGCGCAGCGCCTGGTCGGCCATGGCCTTGTTCGCGGCGAGGATCTGCTCGCGGCGCTCATCGGTCATGGGGACGAGCTCGCCGTTGTCATACACATGGGTGCAACGGGAGAGGACGACGTCGGGGCCGCCCTTGGTGTACTGCTCGAAGGTGCCGTCGGCTTCCTCGACCACGACGGACATCATCTTGCGGCCGGAGTCGAACGGCGCCTCGCCCACGCGCGGGTGCTCGACGTCGAGCCCCTGCATGCCGGCCTTGGCAGCGTCGTTGACGAGAGCGCACTCGGTGGGCTCGCCAACCGCCTCGCCCTTCTCCTCATCCCACTTGGCGTCGGAGCACAACGCCATGCCGGCGAGGAACTTCTCCTCGGCGCAGGCGAGCTCGTGCTTGACAACGGTCATCTTGTTCTGGGTGAGGGTGCCGGTCTTGTCGGAGCAGATGATCTGGGTGCATCCGAGAGTCTCGACGGCGGTCATCTTGCGAATAATGGCCTGACGCTTGGACATCTTGGTGACACCCATGGACAGGACGATGGTGACGACAGCGACCAGGCCCTCGGGGATGGCGGCGACCGCCAGGGACACGGCGACCATGAAGGTGTCGAGCAGCATACCCGGGTTGGTGCCAAGCTCACCGAAGTGGCGGACGATGTCCACCGCGAAGATGATCACGCAGATGGCGAGCACGAGCTTGGTCAGGATGCCGGAGAGCTCGTTGAGCTTCATCTGGAGCGGGGTGAGCTCCTTCTTTGCCTGGGTGAGGGCCGTGGCGATCTTGCCCATCTCGGTGTTCATGCCGGTGCCCACCACGACGGCGCGGCCGCGGCCGTACACGACGGTGGAGCCCATATAGCACATGTTCTTGCGGTCGCCAAGCGGCACGTCGTCCATGCCCTCGCCGAGCTCGATGGTGTTGGCGTGCTTCTCGACCGGGACGGACTCGCCGGTGAGGGCGGCCTCCTCGATCTTCATGGAAGCGCTCTCGAGCACGCGGCAGTCGGCCGGGACGGAGTCGCCCGCCTCGAGCAGCACGACGTCGCCGGGGACGAGCTCGGAGCTTGCCATGTGAACCATCTTGCCGTCGCGGATGACTTTGGACTGCGCCGCGGACATCTCCTGCAGCGCCTCGAGCGCCTGCTCGGACTTGGCCTCCTGAACCACGCCGAGGACGGAGTTCAGGATGACGACGGACAGGATGATGGCGGCATCTGCCCACTCGGGCTCGCCCTGAATGAAGCCGGTGATGACGGAGATAGCCGCCGCAACGAGCAGCATGATGACCATCGGGTCCGCCATCTGCTCAAAGAAGCGCTTCCACAGCGGCGTTTTCTCTTCTTCGTCCAATTTGTTCGGACCCACGTTCGCCAGACGCGTCTGCGCCTCGGCGGCAGTCAGGCCCTGAGCGGCGCTCGTGGACTGCTCCTCGAGAACCTCCTCAGCCGAAGCCAAGTACTCTTTCAATCTGACCCCTCCCGGAGTATGCCAAGCGGGACACAGGCGCGCTGCGCCCCAATCCAACAGTCTGACACCCGATTATAATTCCCGGAACCTGGGCAAGGGCTTGTCATAAGGCAATATGGTACCCAAGCCATTCCCAGGTATACCTGAGAACCCCGCGATAGAAGGCAATGTCCACATCCTTCTACTATGGGGCGTTTATAAATCAAGGGCCATGTGGAATGAATCGGCATGCGGTCGTTTTACAACGATGTACGGCTTTTCTTTTTCTATAATGTGCCCATGTATCTGCTTACCCACGACGCCTATTAATGACATCAGATGGAGGTCTGAATGCAGCAGAAACTTAAACGCACCAAGATTGTTTGCACCATGGGTCCCGCCTGTGACAACGACGAGACTATTCGCGAGATGATCAAGGCGGGCATGAACGTCGCCCGTTTCAACTTCTCCCACGGTTCCTATGAGGAGCACCAGGGTCGCATCGAGCGCGTCCGTCGCTGCGCCGCCGAGGTTGGCAAGCCCGTCGGCATCCTGCTCGACACCAAGGGCCCCGAGGTCCGCACCGGTCTGCTCGAGGGCCACGCCAAGGTCGAGGTCCACGCCGGCGACAAGATCATCGTCACCGCGCAGCCCACGACCGAGGACTGGCTCGGCAACGCCTCCCACATTTCCCTCGACTACCTCAAGCTTCCCTCCGAGGCTGAGAAGGGCTCCATCATCCTGATCGACGACGGCCTGGTCGGCCTCGAGGTCGAGTCCGTCGACGGCCAGGACATGCACTGCGTCGTCCTGAACAACGGCCTGATCGGCGAGCGCAAGGGCGTCAACATCCCCAACGTCGACATCTCCCTGCCCGCCGTCACCGAGCGCGATCGCCAGGACATCCTGTTCGGCCTCACCCAGAACATCGATTACATTGCGGCGTCCTTCATCCGTAACGGCAAGGCCGTCGAGGAGATCCGCGAGCTCTGCCTTGCCAACGGCGGCGAGCACGTTACGATCTTCCCCAAGATCGAGTGCGCCCTGGGCGTCGAGAAGTTCGACGAGATCCTCGAGGCTTCCGACGGCATCATGGTCGCTCGTGGCGACCTGGGTATCGAGATCGCGCCCGAGCTCGTTCCCCACATCCAGAAGGAGATCATCGCCAAGTGCAACGCGGCTTACAAGCCCGTTATCACCGCCACGCAGATGCTCGACTCCATGCAGCACAACCCGCGCCCGACGCGTGCCGAGGTCACTGACGTTGCCAACGCCATCCTCGATGGCACCGACGCCGTGATGCTCTCCGGCGAGACCGCAGCCGGCCAGTACCCGGTCGAGGCCGTTGCCATGCAGGCACGTATCGCCATCGAGACCGAGAAGTACATGCCCGCTCACGCCGAGCTCGCCATGCCCGAGAACGCGTCCGGCACCCGTGTCGTCAACAACGTCGTGGGCATGTCCGCCGTCCAGATGGCGACCGCCGTGGGCGCCAAGTGCATCACGGTGCCCACCACCACCGGCCGCACCGCTCGCCTGATCTCCCACTTCCGTCCGAACATGCCCATCTGCGCGTTCTCCCGCCACGAGTGGGCCGTTCAGCAGATGATCATGTACTGGGGCGTCATCCCGCGCCAGGCCGAGATCACCCAGGGCACCGTCAACGGCACCATCGTGAAGGCTGTCGAGACGGCCAAGGAGCTCGGCTTCGTCGAGAAGGGCGATCTCACCGTCGCGACCGCCGGCGATGCCCGTCTCTCCGTCGAGCTCGAGGGCAAGGTCTCCTCGACCAACCTCGCCTACGTGGCTCAGGTTCGCTAAGGCTCGCGCTACACGCATCCTTTCAAGCGATATCATCGCTGCAGAGGGGCTCGCTGGTTTGTCCAGCGAGCCCCTTCTTTGTCACCGGCCACGCCGAATCTCCGCCGCCGGCCACGCCGCGCCTTTGTCGCCGGCCCCGTCGCGCCTCCCGGCCTCGCAGTACCTCGCGACCATGCCATCCAGCCCGGAGAAGCCACGAATCGGGCGATTTTGTAACGAGTTTTAAAACGTCCCGAGTAGAGGCGAAAAGTAAAGAGTTTTATCTGGGCAAACGATGCCGAAAAACGCCGTCTACTCGAGGCATCTCGAAACTCGTTACAAAATCGCTCGATTTGCGGCATTCAATCCTCTTCGCCCACTTTCGAGATAGACCATCGGCTCTTTGGGTACATAGATTTACATCTCAAATGGGGCCTCATCTTTTTACGTCCGCAGATTTGCGCGCAATCAGCAGCTTTCGTCTTCCCAGTTCACAGCATCTCGCGCCAGCACCGAAATATGCCCCATATACACGAACCAAGACGAAAGAGCCAACATGCATGAATACTTTTGCGGACCGACATCATTTGCCCTACTCAGATTGCCTCCGCTGGTTAAAGTGATACTTCCGCCATTCCCCTATATCGAGACCAGCCTCGATCTGAGACTTCTCGACCTACATGGTCTCGAGAGCTACTGGCCCAATCTACCGCTGCATACACTCACAACCGAGAAGATGCCTGGCACGCGGGCAATGTGCGTCCGCGAACATGTGCTAACCGCCGAGCTCCCGCCAAGCTCCTTCTGTACCGATGATGACCTAGGGCTTACCTATGCATCACCCCAGCTCACACTGCTCACGTTGGCACCACTTATCTCTACGTACCGTCTGGCAATGGCAATGTATGAGCTCTGCGGATCATTTGCCATCTACAATCCCGGCGATGAACTCCAAAAGCAGATCGATATTCTCGAGCAGCAAAGGCTCGTATGGCCGGGCGGCTGGCGACAAGTTCGCACCAGCAACAAAGAGCCTACCAACCTATGGCACCGGGATCCCCTGGTGACAATCTCGGAGCTTCGAACATACGGCGAGCAGACAAAGGGCATCCGAGGAAACACCAAGTACCTCAAGGCACTCGGCATGGTTACTGGCGTTTGTGCCTCACCACTGGAGGTTCAGGCCTCAATGCTACTTGGGCTTGCGCCCCGCTTGGGCGGAGAGGGCCTTGGTCCGTTCAGCAACAATCACGCGATCACGCTTTCGCCGACGGCGCGCACGCTCGCGGATCGAACTACATGTTATGCCGATATATATTTCGAGGCGACCGGCGATCGCCCACCCGTTCTCATCGAGTGCCAAGGGCGATTCGTCCATGACAATACCAACCAAGGCGGCGTTGACGCCAATCGAACACTCGGCCTGCAAAACATGGGTATGGACGTGATTTTGCTCACCAAAGACCAGCTAACGGACACGTCGCGCTTCAAGACGTTCATCGACCATCTGCGACGCAAGCTCGGAGTCCGAAAGCGACCGAAGTCCAAGACGGCACTGCGAGCGAACCCGCGCTTGAGGGAATGCATCTTCGATGATTGGGGGACGTACTATATCCCCCAAAGCGACTGGGAATATCAAGAGCGCCTTCGCGCAAAGCGCAAGGTCAAGTGCTGAATTGCCTGCACACGGGCGCACAGGTTGCAGAGCACATGATTCATGCGGATTGCGCGGCGGGCAAACCTCAAACAGGAGCAGCAAGCCCCTTACAGCCGCTCGCGTATAAGATTCGCGGCGGTGCGTTGAACCTCGTTGAAGGTCTGAGCGAAAAACTCGCTGGTGAGCAAGCGGTATTCCGGTTCACCAACCAAGCTGTTGGTCCGCAGGATCTCATGAGCGATCGCCACTGTGTACAGCACCGAGCACTCATCAATCGCATACTGCGGGAATGCCGCGGCCGCATCGAGCAGGCGCGGAGTTGCAACGGGGAAGGCGTCGATGCGCAACGACTTGCCAAACTGATCGAAGTCCCCCTGCTTCTTAATGCGGAAGTCACGGCTGGGCTTTTGCCCCAGCTCGTCAAGGAAATCGCTGACGCGTTGGTTCCAGATGGTGTCGGCAAGCAGATGCGTCCAGGTGCCCAACACCATGTCGAACTGGGAGCGGCGCGCATCCACAGCCTTGTCCGCCTCGCGGACGACCTCGAAGGCCTGTACCTGAAGCGAGGCGGTGAGGGCGGGATCGACCTTCAGCTCATAGTTCGGGGTGTGCGCGGGTGACACATGTGCCACCTCGCGCGCAAGCGAACCCGCCTCGATGACGGGGGCTTTCCTTGCCGCGGAGTCGGTGGGCTTTCCCGCCGCGTCGCTCGTGCGCCCCCTTGCCACGTCATCGTCGAGCGCAAGGACGATCGTGCGGCCATCGGAAGCACCGGGTGCAACACTGGCATCATCGACAGGCACGCCGGCGATGCCCAGTTCATGAGCCATAGGCGCCACGTAGGTATGCCAAAACTCCGCCTCGCGGGGTTTAGGGATATGCTCGGGAGCGGCGAAATGCGTCACACGATACGGGATGGGCTCGGCCACACTCGGCACCATGTAGCCCACGTAAATGTCGGGCACAAAGTTGCCAAACAGGAACGCGTTGCGGTCCCGCACGACGCCCGCGAAGGGGCCGCCATCCTCAAGCAGCCCCTCCGCATGCGCGATATGTATGTTCCAGCTTGGCATACCTCAATCTTCTCTCACGTCGTCGTGCGCTCCAACCGCAGCGAAAACCATCACAGGTTCGCTCGGAGGTGGGGCCGGCCCGCCCAGGCGGTAAAAGGTTCCCAGGTGCCCCAGATCCGAGCGAACGTAAAGGCGCGGTGTACTGAGATACATAAGCCTTTAGGTTCGCCCGGAGGTGGGGTGTCTGGGAAAGCTTTAACTACGGACCTCGCCGCCAGTGGCCTTACACACCTTGGTCACGAGCTTGGAGTGAGCCTTCTCCACTTCCTCACTCGTGAGCGTGTGGTCGTCGGCGCGATAGGTGAGCGCGAACGCCATGGACTTCTTTCCCTCGCCCACGCGCTCGGCATCGCGGTACACGTCGAACAGGCGCACGCCCACCAGGAGTTTACCGCCGGCGGAGCGCAGACGGCGCTCCAGGTCCTCGCAGGTGACGGAGTCGTCGACCACGATGGCGAGGTCGTGCTCGACGCTCGGGAACTGCGAGAACTCGCGATAGGCCTCCTGGGCCCCGGAGAGCTTGAGCAGCGCCTCGAGGTTGAGCTCGAACGCGACCACAGGGATGTCGATGCCATAGACGTCGCGCGCGTCGGGGTGGATCTCGCCGACCCAGCCGAGCACGGTACCGCCGGAGAGAACCTCGGCACAGCGCCCAGGCTGCAGGAAGGCGTAGCCCTCGCCCTCGGCGGCGCGGAAGCGGACCTTGGGGATGCGCATCTGCTCCAGCAGTTCCTCGACGACGCCCTTGCCGTCGAAGAAGCGCAGCGGCATGGGTTTGCGAATCCACGTCACCTCGCCCATGGAGCCGGACATGACGCCCGCGACGGCCTCGCGCTCCTTAGGGGCGCTCGCGTTCTCGCGGCCGAAGAAGAGGGTGCCGATCTCATAGAGCTGCACGTTCGCCGTGCTGTGCTTGATGTTGAACTCGACGGACTGCAGTAGGCCGGGGATGAGCGAGCGGCGCATCTCGGTCTGCTCAGCGACGAGCGGGTTCATGAGCTCGACGGCGCAGCCGCGGCCCTCCTCCGTCATGCCGATGCGCTCGAGGTCGCCCGGCGCGGCGAAGGAGAAGTTCATGGTCTCGTTGAGGCCGCAGGAGCGCAGGATCCGGCCGACCTTACGGGTGAGGCGCTGCTCGCGGGTGAGGCCGCCAATGTGGTTCTTGGCGGCGGGGATGGTCGCCTCGACGCGCCCCATGCCCCACAGGCGCAAGACCTCCTCGATCAGGTCGATCTCGCGCGGGAGGTCGGGGCGGAAGGTGGGGGGCACGACGCTGTAGACGAGGCCGTCGCCCTCACCGGAGACGGACACCTTGCAGCCCAGACGGGTGAGGGAGCGCTCGATGAAGTCGGGGGCGATATCGGCGCCGCAGATGGCGTGCACGCGCGCGAGCCTGAGCTCGACAGGGGCGACCTCGCGCGGAGCCGGATAGACGTCGACACATCCGGGCGCGACCTCGCCGCCGGCGAGCTCCTCGATCAGGGAGCACGCCAGGTTCGCCACGTCGACGCATCCGGTCTCATCGACCTGGCGCTCGAAGCGGATGGAGGCGTCCGAAATGAGCGACAGGTCGCGACTCGTGTGGGAGGTGCGGCCCGCGTTGAAGCAAGCGCTCTCCACCAGGACGTCGACGGTGGCGTCGGTGACCTCAGAGTCCATGCCGCCCATGACGCCGGCGAGCGCCACCGGCGTGGCACCGCGCTCGCCCGTGGCGATAAGGCCCATGCCCGCCGAAAGCGTGCGCTCCACGTCGTCGAGGGTACGGAACCGCTCGCCCTCGCGCGCGGCGCGCACGGCCACGGCGCGCTTGCCGTCGCGCTCCTCGAAGGCGGAGAGGTCGAACGCGTGCAGGGGCTGGCCGGTGAGCATCATGACGTAGTTGGTGACGTCGACCACGTTGTTGTGGGTGCGGACGCCTGCCGCGTTTAGACGCTGGACGAGCCAGTCGGGCGAGGGGCCCACCTTGACGCCGCGCACCACGCGGGCGACGTAGCGGTCGCACAGGCCCTCGTCGATGAGCTCGACGGAGACGGTCTCAGCCGCGGACGCGCCGGCCTCGGCCTTGACCTGGGGAAGCTCCACGTGGAAATCGCGGTCGTAGATGGCGCCGACTTCGCGGGCGATGCCGATCATGGACAGGCAGTCGGGGCGGTTGGGCGTGATCTCGCAATCGAGGACCGTATCGGAGCTACCCAGATACTGGGCGAGCGGCATACCCACGGGCGCATCCTCGGGAAGGATCCAGATGCCCTCGTGGTCGCCGGAGAGGCCGAGCTCGCGCTGCGAGCAGTTCATGCCGCAGGATACGACGCCGCGCAGCTTGCCCTTCTTGATGTGCACGTCGCCCGGCAGTTCCGCGCCGACCATGGCGGTCACGATGTGGTCGCCCTCGTTGAAGTTCTGCGCACCGCACACGATCTGCAGGGGCTCGGGGTTGCCGTCGGCGTCGACGTTGTTGGCGCCCACGTCGACCAGGGTGACCCACAGATGGTCGGAATCGGGGTGCGCCTCCTTGGAGACGACCTTCGCCGTGACGATCTTGTGATATGCCTCGCCCACCGTGTCGATGGACTCGACCTCGGTGCCGGTGCGGATGAACTCGCGGGCGAGCTCCGAGGGATCCTCCGGCAGCTCGACCATGCTGGACAGCCAGTCGTAAGAAACTTTCATCTCAAACCTCTTCTTAGAACTGATTCAGGAAGCGCATGTCACCGGTGACAAGCGTGCGCAGGTCGGGCAGGTCGTAGCGGAGCGCCGCGATGCGTTCGACGCCGGCGCCGAACGCGAAGCCGGAGTAGACGTCCGGGTCGATGCCGCAGTTGCGTAGGACGTTGGGGTCGACCATGCCGCAACCGAGGATCTCGATCCATCCAGAGTGCTTGCAGAAGGGGCAGCCCTCGCCACCGCACACGCCGCAGCTTACGTCGACCTCGCAGGAGGGCTCGGTGAACGGGAAGAAGTGCGGGCGGTAACGCGTGGCGCGGTCCTCGCCGAACATGCACTTGACGAAATAGTCGAGCGTGCCCTTAAGGTCGCCGAAGGTAATGCCGCGATCGACCACGAGGCCCTCAATCTGGTGGAACTGGGGCAGGTGGCAGGCGTCGGCCGTATCCGGACGGTACACGCGGCCCGGGGCGATCATGTAAATGGGAGGCTCCTGCGTCTCCATGGTGTGGATCTGCACGCCGGAAGTCTGGGTGCGCAGCAGCACGTCGGACTCGCCGTGAGCGTGCTCCTCGGGGTGCGCCGCGGTGCCGGGGGCGTTGTCCTTTACGTAGAAGGTGTCGCGCGCAGAGCGGCTCGGGTGATCGAGCGGCGCGTTGAGGGCGGTGAAGTTGTACCAGCTGGACTCGACCTGCGGGCCGGTCTCGACGGTGTAGCCGATGCCACAGAACACGTCCTCAACTTCCTCGATGATCTGGTTGATGAGGTGCGCGTGACCGATCTGCGGACGGGCGCCGGGCAACGTGATGTCCACGGCCTCGGTCGCCATGAGCTCGGTGATGGCGGCGCGCTTGAGCTGCTTCATGCGGCCCTCAAGCAGCGTCTCGGCCATGCGGCGCATCTCGTTGGCGCGCTTGCCGAGCACCGGGCGCTCCTCGGGCTCGATCTTGCCCATCATGCGCATGAGGCCCGTGATCTCGCCTTTGCGGCCCATGAGCGCCACGCGCGCGGCCTCGAGTTTCTCCGCCGTCTCGGCGCTCTCGATCATCTCGCGGGCCCGCTGCTCGAGCTCCTCAAGTTCGTCGATCAGACTCATCTGTCCCCTCTCCTTCCGATCGTCGCCGCAGCGCGGCGCCGATGTGTTCCATAGAAAAATCCGCCCTCGGGATCGTGCGACCGCTCGCACTCCCAAGGACGGATCTGATTTCCGCGGTACCACCTTGATTGGCCGCCGGCTGTCCACCCGGCGAACCCTCTTTTGCCCGATGTCGCGCGGGCGCGCGGCTTCCCTACTCAGCGCGCAATTGGGGTCGGGTGCAGATCGCACGTCGCCCCGGTGCCATCGCGGCGCGGGAAGCCCCTCGCCGGAAGGCGGCCGTTCAGGTCGCAGCTCGGGAGTGAACTCAGGTCTCGTCGCCGCGGGTGGGCTTGCAGCCGGTGACCCTCCCTCTCTGTGCGGCGAGGCGGTGAGGCCCGACCTCTCCGTCAACGCAGTGGCCAAGATAATAGCACAACGGCAAATGCAGCCGCACTATAGATGTGATGCGCTCCCGGGCTATTTATCACAGCCGTTCAACCCGGTCGATGCCTTGCGCTCTATCGCTAAACATTCTGCCATTCCCAGCCAGCAGCGTGGCGACAAGTCCAGCCAACAATCCAGCAATATCGAGCGTTTTTGCAGTCCAGAATGCTGGAAAGGTCACATTTTCAAGGTACCAGATAAAATCTGACAGGAAAGAATTCGCATCATGAGAGCCCCATCCCCACATCGTCTGCAAGTCGTAAAACGTTAGAAGGGCAAAGCTCATCACCAATGTGGTACAAGGGTATCGTACATACTTGCCCCCCCATAGCCCCGCAAAAAAGAGCGCAAGGGACGTGGCTATTAACAGCCAGTCTACTTTTGTTGGATACTCCAATCCTTTGTATGAAAAGCCAGGCAATCCGTAAAACTGCTCAGTAACTCGAAGGTAGTAGCTAGAAGCCAAAAGTACCGTGGCGGCAACCGCCAGCAATCCCGCTAATACTTTTCGCCTACCTCCGAACATAGCCGTAGTTCGACTTTCCATCATGGGTCTCCCAGCCATTGATCTTATCGCTCACATCAGCATGATAATCTTGAGTGTGCTGAGCGACATGATAGTCCCTATAGCCACCTGGACCTGTACCGTTCCCCGGAACCATTACATAGCCAACATGATCCCAGTCCCCATCTTTTCCGAAATCCAATGCGATGAAGTCCCCTTCTTGAATCGTGAAAGAAAAGTCGAGGTGGTCTGAGCCGCAATTTTTGACCCCAAAATACTTCATGAATTCATCAGCAAGCGTCCAGGTCCTTGATTGTAGATGCTGACCCCAATCATTTCTATGCCACCAACCGACATGGACGCTGTTGTAATCGCCGCCGGAAACCTGAGGTTCTCCCCCGCTTTCAAGAATCTGAGATGCAAAGTTGGTGCAATCCGAGTCAAAACTTGGATACTTCGGATTGCGCTTCGTCGAGTAGGTGAGCGCGTACTCGAAAGCTGCATTAGAATCGAAACTCCGAACCGCAGTCGAGTGTCTGGCAGATGCAATTTCAGTCCACCCGGAAAGCTCTTCAAATGATGCGCTAGGCAACGTTAGCATCAACTCACGTGCTTCTTCGCCTGGATCGGCAGACTCAAGCCTAGTGATTGCTTCGATATTTCTCTCATCATTTTCAAAAATATCAAAAAACAATCGCAGCTCAGAAACGCGCTCATCAGATTCGCAATACCAAGCCGGCCTGTCAGGAGAATCGAGGAGCGCCATAGAGAGCTCCGCATAGCGTGCCCAATTATTGCCATCGATTGGGTCCAACGCATACGCTTTCATCACCGCCTGGAGAGCTTCGTTCCTCCTTATCGAAGACAAAGCCTCTGATGGGAAGTCAAAGGTAGGATACAAAGGAACGAATGCCCCATCTATCCCAGCTTCAATTTTCGAAGAAACGGTTCCGAATTCCCGCGGTAAATCGATCTGCGCATTCGCGACCGGCTTCTCAATTGCTTGAAATTCAACTGTTTCTTGCGCACCAATAGGACACGGATTAAAGACAGAAGACGATAGAAATAAAACGAACAGAACGAACGCTGACACAATCATTTTCATAATGAACTCCTTAGCATTGGTGTGCGACCAATTGCTTATGCTTCACAAAGGCCCAGAAGCTTGCTCACCCCATCCCTATCTCTATCTCATCTGATTCAATGCTCTACTTTTCCCGACAGCCTAATATCCTCTCGTTGTCCCCTATCTGGGACAATTACATTAGACATTAATATTTATATATTATGATAACACTTCACAACTGAATATATTGCACCAGCCCTACTAAATTGAAAGACAGGCGAGATGAAATGGGGAGGGTCAGTGCCGCCCGTCACTACGTTCGGAAGACAAACGGGTACACTCAAAGGAAGCAACCGTACTTAACCTATCTCAAGGAGGCCCCATGGCAACTGCAGAAGAACTGACCGGCCGCCTTCGCGCGCTCGAGTCCAAGCTCTGGACCCGCGAGTACCTCATGAAGATCGCCGAGTTCGACGGCGCAACCATCGCGCCCGAGAACGGAGCGGCCGCACGCGGCGACGCGATGGGCGCGCTCGCCGGCGAGCATCACGAGCTCCTTACCAGTGAGGACGCCCGCGCGCTCATCGCCGAGCTCGAGACCGCCGTGGCCGCCGGCGAGCTCACCGATCCGCAGGTCGTCGCCGAGGTGCGCGCACTCGCCCGCGACCAGCGCGAGGCCGTCGCCCTGCCCACCGAGGAGGTCGAAGCCTGGAGCCGCCTCACCTGCGAGGCCGACGCCGTCTGGCACAAGGCGAAGGGTGCCAACGACTGGGCGAGCTTTGAGCCCTACGTGGACCGCATCGTCGAGACCCTCAAGCGCCACGCCGGCTACATGGACCCCACGCGCGACCCCTACGACGTGTGGCTCGACCAGTACGAACGCGGCATGGACGCTGCCGCCTACGACCGATTCTTCGAGGCCGTGCGCCAAACCGTCGTACCGCTCGTACATGCCATCGGTGAACGCGGCGAGCAGCCCAACGCGCCGTTCCTCACCGCACACGTCCCCGACGCCGTCCAGCGCGCGATGTCCTTCGACCTCATGAAGCTCGTGGGCCTCGATCTCGCGGACACCTGCCTCGCCTTCACCGAACACCCCTTCTCTGAGGGCTTCGCCGTGGGCGACGCGCGCGTTGCCACCCACATCTACGAGGACAACCTGCTCTCCAACGTGTACTCCGTCATCCACGAAGCGGGGCACGCGTCCTATGAGCTGGGCGTCAACCCCGCGTACGCGCGCACGTGCCTGGAGGGCGGCACCTCGCTTGGCATTCACGAGAGCCAGAGCCGCTTCTTCGAGAACACTGCGGGCCGCAGCCGTGCGTTTATGACGCCGCTGCTCGCCCTGTTGCGCAAGCATGTACCCGAGGTCTATGGCAGCGTGAGCGAGGATGAGCTGTACCGTGCGGTCAACATCGCCACACCGTCGCTCATCCGCACCGAAGCCGACGAGCTCACGTACCCGCTCCACATCATGATCCGCTACGACATCGAGCGTATGCTGTTCGCGGGCGAGGCGACCGCCAAGGACGTGCCGGCGCTGTGGGCCAAGCTCACCAAGCAGTACCTGGGCCTCGATGTCCCGAATGACACCCTTGGCGCGCTGCAGGACACTCATTGGAGCGGCGGCAGCTTTGGCTACTTCCCAACCTATGCCCTGGGCTCGGCATACGACGCCCAGTACGTGCCCGCCATGGAGCGCGCGGGCGTTGACCTGGAAGGCGCCTGCGCGGCCGGGGACCTCGCCCCCGTGCGCGCGTGGCTGCGCGAAAACATCTGGCAGTGGGGTCGCGGCAAGGACGCGGGCGAGCTGGTCGAGGATGCGTGCGGCGCGCCGTTCAACGCCGCCTTCTACTGCGACTACCTGGCAAAGAAGTTCGGCGAGCTCTACCGGCTGTAGCACCCGTGCGAGCCCACAACCTCAACGGTCTGCGTTGGGCATAGCGACTCACATGAGCCCTCATACCGATTAATGACCGTGCCACGCCTTTCCAGTAGGAACCGTGAGCACCAAAGGAGGCGCCGCTCGGTCTTTTAGTGAC
>OBJP01000331.1_pt1 | contig 38074 bp, 25 predicted proteins | sample 1519821 | NCBI WGS metagenome assembly OBJP01 (sample SAMN04209218, study PRJEB22552) | human gut metagenome | biome: gut; material: feces | host: Homo sapiens | place: USA: Oklahoma | reverse complement strand
GCGCCGAATGCTCGCCATCGAAATTTATCGATGGCCTATTTCAGACTGTAATGGGGAGTTTTCGAATCCGCCCGGGGGCACCAGGGAATATGACGGCGTCGCGTGAGCGGCGCCGTTTTTGGTTAGTGGGGGCCGACGGCAGATTCGGGCCGTCGACGCTCGCGTCACCAATCGCGTCATTCGAATCGGCGCTGGGAATTCAGTGCTTTTCCTCATGCAAGTATCTTCCATCTTGCGTCGCCGTCAGCCGTGAGCGGTCGATTTTTACCGATAAACGGCAAATTAATTCAGAAAAAATCAGGTAATTTCAAGAATGGTCAAACTTGATTAACAGCAAAACCACAAGGTAGATGGCTTTATACGGTGAAAAACTCTGACACAATGAGAAAAAGAGTGAAAAATACTGATTGAAAATGAACTTATGTGGCAGTAATCTACATGTCACAGGGTAAGCCCCGGCGCGCAGGCGGCGGCCCTTATCGAATTACGGATATAGATCAGGTGCTCGAACGGGCAGAAACGATCAAGGACGAAGGTAAAGGACGTAGAAGCATGAAGCTTGCAACTCGTATCAACTCCTATTTTCGCGATGGCGACAAGAATCTTGATCGCGTGTTCGCGGAGTTCCAGAGCGTGGGCCTCACGCACGTCGACCTCAACTACCCCGAGCACTGCACAGGTGTCACGGCTGAGGACATGGCCGCCAAGCTCGCAGCTCACGACCTGCAGCTGAACGGCTGCGCGCTGCGCTTCCGCAACGCCTTCCTCAACGGTGACCTGGGCAATGCCGATGATGCCCTTGCCGCGGAAGCCCTTGAGCTCTGCTACGAGGCGTGCGACTACTGCCGCACTGCCGGTGGCAACACGGTGACCATCTGGCTCGGCCACGACGGCTTTGACTACAGCTTCCAGATCGCCTACGCTCGCGTCTTCGACCAGCTCGTAGCCGCATTCCAGAAGGTTTGCGACTACGCGCCCGACCTCAAGATCTCGATTGAGTACAAACCCTACGAGGAGCGCGCGTACGCGTTCATCGACTCCATGGGTATGACCGGCATGATTCTCAACGCTGCAGACCGCCCGAACCTGGGCGTCACGCTGGATTACTGCCACATGCTCATGAAGCACGAGAACCCTGCCATGGCCGCCGACCTGTTCGGCCGCGAGGGCAAGCTCTACGGCATTCACCTAAACGACGGCAACGGTCGCTTCGACGATGGCCTTATGATTGGTACGTCCACGCCGGTGAAGACCCTCGAGTTCCTCTACTACGTGAAGAAGCACGGTTACGACAGCGCAATCTACTTCGACACGTTCCCGGTCATCGAGCCCGCTGCCGGCGAGGCTGCACAGAACGACCAGATGATCCATCTGCTCAACGACGCCATCGAGGCCGTAAGCATGGAGAAGATCCAATCCGTTATCGATGCAAACGACGCGATTAAGGCAGCCGAGCTTGTCCGCGAGCTCTTCTGCGCAATGGGGAGGTAACCAATGAAACGCGACTGGAACGCGATGGCTCAGGGGATTCTGGACGCCGTCGGTGGTCCCGAGAACATCTCGGGCATGACGCACTGCGCGACGCGCCTGCGCCTCAATCTCAAAGACGACGCGGCTTGCGACGACGCTGCGGTCAAGGAAGTCGAAGGCGTTGTGAACACGCTGAACAAGGCCGGTCAGTACCAGGTTCTCATCGGCACTGAGGTCCCGAAGCTGTACGAGAAGTTTGAGCCGCTGGTCAAGGGTTCGGGCGTGGAAATCTCCGCTGCTACCAAGGACGAGGGCGAGAGCATCGTCAGCCAAGTCTTCTCCGCGATCTCCGGCATCTTTGCCCCGCTGCTGCCCGCCATGGCCGGCTCCGGTATCCTGCGCGGCTTCGTTATCCTGGCCGCCCAGCTCGGCATCATCGCTGAGGGCACGGGTACCTACACCATCCTGTACACCCTGGCCATGAGCGTGTTCTACTTCCTGCCCGTGCTGCTCGGCTTCTCCGCCGGCAAGCGCTTCGGCGCGAGCCCGTACCTGTCGGCGCTGCTCGGCGCGTGCCTGCTCTACCCGGACTTCATCGCCCTCATGGGCGACGCGGGCAACGGCGCCATGACGGACTTCTTCGGCATCCCCGTGGTTCTCATGAACTACAACTCCACGGTTATCCCTGCCATCTTGTCTGTCTGGGTCTACTCGTACCTGTACAAGTGGCTCGATGAGCACGTTTCCGAGATGCTCAAGCTCGTCGTGCTGCCCGCCATCTCCCTGATCGTTATGGTTCCGCTCACCATGCTCGTCATCGGTCCCCTGGGCGTCTACGCTGGTGAGGCCATCGCCTTCGTGGTCAACTGGCTGATCGAGCGCAGCTCCGTGTTCGCCGGCGTGCTGGTTGGCGGCGGCTGGTCCGTGCTGGTGTCCATGGGCATCCACTGGGCCGTGAACCCCATCATGATCAACAACATCGCTCAGAACGGCTTCGACTACATCTGCCCCTTCACCTTCGCCTGCAACTTCGCCGTTATCGGCTGCGCCTTCGGCGTGTTCCTCAAGGCCCGCGACCAGAAGCTCAAGAGCTTCGCGATGACCGGTGTCGTATCGATCGCCCTGTCCGCCATCATCGAGCCCACGCTGTTCGGTATGCTCGTGAAGAACAAGAAGGTCTGGCTTGCGCAGATCATCGGCGGTGGCGTCGGCGGCGCGTTCCTCGGTATCATGAAGGTCGTCACCACTGCGTTCACCTTCGGTTCCGTCACTACGTTCCCGGCTTTCGTGAGTTCCGACCCCATGAACTTCGCTTGGGCTATGGTCGGCATGCTCATTTCCGCCGTCGTGGCCGGTGTTCTTGCCTTCGCCTTCACCGGTAAGGAGGATCAGCTCGCCTAAGAGCCCCGGATGCGCCGCCTCTCCTAGGGTCGTTCTCTTCGCTTGAAGAGCGTCGCGCTTACGCGAGGTGTGTCAACCTCGTTCAAATTGTGAACGAGAGGGTAGGTCAATCGATTAAGCGGTCGTCATCGCAACAGGTGGCGGCCGCTATTCTGCTTGTGCGTTACACTTTTCGAAAAGAAATGAACGAGCGTGAAGCAGAGTGGTTTGGAGAGGTTCCCAATATGATTCCGTATGAGCGCCAGGAGCGAATTGTAGAGTGCCTGCAGAAGTCGGGCCTCGCGAGGATTTCCGAGCTGCAGGAGGAGCTGCCGGGCGTCTCTATTTCGACGCTACGTCGCGACCTCAAGGAGCTGGAGGCGCTTGGCAAGGTTGAGCATCTTTCGGGCGGCGCGGTGAGGCTCCTCTCGGCTGTCCACGAGGTGAGTATCTCGACGCGTTCGGGCCTACACGGGAGTGAGAAGGAACAGATTGCCCAAGTCGCCTTGCGTTTTGTTGAGGACGGGGACACGCTCTACTTGGACTCGGGTTCCACCTGCACGGCGCTGCTGCGTCTGCTGCTCGACCGCGACGTGACAATTTACACGACGGATGCCTCGGCGTGCCTGATTAAGAGCGAGACGCGCGCCCAGCTCATCGTGGTGGGTGGCGAGTTCAACTATGTGAACTCCTCGTTCTGCGGTTCTATGACCGAATCGATCCTGCGCGATCTGTACTTCGATAAGGCGTTTATCGGGACCAACGCGATTGACGAGGACCGCGGCGTCATGACGCCCTCCTACGTTGAGGCGGCGAAGAAGCGCATCGTGCGCGAGAATTCGAATAAGGCGTACGTGCTGTGCGACAGCTCGAAGTTCCATCAGTTCTCGAATGTTCGCGCGTTTGGGTTCGATGGTGTGTCGATTATCGCGGAGTCCTATGACGAGAAGATCGCCCAGTGCGCGCGCCTGATCACGCCTGGAGCGTAGGGGGTCCGGGCTCAGGTCTGCGGATTGCGGCCCCTGGCTGCTGCTGTCCGCGTAGCGGGATTTCTTCCTAGGGAATACGACAGCGTTTCGTGGTGCGGGCTCCTGCATGATACCAGCTAGATAGGCAAATATGGCAACGTTGTGAATCTGGAAAAGCCTGCAGGTTAACAACGTGGTTAAACGATTAATCAGCCAGACTGTAGATAAAGGTTAAACGATTAATTACCACCGAGTAGATAATCACCGAGCAGATAAGGAGTTCACTATGCTGCTCTGCCCCAGTCTCATGTGCGCCGACTACGGCAATCTGCGTGCGACCGTCGAGGATCTCGACGCCGCCGGCATCGACATCTTCCATTGCGACGTGATGGACGGCAGTTTCGTTCCCAATTTCGCCATGGGTCTCGAAGACATCAAGGCCGTGCGAGCTGCCACCAACAAGCTCGTCGACGTGCACCTTATGGTCGAGAATCCTGCCAGCAAGGTTGAACTTTTCGCCTCCGCCGGCGCGGACATCATCTATATCCATCCGGAGTCCGAGCGTTACGTGGTCAAGACACTCGCCGCGATTAAGTCCCTCGGCAAGAGCGCCGGTATCGCCGTGAACCCCGACACCTCTATCTCCGAGATCGAGGAGATGTTGAACCTCTGCGATTACGTGATGGTCATGACGGTGAATCCGGGTTTTGCCGGTCAGAGCTTTATCGAGTTCACGAACGACAAGGTGCGTCGCCTTGCCGCGCTGAAGGAACGCTTTGGCTTCAAGCTCATGATCGACGGCGCCTGCTCGCCCGAGCGCGTGCGCGACCTGTCCGCCATTGGCGCGGACGGATTTATCCTGGGCACCAGTGCGCTGTTTGGCAAGGACGCTGGTTACGAGGAGTGTCTGCGCCGTTTGCGCGCCGGCGAGGTGTATTAGAAGCGGAACGGCGAATTAGGACGGATTGAGCGCGCGGCATGCGCGAATGGTTCTTATGGAAAGGGGTCTCTTTTGAAGATCGGTATTGGAAACGACCACGTCGCAGTCGAGTACAAGGAAGCCATCACGGCGTATATCCAGGAGAAGTACGGCTACGAAGTCGTGAACTTCGGTACGGACAGCACCGAGCGCTTTGACTATCCCATCGCGGGTGAGGCCGTGGCGGACGCTGTCATGTCCGGCGAGGTTGATCGCGGTATCGTTATCTGCGGTACGGGTGTGGGCATCTCGCTTGCCGCCAACAAGGTGCGCGGTATCCGTTGCTGCACCTGCTCTGAGCCGTATTCCGCTCGCCTGTCGCGCGAGCACAACAACACCAACATGCTCGCATTTGGTGCTCGTGTGGTAGGCATCGAGCTGGCCAAAATGATTGTCGACGCCTGGCTCACCGGCGAGTTCGAGGGCGGCCGTCACCAGCGACGCATCGATATGATTCGCCAGATCGAGGCTCGTCAGCTCGTACGTGCGGAGGAAGCACGCGGCTGGTAGCGGAAAAGCCCGTCACCCGTGTGGTGGCGGGCTTTTTGCATGTCGCGCGTGGGATAGAGCACATGCGAGAGAAAAACGCGGCTATTCGCTGCCCGCTGTCTAGCTGCTCGCGCGTTGCACGAGCTTAACGGGGACAAGCGTCTCCATCTCGGGCTCTTCGCCGCGCAGCAGGGCGAGCAGGGCCTGACATCCCTCGTGCGCGAGGCGCTCGGGGAAGCGGCGGATGGTGCTGATTTGCGGTGTCGGAAGCTGCGCGTAAACGGAATCGTCGAAGCCGATGAGACGGACGTCTTCGGGTACGCGCTTGCCGGCGGCAACGAGCGCACGCAGCGCGCCCACGGCTGCGTGGTCGCTATGGGCGAAGACGCCGTCGACGGGGCAGCCCGTGGAGAGGAAGTCGGTCACGAGCTCTTCCGACTCGATGATGCTCGGCTGCTTACCCGAGACAAACAGCTGGTAGTCGCGGCGTAGCGGCATTCCGTGCGCGGCGAGCGCCCGCTCGTAGCCCATCTGGCGCTCGTTGCCGGGGTAGTTGGCGGTAAAACTCGAGATGCTCAGGATGTCCTTGCAGCCGCGCTCGATGAGGTGCTCGGTCGCCATGTAGCCACCGCCGATATTGTCGGAGCCCACGTGTGGGAAACCGAGGTCGTTTTCGGGCGCACGGTCGATGCAGACCACGGGGATTCCGTGGGGGACGAACTCGCCGTCGAGCCTGCGCAGGCCGGAGATACAGATGATACCGTCGGCCTGCTTGCTTGCCAGCGTGCGGAAGTAGTCACGCTCGCGGGCGGGGTCATTGGCGCTGTTGCAAACAAAGACCGAGTAGTCCTCGGTTGCCAGCTCGCGCTCCACATGCAGGGCGATCTTGGAAAAGAAGTCGTTGGAGATGTCCGGCACGATCATGCCGATGGTCCGGGACTGGGCCATACGGAGGCTCTTCGCCGCCATGTTCGTGACGTAGCCGTATTCCTTTAGGGCGGCTTCCACGCGTTTGCGGGTGTCTTCGGAAAAACGGCCGCTGCCGTTGATGACGTGGGAGACCGTGGCGACGGATACGCCGGCCGCGACGGCAATCTGGCGCATGGATGGGCGCTTGCCTGGTGTGGGCATGGGGCCTCCTGCTGCTTTCGGGTGGTTAACAGATTAACCGAGATTGTAGCGCATGCACGATGCCGTAATGGGTCGCTTCGAAGTCGTTTTGTCGCGCTCGGTCTGCACCTTGGATAAGAAGGAGTTCGTCGAGCACTCCGATCCGGAGCGCACGCGCGCCAACATCCCGCTGTTCCAGCAGGGCATCATGATACAGCAGCTCAACTCCGAGAAGCTCGTGGTCGAGACCATGGTGAAGTTCTGCGGCTAGTAATTACTGCATTACATATTCTGTTGTCACCTGGGAGGCTTGTTTTTGCGGGCCTCTTTGTGTTGCTATGGAGCCCTGGCCTGTCGATAAACAAAGCGCCCGCTTGCCGGGGAGCAAGCGGGCGCTTCTGAGCGAATATGTTTGCGGCCATAGCCGCTGCAGGTGATGGGTTGTCGACTAGTTAGTCGTCGTGCCGGAATCGTCACCCGAGGTGGAGCCAGAAAGTGCGACCGTCAGCGTAATCGTGCTGTCGGTGGACTGCTTTCCAGTGGGGGAGACGCCCGTAACGGTTGCATCCTCGTTACCGCTTACGGGATTGCCGTTCTGGTCACAGAAGCCAATGTTATAGAAACCGGCGTTGTTGAGCGCGGTAACGGCGGCGGAAATGCTCTTGCCGTACAGGTTGCCCGGGACGGTGGCCTTGCCGGACTTCTTGGCGATGACGACGGTAATCGTGGCGCCGGGCTTCTGCTTGCCGCTGGGGTTCCAGCTGATCACGGTGCCCTCGGTAACCGAGTCGTTCTCCTGGTAGCTCACGTCGACACCAAAGCCTGCCATATCGAGGGCGTTGCGCGCCTGGGCCTCGGTCATGTCGGTCAGGTCGGGGACGGACGTGGTATCCGGGCCGCTCGAGACCTTGTACGAGATGGTCGTGCCCTTCGCGACTTCCTTACCGGCTTCGGTGCCCTGCTCAAAGACCTGGCCCTCATCAGCCTCGTTGGCCTCCTCGGAGGCGTTGCCCTTCAGGCCAACGCTTGCCAGTGCGGCTTCTGCTTGGTCCTTGGTCAGGCCGAGGAGCTGCGGAACCTCAACCTTCTCGGAGGGCTTAGGGCCCTTGGAGATTACCAGGTTCACCCTCGTGCCCTTGGCCTTCTTGGTGTTGCCGTTGGGGGTCTGCTCAGCGACCTTTCCCTCGTCGACATCGTCGTTGTAGCTCTGGTCGACGGTGCCAACCTCAAGGCCGGCTTCCTTGATCAGCTCAATAGCGGTTTCCTGGTCCTTGCCCAGCACGTCGGGCACCGTGACCTGTTCGCCACTGAACATGCCCGTGGCAAAGGCCACTACAACGCCAATCACGGCGACGGCGGCAATCACGGCGGCGATGATCTTGTTCTTGTTGGACTTAGGCTTCTCGACCTCGTAGGAGCCCGTGGAGCCCGAGACAGCGCTACGGGCGGTGTTTTGACCGCTCACGCCCGAGACGGGACGAACCATTGCGCGTGTTGAGTCGGAAAGCTCGCGGGTCTTGGTGGCACCCAGGTCGCCGGCGGCACCGATGATACGCGTGGGCTCCGAGACGTTGACGGCGCGGCCGGACAGGTAGCTGTTGAGTACTTGGCGCAGCTCGTCGGCCGTCTGGAAGCGGTTTGCCGGGTCCTTCTCCATGCACTTGAGGATGATGCGCTCCAGGTCGGCATCGACGCCGGAGTTGATCTGGCTCGGCGGGATGGGGAGCTCGTTGACCTGCTTGAGCGCGACCGAGATGGCGTCGTCGCCGTCAAAGGGTACGCGGCCGGTGGCGCACTCGTACATGACGACACCCAGTGAGTAGATATCTGAGGTAGGACCGAGGTCCTGGCCGCGGGTCTGCTCGGGGCTTACATAGTGGGCGGTGCCCAGCACGTTGTTATCCTGCGTGAGGTGGCTGTTCTTGGCGCGTGCGATGCCAAAATCCATTACCTTGATGTTGCCGTCGGGCAGCACCATGATGTTTTGCGGCTTGATGTCGCGGTGGATGATCTCGTGCTTGTGTGCGACCGAAAGCGCGGAGCTGATCTGCGAGCCGATCTGCGCGACCTTCTTGGGATCGAGGGCGCCGTGGCTCTTGATGCCGCTCTTAAGGTCGGTACCGCGCAGGTACTCCATGACGATGTAATAGGTGTCGCCGTCCTTGCCCCAGTCGTAGACGCCTACGATATAGGGGGAGGACAGGCCGGCAGCTGCCTGGGCCTCCTGCTTAAAGCGTGCGGCGAAGGTTGCGTCGCCGGCATACTGCGGCAGCATGATCTTGACGGCAACCGTGCGGTCGAGGACCTGATCCTGTGCACGGAAGACGGTCGCCATGCCGCCTGTTCCCACCTTATCCTTGAGGAGGTATCTTCCCCCGAGGACCCTCTGTTCCATTCCTGCTCCTAACATAACTATTCGCTCAACGATGTGTGTAGTACCAAATGTGTGGCCGCTGGAGCCGTGTGGCGCGTTGCCGCTAGCTCATCGGCCGCGGCGTGCCCCAAGTATCCGCTTTGATCACGGGCATCACGCTCCCTGTGCGGCGAGCGCCGCGGTCAGGACGATGCCGGCAATCTTGGCCGCCTCGACGTCGTGCTTGTCGTAATCCTCCAGGGCCACCGAGATGGCAACCGTGGGTGAATCGTAAGGTGCAAAGCCAACAAACATAGAGTTGACGTTGGTGCCGCCGGTCTCGGCCGAACCGGTCTTGCCGGCAACCTTGACGCCCGGAATCTGGGCATCGGTGCCGGTACCGGACTGGACGACGGCGAGCATGGCCTGCTTGACCTGATCGGCGGTGGTAGAGCTGACAGCCTGGCCCAGCGAGCGGGACTGCGTGGTCTTAACCACGGTCCCGTCCGGGGCGAGTATCTGGGACACAAAGAACGGGTCCATGATCACGCCGCTGTTGGCGATGGCGGCGGCAATCACGGCGTTTTGCATGACGGTGGTCTGCGGGCCGGGCGTGTGGTCCATGCCGACAGGCTGGCCGGCGCCGGCCCAGGCGGTCTCCCACTCGGTCATAAGCGACGGGTCGGCCATGATGGAAGCTGCGGTGGTCAGATCCTGACCGAGCTTTTGGCCGTAGCCAAAGGCGTTGGCAAACTGGACGAGCGAGTTGGCGCCGACCTCGTTGGCCACCTGGCCAAAGACGACGTTAGACGACACGGCGAAGGCCTGCTGCAGGCTGATGGTGCCGTAGCTTTCGTTGGCGGAGTTGGTGACCGGCGCGTTGCCGATGTCCATGGAGCCGGGCGCCTGGTACGTGCTGGTAAGGCTGGCGGTGCCGGTTTCGAGCGCCGCGGAGAGTGTGACGACCTTAAAGGTCGAGCCCGGGGTGTACAGCGCGTCCATGGCACGGTCGTACATGGAGCCGTCCTCGCCGCCGCCCGACTGCATCAGTGCATCGATGTTGGTGTTGTCGTAGGTGGGCGAACTCGCGCACGCAAGGACTGCACCGGTGCGCGGATCCATGACCACCACAGCGCCCTTAAAGCCCTTGAGCGCCTGCTCGGCAGCCGTCTGGATGCGCGAGTCGATGGTGAGCTTGGCGGTATTGCCCGGCTGGGTCTGCCCCGCGAGCGATGCAATGGCGTTGTTCCAGCTGGAGTAATCCTTGGAGCCGGTGAGCGTATCGTTCATGACGCTCTCGATGCCGGCGGTGCCGTATTGCTGGCTCACGTAGCCCACCACGTGCGCGGCCATGTTGCCGTTGGGGTAGGAGCGTACGTAGGTGCCGTCCTCCTGCTGCAGCGACTCGGCCAGCGTCACGCCGTCGGACGTGATGATGGAGCCGCGCTGGATGTACTTGGAGCGGGCGATGGTGTGGTTGTTGGTCGGCATGTCCTGATAGTCCTTGGCCTTAATGACCTGGACATAGGTGAGGTTGCCGATAAGGATGGCGAACAGCGCCGTAAAGGCGAGCACCGCGCGGGTTAGACGGTTGGCAAGAGCAACGCGGCCGAGCACACCGGATTCAGGCGTGTCGAGCAGGCGACGGCGCATGCGCGAGCCGACGGAATGGCTGCCGCTGCCGTAGGAAGACGAGGTGGCAAAGCGCGTGCCCGTCGGGGCGGCGGCAGATGCGACCTGATCATCGGTGATGGCGGCCATGGTGCCGGTGCCGGTAAGCTCGGCCTCGCGTCCGGTCGCCTCGTCACCGGCGCGCAGCAGGAGCGCGACGATGATAAAGCTCGCCAGCAGAGAGGAGCCGCCCTGGCTCATAAAGGGCAGGGTGACGCCGGTCAGCGGGATCAGGCGGGTTACGCCGCCAACGATCAAGAAGGCCTGGAAGCTGATGGCGGCCGTAAGGCCTGTGGCACTAAAGGCGGCGAGGTCGGATTTAGCGCGGGCAGCCGTGGTGAGGCCACGCACGGCAAAGAGCATAAACAGGATGAGCACGGCGCCGCCGCCCAAAAGGCCCATCTCCTCGCCGATAGCCGAGAAGATAAAGTCGGACTCGACGACAGGGATGTTGTTGGCCATGCCGTTGCCGATGCCAACACCGACCAGACCGCCATCGGCAAGCGAGAAGAGCGACTGGACGATCTGGTAGCCCTGGCCCTGGGCGTCCTTAAACGGATCGAGCCAAACCTGGAAACGCACCTGAACGTGAGACAGGAACTTGTAGGCGCCCACGGCTCCAACGGCTAAGAGCGCAAGGCCGATAACGACATACGAAAAGCGCCCCGTGGCAACGTAGAGCATCAGCAAGAAGATGGTGTAGAACAGCACGGCCGAACCCAGGTCGCGTTCGAAGACGACGACGAGCAGGCACACACCCCACACGGCAAACAGCGGCAGCAGCAGTCGCAGGCGAGGGATCTTAAAGCCCAGAATCTTGCGGTTGGAGATGGAGAGCAGCTCGCGGTTCTCGGCCAGGTAGCCGGCCAGGAACAGGACGATAAAGACCTTGGCGAACTCGCCGGGCTGGATGGTAAAGCCCGCGATGCGAATCCACAGCTTGGAGCCCGAGATCGTGGTGCCGATAAAGATAGGCAGCATCAGCAGAATGATGCCGATGATGCCAAAGGTGTACTTGTAGCGCATGACCACGTCGAGGTTTTTGACTAGTGCAAGCGTTCCCACCATGAGCGCCACCGAGACAAACAGGATGATGAGCTGTGAGATGGCGAGAGCGGGGGCGAGACGCGTCACGAACGTGATGCCGATGCCCGAAAGTATAAATACGATGGGCAGGATGGCGGGGTCGGCACCGGGCGCCAAGATGCGCACGGCAATGTGGGCCGCGGCAAAGGCGGCAAAGAGGCCGATCGGTACGGCGAGCGTCTCAAAGGAGATGGCAGCGCCCGCGGTGAGGACGTACATCGCATACAGCAGGATGACGGGGAACGCCGAGGCGATGAGCAAGAGCAGCTCGGTGTTGCGGCGACTCATAAGCGGCACTCCCTTTCTAATTCTTATCGGAGGCTTCGGCCTCGGCGGACTGTTCGGCGGTTTTCTCGGAATCTGATTCGGAGGTCGATCCCTGATTGGTGTTGTCGCGAATCGTTTGCGCGTCGATCACCTGGCGGGTCTGCTCCTCGTCGATCTGGTGGCGGTACTTGGATATCGTGTCCTGCGCATCGTCGACACTTGTTTGCGGAATGCCCGCCTTGAGGCGGTTTTGCGTGTCTTCGGGCAGGTCGGACAGCTTGATGCTGGTTTCGCTTTCGAGCCAGTGGAGCTTGAGTCCGAGTGGCTTGCCGGGCAGGCCGCGCCAGACGGCGACATTGCCCTGGTAGGTACCCAGGTAGTACGAGCCGGTGACACCCGTGTAGGCCCAGATGCCAGCTGCCAGCACAAAGACGAGGGCCAGGATGGCGGCGATAGTAATGTTGCGGCGACGCACGCGTTGCGCCTCGCGCATAACGCCATCGTCAACCAGGTCAACGACTACTACGGTCACGTTGTCGTGGCCGCCGGCGGCAAGCGCCGCGTCCACTAGGTTGTCGACGCAGATTTGCGCGGTTGAGGACTGCGTGGCGATGTTCTCGATATCGCTATCGGGAATCATGCTCGAAAGGCCGTCGGAGCACAGGATCAGGCGGTCGCCTTCCTCGATATGCAGAGTGAAGTGGTCGGCATACATGGCGGGGTCCGAGCCCAGCGCACGGGTGATGACCGAACGGTTGGGGTGGACGCGAGCCTCGTCTGCCGTGATCTCGCCAGCGTCCACGAGTTCTTCCACGTAGGAGTGGTCGCGGGTCACGCGGATGAGCGTGCCCTCGTGGAGCAGGTAGGCGCGAGAGTCACCCACGTGGGCGATGGCGAGCGTGTCGTTTTCGATATAGGCGCAGGTGGCTGTGCAGCCCATGCCGGGCTTGCCCAGGCCGTTCAGGGCCGCCTCGATTACGGCGGCGTTGGCTGCCTCGACGGCTGCGGCCAGGCGCGCTGCGTCGGCGGACTGCGGGGCCGTCTTGGCAATAGTCTCGACGGCGATGGAAGAGGCTACCTCGCCGGCGGCGTGACCGCCCATGCCGTCGCATACGCAAAAGAGCGGCGACTGCACCAGGTAGGAATCCTCATTGTGCGGGCGCACGCAGCCAACGTCGGAGCGGGCGCCCCACATGAGTTGCGTGGTGGTGCCGGCATCATAGGTCGAGTCGGTCTCGATGCGCTCCTCGGTTAGGGGTTCAAAGCTCATGGTCGAGCCGGGGTCTTTGAGTTTGGCCTCAACGGCGGCAACGTCGATTTCGGCTGTGTCACCGGGAGAGACGGTGTCGGTCTCGGCGTTTGATTCGGAATCGCCGGTGTCCGGGGAGTCGGGCTCCTCGGAAACGCGGGCGGTCGACTCGTCATCTTGCGGGCTGACGTCTATAGGCTCGGGCGTCGCAAAGTGCGACGGCGCGGGCGTGTTTTGCGACTGGGCGGCGGGCTCGGCCACGGCATCGGACTCGCTTGCGGGCGCAGGCTGCGGGGTCTTGGGTGCAGGGCCGTCCTCGGGGGATGTCCCCGCCTCGGGCGCCGGCGTAGACGCGGGCGCAACCTCGGATGCCGGGGCTATGGGAAACGCCGGCGCGGCGGGCTCGGGTGCCGCAAACACCGCAGCGCTCTCGTTGATTGCCGCGGCGACGGGCTCTGCAAAGTGAGCCGGCGCCGGGGTTGCTTCGGGCGCTGTGGGCTGTTCCGCAGCATGTGCGCCGATGGGCGCCGCTACGGCATCCTCTTCGTCCTCGTTATCGGCGAGATCCGAAATATCATGCGTTACATGCGAAAGAGGCAGGGAGAACACGGTGTCCTCGGGCTCCACGGGTGTGGAGTCTGCCGGAGCGGCGTGGGCCGGTGCAGCTACGGCGGCAGCCGGTGCCTCGGTCATGGTTGCGGACTTGTTCTCCTCGTCGATCATCGACGGTTCACCTTCATGACCACGTCGCCAATCTGGACTTCGTCGCCCTCACGCAGCGTCGCGGGCTCCACGAGCTGGCGGCCGTTGACGAGCGTGCCGTTAAGCGAGTTGAGGTCCTCGATGATGAGCGCCGGGCCCTGCAGCGAAAAGCGCGCATGCGAGGCCGAGACGAACGGTTCGTTGATGCAGATGTCCGAAGATGGCGAGCGACCGACGATGACGGGGCCGAGCATGTCTACGTGGATGCCGCGGATACCGCGCGGACCCTTGTCCACATCAATCGTCCAGATAGCCGAGTCGCGGCGCTGCCCGCGCACAAGTCCCACGCCGGTCTTCATGACGGCGAACAGGAAGATATAGAGCAGGGCGACCAGGACGATGCGGCCTGCAAAAAGGACGATATCGATGTTCATAAGCGACTATCCCCTAAATTCAAAGGTACTCAGGCCAAACGTCAGCAGATCGCCGTTGCGCAGCGGGCAGCGCGTAATGCGGCGGTTGTTGACGAGCGTGCCGTTGGTGGAATTGAGATCCTCGATCGACCAATCCGAGCCCGTAAAGGTGAGCTGGGCGTGGCGGCGCGACACGTTGGGGTCGCGCAGGGCAATGTCGGAAACTGAGCGCTCGCGACCGATGGTCACCTGTGCGGAGGTGATGCTATGGCTCTCGCCGCTCACGACGTCGACGAGCTGGGCGAGCGGGCGCTGCGGGGCGCGAGTGCTCGCCATGTTGGAAGCGATGCCGGCTGCGGCGCCTAGGCCCACGGCGGCACCGGTCGCGGCGGCTCCGCCCATGCCGGCAAGCGCGTCGCGCGAGACGGTCTGCGGCACCGGGATGGGTGCGGCGGCGGGGTCGGGGACGCTAGGCGCGAAGGGGTCTGCCACGGCAAGCGGGTCGGGAGCGGCGGCGCGAGGCGTCGGCTGCTGCTGGGGCATGGCGGCGGGGCGCTGCTGCTGCGGGGCGGCAAACTGCTGCTGGCCGGCGCGCGGGGCGCTGGCGGCGCGGCTTGCGGCCGAGTTGTTCTGTCCCAGGCCGTTTTGGTAGGCGCGCTCTTCCTCGTACAGGCGGCCGAGCGTGGGCGCATCGACGTTCTCAGCAAAGACCGAGAACTTGCCGGCGCGCAGCTGCGGATCGATCATAAAACGCACGAGGGGCTCGCCGACAAAGACATAGCGGCGCTTTTCGGCCTGCGCCTTCACAAACTCGCGGACCTCGCGCGAAAGCTCGGGGTAGAACGGGGCGAGCATGGGATCGTCGTCGGCGGCGATAAGGATGGTATAGAGTGCCGGCGCCGTGTTGACGCCGTTGATCACCAGAGTCTGATCCTCCATGTCGCGAGCGGCCTGCTTGGCAAGCTTCTTAAAGGAGAACGGGGCACGGGTGGCACCGAAGATGCCGGCCACGTGGTCCTCGAAGATGTTCAGGAAGTTCACGAAAGATCACTCTCCGTATAGGTTCTTTGGTATCCGAGCAAATATAGGCATATCCCAACGATTATAGAGGATAGGGTTCCCGCAACCGCCGCCTTGGCGATGACCGCGGCTGCAAGGCTGGCAATTTCCATATGGTGTGCAAGACAGGACGCCGCTGCGCAGCCGATGCCGGTGACAGCGATGGCGGCGATTGCGACAAGGTTTGAGCCCTGATCGGCACGCTTGGCATGGGTATTGAGCAGCGCAGATGACGCTGCGGCAGTTGCCGCGACCAGCACAAAGGCAGCCCAAAGGAGCGGGTCTCCCAGCGCTGCGGCAACGTTACCGAGCCCCAGCACGCCTCCGGCTGAAAGCGCGACCGTGGCCAGACGGGCAAAAAGCGCGCCCATGCCCGTTGCCGCGGCGGCGCTTGCCGGGCCGAGCCAAAATGACGCGACGCCGGCGGCGACCCCAGCTGCCAGGAAGGTATTGCCGGTCAGACAGCCAAGCGCGAGTGCACAGGTGAGCGCGGCGCTCGCGGCAGCCTCGGTGCGACCCCAGGCAATCCACCAACCGGATATGGCGGCGGCAAAGATCACCGCGACGGGCAACATCGACAAGATGCCCTGCGCCTGCATGGTGGCGTTGGCCATGAGCACCAAAAAGCCCACAGCCGAGATGGCCGAGCCAATCTGGGGGGCCAGGCCAGCCGCCGCTCCGATCGCGATGGCCGCAATGACCAGGCCGGGAAGCGCCGCGACCCCGGCCGTTTGCATCAGCAAAAAGCTATAGGTGCCGCACGTTAGCGCCGAGATAGTGCGCATGGTGTAGTCGCGCGCATGGCTCCAGCGCGTGCCCGCCCAGCCGAGTGCGGGGTCGACCTCGATGGCGTCGTCCTCGTAGTGCGACGGCTCGATATCGTCGAGCTCCTGCTCGTCATCCGAAAGTTCGCCAACCATTTGCTCCAGGCTGCGACGGCCCTCGCGCACGCTGCCCAGACCGGCAAGGAGCTGGTCGCAAAATGCCTCGATGCTGTTGGGGCGGTCCTGCGGCATGGGGGAGAGCGCGCTCATGAGCGCGGCCTCGGCTCCCGGGGGGAAGTGTGGTATCAGCTCGCTGGGATAGGTGGCGCCGCCGATGATGCGGCCGAGCGAGCCGGCGGGCGTGGCCGCCATAAAGGGAGCGCTGCCGCACAGGCCCTCGTAGATCACACAGGCGAGGGCAAAGACATCGGCGCGCTCGTCGATCGTGCCGGTCTCGATATCGAGCTGCTCGGGCGGCATGTAGCCGATGGTGCCGCCGCGCGAGCCGCCAAAGCCGCCGGCAGACGACAGCCGCGCCATGCCAAAGTCGGTGAGCTTTACATTGCCCGAATGGTCGATAAGCACATTGGCGGGCTTTATGTCCAGATGAAGCACGCCGTTTGCATGGGCAAAGGTGAGTGCCTGACCCAGCGCGTCGGCAATGGCCGCGGCCTCGTCAAAGGTGAGCGAGTGGCCGTCCACGCGATGCAAAAACTCGGCCAACGACATGCCGTCGACATACTCCATGACCAGGTAGGCATAGGCGGTGTCGTGCGTAAAGTCGATAACCTGCACGATATTGGGATGTTGAAGCATGGCGGCAGTGTGCGCCTCGCGCAGGACATCCATGATGTCGCTGGCGGGCATGCCGGCGCCGTTGATAAGGGGGATGCGCTTAATGGCGACGCGGCGGCGCAGGTGCGTGTCGCGGCAAATCTCGATGGAGCCAAAACCGCCGGTCGCAAGCGTCTCGAGCGGCTGGTACCGCTTGAGCAGCTCGCGAGAGCTAGTGCCCTCCAAGGGAACGTCCGGCGAGAACCGGGCGGTATGTTGCGAGAAAAGCGGCATGGCCAACCCTCGTGCGTTTAAAGTTCGTTTGCGAGTGGCGGGCACGGGGCCGAGCCATTCGCGGTGGCATAGATGCTGCTAGTGTAGCACGCGCAGGTGGGCGACATTCAATTTAAGCTCCGTCTGGGGTCTGGACCTTGCGTCCCTTGCGTCCGGCCTAGCGCTTCTTCTTGTTCTTCTTCTGCTTGCGCTGCTTGCCCTTGGTCTCCTGGGGCTTGTCGCCCTGCTTGGCCTCGGCGGCGGCCTTCTCGGCCTTCATTTTCTTCTTCTTGGTCTCGATGCGGAGTTTTTTGTTGATGCGCGCCTTAAGGAAGGGGCCGAACTGTTCGGCATCGCCACGGACGAAGGTGTCCTTGGGGATCGTCACGCCCTGGTCGGCGAACATGGCCACAAAGATGCGCTCGCCGTCGAGCACGTGGTCGAGCTTGTCAAACGGGAAGAACTGCGACTTGCCGCTCTTGCCCCAAACCATCAGGCCGTCCTCGTTGGCGGCGACGCGGCGATAGCGGCCACCCATGGACTCGTCGGCCTCGACGGCGTCGATAAAGTCGCGGGCGAGGGTGTGGTGCAGGTTTTTGCTCCACCAGGCCAAAAAAGCGCCGAACACGATCAGCACGACGCCGAACTTGATCCAGCTGCCGCCGGCCACCAACATGCCGATGCCGATGAGCGCGGCAATCGCGGCGGCGACGTACAGGGAGCCACGGCGCCTGGGCGAGGCGACCAGGCGCGCAAAGTCGGTGACCAGGTCGTTTTCGTACTGGTACTCGTTGAGGTACAGAATGCCGTCATCGGCCGCGGCCTGCTTCTCGAGCGCGACCTCGACCTGGTCGGCTGCTTCGGAGGGAACGAGGTTGCTCTCTGCGTCTGCCATGCTCTTTGGACTCCTATCGCGGCGGGCTCGCCGTACGGGTTATTATGAATGCAGTATGCCGTGCGACCGCATGGCCGTCGCGGCAACAAGACTCAGTATACCCGGGGGAGCACCCATGGAATCGTTGTACCGAAAGTATCGCCCGCTCACCTTCGACTCCGTGGTGGGCCAGCAGCATATCGTCTCGACGCTCGAGCACGCCATCACCGAGGGGCGCCTGTCCCACGCGTACCTGTTCTGCGGACCGCGCGGCACGGGCAAGACCACCATGGCGCGCATTCTGGCCAAGGCGCTGCTGTGCCGCAATGCCGAGGCGGCGCGCGCCGAGGGTGCAAGCGGCTGCATGCCCGACGGTACTTGCGAGGAGTGCGAGCTCATCGCCGAGGGCAACCACCCGGATGTCTACGAACTCGATGCCGCCTCCCGCACGGGCGTGGACAATGTGCGCGAGGAAATCATCAACTCCGTCAACTTTGCCCCGGTGCGCGGCAAGTACAAGATTTATATCATCGACGAGGTCCACATGCTCACGACGGCGGCGTTCAACGCGCTGCTCAAGACACTTGAGGAACCGCCGGCACACGTGATCTTTGTGCTGTGCACCACCGACCCGCAAAAGATTCTGGAGACCATCCTCTCGCGCTGCCAGCGTTTCGATTTCCATCGCATCGGCAACGAGGATATTGAGCATCGCCTGGCATACGTGTGCGAGCAGGAGGGCTTCGATTACGACGACGAGGCGCTGGTCATCGTGGCGCGTCATGCCAAGGGAGGTATGCGCGACGCGCTCTCCACGCTGGAGCAGCTGAGCGTTTTTGGCAACGGAGCCGTGCGTGCGGACGATGCCCGTTCGCTTTTAGGTGAGGTTTCGGACCAGATCCTGGGCGAGTTTGCCGCGGCGATTGCGTCACGCGATGTCGCCGAGCTCTATGGCCTCATTCGCGCACAGGTCGAGGAGGGCAATGACCTGCTTGAGCTGACGCGCGACCTAGTGGCGCACGTGCGTGACGTGTACGTGGCCTGCGTTGCCGGCGCCCGTGCCGAGCTGTTTGAGGGCGGAGCCGAGCAGGCCGAGGCGCTTGCTGCCGAGTCCGCTGCCTTTGGCGAGCATCCTGCCGACCGTCTGGCCCGCGTGCTGACGGTGCTCGACGACGCCGCCTTGGAGATGAGGGGCGCGAGCGACGTGCGCCTGGTGCTCGAGATCGCCTGCACTCGCCTGGCGCGTCCCGAGGCCGATCTGACGATTGAGGCCTTGGCCGAGCGCGTGGCGCGTTTGGAAGCTAGGGTCGCCAATGCCGCGGTGCCGGCGAGCGTTGCTGCTGCTCAGACTGCCCCGGCGGCCGTTGCGGCTACGCCTGCGACGGCACAGCAGCCGACGCTCATCTCGGGTGCCCGAGCCGCTGCTCCGGCGGCACCCGCTCCCGCTGCGGCGTCCACGCACCAGGGCGGTATGCCTTGGGATCGCGGCGCTGCGACTGCTCCGGTGGCTCAGCCCGCTCCCGCACCGACTCCCAAGCCCGCGGCTCCTGCGCTCGCACCCAAACCTGTAACGCCTGCGCCGACGCCCAAGCCTGCTGCGCCGGTGCCCGCATCGCCTGCGCCGGCACCCAAGCCTAACAACGCCGCTCAAGTTGCCGCCGCCGGTGCTGCCGAGACCCCCGCGGTCGAGGACGCCGGCGAGCTCCAGCGTAAATGGGCCGAGGTCGTCGAGCGCGTCAAGACGCGTCAGGCTTCCTATGCGGGCCTGCTGCTCAACGCTCGCGCCACGGCCGACGACGGCTCCAAGCTCACGGTCTCGTTCCCCGCGGGCTCGACCTTTGCCATCAAGATGCTCGGTCGTGCCGATACGCAGTCGGTAGTCCTGCCGACGGTCTGCGCGGTCTTTGGTCGTCGCACCGTCGACTATGTCCTGGATGGGGGTGGCACGCCGGCTCCTCAACATGAGGAGCATTCTCCATCTGCACGGGCTGCGGTATCTGCGGACCCGCAACCCGTGTCCTCGGCGGCCCCTGCATCCTCGAACGCCAACGCGCCGCAGCAACAGACGGCACCGGTAGCGGCGCCGATTCCGTCGGCGCCTAAGCCCGTTACGCCAAAACCTGCCGCCCCAGCGCCCGCGCCTAAGCCTGCCGCACCTGCGCCTAAGTCGTCTGACCTGGGCAAGGCTCCGTGGCTGCGCTCCGACAACCCCGCCGGCGCTCCCGCTACGGGCAAGCTGCCCACCGAGCCCGCGCCCCGTGCGCCCGAGCGCTCGGCCGCTCCCAAGGCCCAGCCTGCCGCGCAATCCGCGCCGTGGGAATCAGAGCAGGTTCCCTACGACGACGCCATGGTCGGCGGCTTCGCTTCCGATGCGGGCGGGGACGATCTGCCCCCGTTCGATGTGCCCGGCGCGGCTCCGGCGCCCAAGCCCGCCGCGGCTGCTCCCGCTGCCGCGACGCCTGCCCCCGCAAACGACGACGCCCTCGTGGCTCCCTGGGAATCCAATCCCGGCGCCGGCAGCCCCTTCGGCCACCAAGGCGCAGCTCCCAGCATTCCGCAGACCGAGGACGAGGCCAAAGCCCTCATCCGAAGCGTCTTCGGCCAGTCGACCATCTTCAAGCCGGTGGAGTAGCTGCGCGGGCGGGTATGCAGTTCAAGAAGAGAGCCTCTTTGTCCGGGTGCATCTGTATTTCGGATATGTGTAGTGTGGTGCCGCGTATATCGCATTCGAGCAGACAAGTGCGTGACGGTCGGCCCAGGATGCCGAGGTCGATACGATACGTCGCATGGCTGTCCGTGTACTCGACATGCTCGGCGTTGACGGTCGCTCCGATCGTTGAATAAACGCCTGGTTCGGCATCGACAATCTTGGAGTCCTCTATCTTGACCTTGAACTCTTGGTAGAGGGACGGGCTGTTGTAGTAAACGGTTCGGGTTCCGTCGGTGCACTCATCGGTCGTCTCCCATTTGACGACGGGCTGGTCCGAGCTGGCTATCAGCAGTTCTGCTCCAAAAGCTATGGCATGGGTGATGACAACCAGCAATGCCCAGCCGACAAAGAGATAGAGAACCACATATGCAACGGGGTGTTTTGAGCGGATGTTTTGGAGCGCGTTGGGGGCATTCATGGGGCACCTCCAAATTACTATCTATGGCAATCAAATTATACCCTGCCGCCATGTGCGCCGCCTCGAGCAGCGGTTCGGCATTTAGCTATTTAGTGGCGCACATGAAATGCCGGATTCGGCTCTACTAGATTGAGTGTGCGATATTATGCAACCTTGCATAATTCGACCTTGCATAATCTTTGAGTGCGGTTTGTATTGGAGGACATGTATATCGACTGAGGTAACACGTCCGCCCCGCTCTCTCGCCGCGCGCCGTGGTACGATTTTTGAGTTTGAAAGTCCCGCCGTGCTCCGGCTGCCCTTGCAGCTCGGCGCGCGGCCGCACGTAAAGGAGCCATCATGGCCGGTATGAACATGCAGCAGATGATGAAGCAGGCTCGCAAGATGCAGGAGCAGCTTGCCGCCGCGCAGGAGAACCTCAAGTCCCAGACCGTCGACGCCTCTGCCGGCGGCGGTATGGTCAAGGTGACCGTCAACGGCGAGATGGAGCTCGTCAACCTCACCATCGACCCCGATGCCCTCGATCCCGAGGACGTCGATATGCTGCAGGACATGATCATGGCTGCCGTCAACGAGGCCGTCCGCGGCGTCAACGAGCTCGCCAACAAGCAGATGGGCGCCATCACCGGCGGCCTCAACATCCCGGGCATGCCGTTCTAAGACACGCATATATATGAGTGCGAATCACAGTCTGCAAAAACTGCTCGATGAGCTGGGCCGTCTGCCGGGCATTGGTCCCAAGTCGGCCCAGCGCATCGCCTATTACCTGCTCGAGGCCGATGCCGAGGAGGCCCGCCGCCTGGCCGAGGCCATCCTGGAGGTCAAGCAGGAGGTCCACTTTTGCAGTCGTTGCTTTAACTACGCCACGGCCGATGAGTGCTCCATCTGCCAGGACCCGATGCGCGACACCACTCGCATTTGCGTTGTGGGCGAGCCGCGCGACGTCCAGGCGATCGAGCGCACGGGCAGCTACCACGGCCTCTACCACGTATTGGGCGGTGTGATCAGCCCCATGGACAAGATTGGTCCCGAGCAGTTGCACATCCGCGAGCTGCTGGCACGCTTGGGCCACGAGGACATCCACGAGGTCATCATCGCCACCAACCCCAATATTGAGGGCGAGACCACGGCGAGCTACCTGGCCCGCACTATCAAGCCGCTGGGCGTCGAGGTGTCGCGTCTGGCGAGCGGCCTGCCCGTGGGCGGCGACCTGGAGTATGCCGACGAGCTTACGCTTGGCCGCGCCATTGAGGCCCGTCGCGCGATTTAGGTGGCGAGCCTGCTCCTGCCGTATGTTTTCCTCGCGACGCACGGGGTAGTCATAATTTCCCCGTGCGACTGTGAGTTTGTTGTGCAACAAAGATGCTTCGTATCCGCTTATCGCATGGATGCTTCCGCTCGCATCCTTAATTTGCCCATTCGTTGCGCAACCTTTTGGGTTCGCTGATACACTCAAATATGGATTTGAATGAATGCGCCGCTTCTGAGCGGCGTGTTTTTCTTGGAGGAGAACGCATGCGGCCCGGTGGCACTCAGACAAAGCGCGGCGCCGCGGTGCGCATGCGACGCCGACTGGGCTTGGCGCCGCGGGCGTACGCACTGCTATCGTGCTCGCTGGTGCTGGTCATAGCTGGCGTTTCTGCCTATGGCATGACCGTGCCGTCCATGATGCAGGCGCATGCCGCACGCGAACCGCGCGTGGGGCATGAGGTCAAAAGTGACCTGGGTACCACGACTGGATATGCTTGGGCAAGTGTGGTCGCGCATATTGTGTTTGGCACCGACGATGCGGACGGCGCCGAGGCCCCGGACAACGAAGTCACGCTTGCCAATGGCAAAACCATCGTGCTCACCAACACCAAGATCATCGATCGGTTGTCCAACAATAGCGTGGCGGCAACGGTGAATAAGGTCGAGCAGCAAAAGGAGCAGGACGCCCAGCAGTCCGGAAAGCCCGGTAGCTCGGATACTTCTGGCTCCGGCTCGGATTCATCGAGTTCGGGCGGCGGCTCTGGGGCGGGTTCCTCTACCGGAGGGTCTGGAAACGGCGGCTCGACGGGCGGCAACACTGACAACGATGCAAACTCCGGTGGCCTTTCCGCTGCTGAGGAAGAGAGCATTCACAGTTGGCTTGTGACCAAGTACAACATGCTCGACGGCTATGTTTCTCGTGCCAATGACGTGGTCTCGACCTATAACTCTACGGGAGATCCCAGGCCGTGCGACAGCCTGGTCGGGGAGATGTTTGTCATTCGAGCCGAGTTCGGTCGTCAGACATTCTCGCCCCGGTCAAAGTGGTATCAGCAGTATGCCAATCTGTGGGGCTGTTACACCAACCTATGCCAATGGGTCGGCCATTACGGCGATGATGACGTCGCGCTCGGTAACTTCAACAATAACGTGGCGGCGCTTGCCCTATGATGACCGATCTTGCATCCACCACACCACAATCGCTCGGTCGCGATCCCATGGTCGGCCTGCGCCTGGCGCGTGTCGACGGGTTTGAGCCGGCCATTGCGCTCGGTCAGGACGAACTGCCTGCCTATCTGCGTCGTTTTACGATGCTGTTTGCCGACGATGCCACCATGCGCCGTGGCGGTATCGGCCGCGTGACGCGTGCTGTCAACGCCCAAGGCGAGGCCGTGGCACTCAAGCAGCTCATCTTGCCGACGCGCGATGAGTTTGATGACGATGCCGCTCACGAGGCGCTGGTCGCCAAGTTCAAGGCGGCGTTTCGCGAGGAATACGAATGCCATCGCGCCCTTTCGGGCCTTAAGGGCTTTCCCCGCCTCTATGGCTGGGGCGAGGTCGACGGTGTGCCTGCAATTGTCATGGAATGGGTCGAGGGCGAGACGCTTGCCCGCTTGCGTTCGCGACTTGCCGTGGACGATGCCGGACGCCTGTCGCCGCTTGTGACGGCGCGTCTGGGTCGCGACCTGTTCGATCTGCTCTGCCGCATGAGCCTGGTGGGCGAGGGCTTTGTCCATCGCGATATCTCGCCCGCTAATATTATGGTGCGCACGGCGCGTCTACCGCTTGACCGGCAGCTTGCCGAGGGCACCTTTGACCTGTGCCTGATCGACTTTGGCTCGTCGCTGGCGCTTGAGCCTGCGTCGGCCGTGGCCGGTACCGGCGGCAAGGCGTCGTTTACGGAGCGTTATGCCACGCTGCGTCGCGCGACGGTTGCCTATGCCCCGCCCGAGATGCTCACCGACGATATTCCCGACCTGCGCGCTTTGCGTATGTCGCCGGCGATTGACGTTTATGCCGCGGCAAGCACGGTTTACGAGCTCATTGCCGGCGTCGTGCCATACGAAGCCACGCCGAGCACTTCGGGCACCTCGGGTTCGCGCAAAAAGACGCGCGACATCGCGAGCCCCTACCGTCTCAAGATGGACGCGCGGCCCGACTATCCCATTGGTGCCCATGCGCCCGGTTGCGATTTGACTCAGCTGCTTCGTCGTGAGCCCGATGTGGCGCTCGCCGCGGCCGAGCAGGCCCAGCAGCTAGGGCTTGAGCCGGATTCCGAAGAGCTACGCGATGCGCTGGCGTTTGTCGATGCCCAGCTGTTCGACGTGGTGATGGCCTGTCTGTCCAGCCATCAAAAAGATCGTCCCGAGCTGGCGGCGGTCGAGGCGGCGCTCTCGGCGTTTTGTGACCACTATGCACAAAATGTCGGTCGTTCGCTCCGCGGCGAGCCGCTCACGCCGTGCCCCATGGATGCGTCCGGCCGCGCGGTTCGTCGCGCGCTGATGGTCGGCGCGGCGGTCGTCTGTGGCGTGGTTTGGGCTGTGGTCGTGGTTTCGGCCGCGCTGCTGGCGTCGGGCGCTCGCGTGACGGCGACTTTGGGATCGCTCGTGTGGTCTGGGCCACTACCGGGTATTATTGCCGCACTGGCGTTGGCGCTACCAGGCATGGCCGGCGTTGCCGCGGGGGCACTTGCGCGCGATCGGCGCTCGGGGTTCCTGCAGGGTGTGCTTGCGCTTTCTGCCTGCGAGGCTCCGGTGCTGGTTGTGGCTGCATGTAGCGTATTTTCCCAACGCGCCGTGATGGGCGGCCTTGTTGCCGCTCTGGTTGCAACCTATACGCTTACGTGGTTTTTACTTGCGATGGGCTTTGCCTTTGAGCTTCCCGTTTCGGCACCGCGACGCACAAAAGCCCAGATGGCGACTCCGCTTGCCGGTGGAGCCGCAGCTGCCCGTACTTTTGGCGGACCTGTCGAAGTATCGTCCGATTCTATTTCTACGACCAAGGAGGCCTAGGTCATGGCATCTCAAGTTGAGCTCACCCCATGCGGGGCCATGTTTGACATCTTTAAGCGCGCGGCGCATCTGAGCCATATCGAGCTGTGCGGCTTGGTGCTTTCGTCCCGTCCGCTCGCCGACGGCCGCAGCCCGCAGAGCCGAGCCGCCGATCGCTCTTGGGTTTCCCGCTTTATCGTTCGCGCGCCGGTCGGCACGCTTCAGCAGCGCTACTTTGCCGAATACGGTACCTCGGCTGCGCGTATTATGTCGCAACTGGCCCTGCGCCAGCGCAATCCCATGGACTCCACGGCTGTGATCAATATGGTGTGCGGTCCTGCAGGTGAACCGATGGTACGCGCGCTCGAAGAGTGCCACCAGGACACGAATCTCTATCGCAACGCGCTCGATCGCCTGTCCCAGGCGGCGGAACTCATGCCCGCCGAGCGCGCCGAGGCCGTGCTGGTGCTGTTTGTCGCCGTCGGTTGTTCGGCGGATGTGCGGTCCTCGGTGAACTATGCCATCGACTACGCACACGCGACCTGTGGCGGAGGCACATCCACGCCGCGTTCGCTTGGCATGTCGCTGACTGCGGGCGAACGCGAACCCGCCCCGGCGCACCCCTTGGGCTTGCTGCGCGTGCAAAACAGTTTTGTCGTGAGCGCCCCGCGCTGGATTCAGCCGAGTGAGCAGGGTGTTGAGATTGGCGCGCTGGCCACTGGTGAGGGCGATATTACCGACGTCGGCGACGATGTCTCGGCCCGCCATGCCCATATCTGGTGCGATGCTCAAAATATCTGGCGCGTCGAGGACTTGTCGTCCACCAACGGAACCGTGGTGGTAAACGGGGCCACGCGCGTCTGCATTCAGGTCGAGCCCGGCCGTTCCGCCCAACTCAATCCCGGCGACGAGCTCAAGCTCGGCGAATCCACTACCTACGCCATCCTCTTCGGTGCTCTCTAGCCGGCAGATAGGGACGTTTCTTTTCTGCCGGCACTTGGGGACACTCCTCGGCGCGCCAGAGCCAGTCGCCCGGGGATGGAGGGGCCATTTTGGCCCTTGGCGGTCAGTCGGGGCGAAACTAGAAGATCTTTCCGATTCGCGGCTGTTCATGCTTGTAGAGCATCTAAAACAATAGGATGTTATTCTGGAATATGCCGGGTGCGTGAACTTGCCTGTCTTAGCCTTAATAAGGTATAGGGGAGTTTGGCTCAGGGGTTCCGTCTTGTTCTTCAGCGCAGTATTGTGGGACAGATTTGCTGAGATTGGCGCCTTACACCGCAGAGCGCACGGAAGGCTCTCGATTTGTGTTCTGGCCCCAGAATACAGGGCCTGATACTTACCAACTGTGGCATGGATGTAACATCTGTAGAAATCAACCCTTTTGTTGTCGACCTTTGTAAGAAAAACACTGCCATCAACTCTTTGGATGACGAAACTAGGGTGCTTGAGGGGAGCCTTTACTCCCCTCTGAGAGATGACTCATGTTTTTCGCTTGTCGTTGTGAATCCTCCGTTACTGCCGATTCCGGATGAGATTCCTTATCCCTTCGTTTGAGATGGAGGACAATCGGGTCTGGATAAAACACTTCGTATTCTTAAGGGTGGCGATACGCATTTAGAGAAAAACGGTAAATACTGCTAATAGGGGTGACGACGATGGTGCAGGGGCGACCCGCGATGCTCTCATCAATACGTCGGATACTTGGGAAATCAGGTCTAGATGCATGTATGATGATGCTGTGTGGCTATTCAATTAATCCGCGTTCCGAATGGGTGCAGGGTATAGCTGCGACATCGTATGCTTTTGACCCGGCGCGATACTCAGATATTTCTGAGGCGGTTGACGAAGTTTATACGCACTATGCCGCGCAAGGCGTTTCGGAAGTTTGCACATCTACGTTACGGGCTTAGGTTTCTTCAAGCGAGCAGGCCGGTTGCGTTATTTCGAGCGATTTTTCTAGTCTAGACGACAAAAGGCAAAGGATTTGATGGGTATAAAACGCGGACGTTTGTGGGCGGATGCTCAAATCTATTGTGGCAATCGGGCGGTTGAAAAAGATATTTCAACCGCCCGATTGCCAGGTTCGTCGGAGGAGATGTCCGATTCCGACTCTCTTGTAGGAAGAGCTTGAGATCGTATTGGCCCAAGGCAATCTTAAAGCAGTCTCATTGGCAAATCTTCGCTCCTGTTGTGTTGAGGTGTAAGGTATCAGTGATTGATGTTTTGTGGCGGGTAGATTGGGGCCTTCCTTGATTCGATGCGTTCTCTCGAGGTTCATCAGAGCAAAAGGGGCTTTCGTCTTCATTGCTATCACGGTGATTGGAACCGCTCTCTCCTATGCCATGCCATACGTGAACGGGAAATTCTTAGATTTTCTTCTCGGTAACCGCAGCGAAAGAGACGCCGTACTCTTCGCGCTCCTGGTTGCGTCAATAGGAGTTTTCTCCACCCTCTTTACTTATTTTGCAGGAACACTTTCCATTCGCATAACCACGAGACTTTCCTTTGATCTTCTCAGGGAGGCCGTCTTGCGTTTTGAAAGAGACGATTACTTGGTGAGTCGGACCATCGATCCAGCCTATACAACGCAACGGATTATTTCCGACTCCAGCGTGGTCTCATCCTTCGTTTTGGCGAGTTTTATCAGTGCGCCGCTGTCCATTGTAGCCATTCCCATCGTATTGCTTATCATATGGTCAATTGATTCAACTCTCGCGGTGTTTTCCATCATTCTCCTCATCGTGTATTTCTGTGTAATTACTGGGTTGAGGAAACTTTTGTATAGGGTCACGTATGAGAAGAAAGAGGCGGACAGCGCCTTTTACGCCGCAATTGCATCGCAGCTTAATCAGATTCTCAACATTCAACTGACATCTTCGTACGGCAAGAGCGAACAAGCGCTCGACGCTGGGTTTAAGAGCTATTTTCCCAAAGTTTTGCGCTCCGGAAAGCTATCATATTCTCTGACATCGCTCGATGGTCTTTTCGCAGCGTTGTTTCAAGCGGTGATACTTGTTGTTTCCGGAGTACGAATCATTAACGGAACTATGTCAATAGGCGAGTACACTATCATCGGTACATACTTCGCGGTTCTCTTTAAGACTTTGAAAAGTATGATGTCATTGTTCAAATCCTATCAAGATGCCAAAGCATCATGGGATAGGACGGCTATCGCGACGAGAGAAAAGGAGAGATCGGGGTGGAATCGGACCGATTTAGCTAAACTCGATGAAATAAATGACATTTCGGTATCTGATTTGGAATTCTCGGTTGCCCTTCCAGACGGATCTGTCCGAGAGGTCCTCGGCGGGTTTTCTTTCAAGTTTTCCGGTCCTGGTACATATTGCATAGTTGGGGAAAACGGAAGAGGCAAGACGTCACTTCTTTACTTGATGCTCGGGCTATACTCATCGAAAGGCAAAGTAAAATACAACGGCGTGCCAATCGAAGAATGCGACTTGGATTACATACGTGCGAGAGAGATATCGTGCTGCCCACAGTCGTGCTTCGCGCCGGACGAAACGGTGAAAGAGCTGTTAGAGTATTTCGACACGCCCTTTTCTTCCTATCACCGGGGTGTAGATGGCCTACTTTCGCTGGAAAACAGCGTGAAGGAGTTGCTCGGGAAACGTTGCTCCGCGCTTTCGGGCGGTGAGCTGCGCCGAGTGTACTTATGGTCGGCGATTTCACGCAAGTCGTCAGTTTTGGTACTCGACGAGCCCACGACTGGGTTAGACGCTGTAAGCCGCGCCGAGCTTGCGGCCTATGTTAAGCGCAACAAGCAAAGCCAGCTGATCATCGTTGTCTCTCACGATGACGAGATGGTCGGCGCGGTAGAAGGGGTAGTGGATTTAGGCAGCATGTACCAGGGTAAATGATGACAAGTGTAGTGCTACCCAACTGGCAGAGATAACAAAAAGGCGATGCAGATGCACGTAGCATTCAGGCGGTTCGGACTCGGTGCCTTCACGCCATCGCAACGCTTTCAGATATAGTTCTCGTTCTCTTACTAAAGGAAACTTTAGTCTACGTCATCTTGTCGAGACAGAGGTGAAGCGAAGTGTTGTCGCGACGTATCTTATTCCAGGTGGCTCAGTATCAGCGTGAGAATCGCACCAAAGTGTACTTACGATTCTCGTGTCCCACGGACAACATGAGCTGAGCATTGAGGTTCCACCCTTTGCTGCAACTACACGGGGTTGGACGGCAATGAATATGCCGGGCCGCATACCACGCGCAGTGGGGGTCCATGTCCCAGTATGTTGCCTACAGCAGCCTCGATGTCCGCGCACACATCATCTCTGCCTTCGCGTTCAATCCATTTGCCGGAGAGTGCGAGGGTTGCCAGGCCGTAGAATTCGAGCCGAACAAATGAAATGCGGTATCAGCGCATAGGATTAAACTGACGATTGCTTTGCACTGAGAATACGCTTGGAAAGCCGCTATGGGTGGCGGCCCGGGTTAAATAGAGAAGCCCGTCCGATCACTTTCATGTGGCGAACGGTCGGGCTTCTTATTCCACTTGCCAATGCTCGGCTCATATTGGAAGAAAGCTACGCTAATGTTTGCGTGACACTCCTATTTTCTCCGAAGAAAGAGTCGGATAATGAAGAATAGAATTAAAAAAGGTGCGAGATATAACGCAAATATAAAGGCTAATCCAACGAGACCTTGCAATAATGGCATAACTCCTCCCAGACACGAGATTTTGGTATTTGTTCCCATCTTATTCTGAATTGGACCAAATAGTTCCTAGCCACAAAACTACTCGTCAACTGGATCGCACCAATCTGCTGGCAAAACACAGCTTGATTCTTTATCGACATAGCACCAATCCGCAACAGGGCACTCGGCGATGTCGTAAAAATTGCATATATCAACTCCAAGACAACAAGGCTCAACGGGAGGATGTTCATTTGAACCAACAGGATGGATATGCTTCATAACAGCTCCTCACCTTAATCCAATTAGAGACTACGTTTGATCAATGCCACAGTGATCTACAACGCAGATGCTGCCGCCATCCATGTCATAGTCGCAGTAATCGTATGCACCACAGCCATCTGCTTTATCATAAACAGTACAGATGTCAGTAATGCCCAAGAGGCAGTCAAAAGACATCGGCTTCACGCCTGCCTCGTCGCCACTTCCTGGATTAATCGGATGAATATGCTTCACGACTACCTCCCTTTGAGTGCAGAAAAACCTCAATATTGTGTATAACAAACCAAGATGTCTAGTTCACCATATTTCTAGAATGGTTTCGGCGAACGTAGCAATAAGCTTCGCAGACGGTAATCAGAAGAACGAACACCTCCACAATGGTGACAGCAATGCGCTGAACCGCTTATTCCGATACAGTAGCTTCTCGTTGATTTTTCTCCTGCGAAGATGAGTGGCGGGAAATAAGGTCAAAAGCCATCTCGTAGCACATTTTTCTATATTCACATGATGCAGGGTGTAGACTCTTGGGCAAGTAGCCGTGCTCGTCTGCAGCCTCCCAGCTACAGCCCCCACCACAGAAAGACCGAGCCCAACAGTCCGTACAGTCAATTCTTTTTTCGACACCCTGACTCCAGTTTTCAATATACCTAGTTTCGTCAATTCCGGTGACGATGTTGCCCATTTTGAATCGCATCATCCCGACAAACCTGTGACAGGGGTATACGTCCCCTTCGGGAGTCACGGAAATAAAACGCCTGCCAGCCCCGCATCCGACAAAGGCGATCCTGTTGCTCATAATCAAATCAACTGCAGTTTTCAATGTTCTAAACAAGGGCTTTTCCCCTTGATCAATCTGTTTGAGATATTGATCCGCCAAATCTATTAGGCCCGCCCTGATTTTGTTTAATGAGTGTTCGTCGAGTTTGATATTCTCATCGAATGAGCTCACGGGCGAGAAGTAAATCCTTCTGAAGCCCATCTCTTTAAACTGAAGATAGTCTTCAACAAGGTTACAGTTATTATTTGTTAAGGTCGCTCTTGCGCCGAAGGGGAACGACTCGGAAAAACGACGAACGTTTTTGTCGATATCGGAGAAAGAGCCGCCTCCCGTCTTGTACGGGCGCGATGCATCGTGCTTGCATCCTGTACCATCGAGACTAATCAGAACAGAAAACTCGTGCTCCTTGAAAGAATTCACAGCAGTGTCATTCAAAAGCGTTCCGTTGGTCGTAATAGAATAGGTAAAGTTTCTATTGGGGTATATTCTTTTTGAATAGTCGACCGTTTTCCATATCAGCGGCTCGTTAATCATGGGTTCCCCACCAAAAAAGACGATCGCAAGCGTTTCGTTTTCCGATGAACTTGCGACGAGGTAGTCGACCGCCTTGAAGGCTATCTCGTCTGTCATCAGCAGAGGAGACGTTCCATAATCTCCTTTACCGGCAAAACAGTAACTACAACCAAGGTTGCATGCATGTGAAACGTGGAGTTCGATGGATCTAAGTTTTCGAGGCGTGTCTTTTGTTAAGAAAGTCCGCTCAGACAATCGTTGAAACTCATCAATGTCGTCTTCAAGTTCTGCTATGGTCGTTTGGTCGTAGCCTTTCGCAGCAAGTGACTTTGTTAGCAACTCCGAGTTGACCGTTCTTCCCGATGCTTCAAATATGCGAAGCGCATCTTCTGATGCTTGGTCAACCTGAAAGCAATTGCGAGTGACCTCATCGAAGCAGTAACGACGATCACTTACTGAGAAAAAATGCATACGTTCCTCAATTTCATGCTGGACTGGCACTAACCTTGTTTATTGTTGCGCAGCTATAAAAAACCACCAGCGGGGATTCGGTGTGCGGCCCAATCGGACTCCCAAAAGGTTCTATTTGAGACTGGCAAGCTTTGTGTTGTTGGCACTTCGACAGCGCTCTTTATTCCAACATGGAGCCTCGCAGTTTGAGTCGACTTGCCTCTGGAAGGTCCGATCTTAACTTGATTTAGGATGAAAACAGATTACAGGCGCGCTCCTCTAGAAAGAAAGGAAACCAATCGCCGCCTTTCACCAGGAAAGTTTTTATAGCCCACCTCGAGCAAAATGAAAGATGCGAGAGCGATTGGGGAACAACGCGAATCTCCCCTTTTGGGTGGGAGCGAGCCTTCAGCCACCGGCGAACGACTCGCCCTGGTCAGAATCTGGAAGTGGTGCCGGGCCGCTTGGGCCTCCCCGGTGACTTCGTGGGGCTTACCTGCCAGACGTCGAGGAGTACATCCGCAAGATTCGTTCCCTATGCCGTTTGCTCTCACGCCCGCCTTAGTTCCAAGTCGGGCGAGCACGAGGTCGCGCCGGCGCATCCGCTGGGACTGCTGTGCGTGCAAAACGGCTACGTGGTGAGCGTCCCGCGCTGGATTCAGCCGAGTGAGGAAGGCGTTGAGATCGGCGCGCTGGCAACGGGGGAGGGCGGCATCACCGACGACGTCTCGGCCCGCCATGCCCATATCTGGTGCGATGCTCAAAATATCTGGCACGTCGAGGACTTGTCGTCCACCAACGGAACCATGGTGGTAAACGGCGCGACGAACGTCTGCATCCAGGTCGAGCCCGGCCGCTCCGCTCAGCTCAACCCCGGCGACGAGCTCAGACTTGGCGAATCCACCACCTACGCTATCCTCCTCGGCGTCGGCGCCCTCTAGTCGGCAGATGGGGACGTTCCTTTTATGCCGGCACTCCGGGACACTCCATGGCGCGCCAGGGCCAATCGCCCGGGGACGAAGCGTTCATTTTGGCCCTTGGCGGTCACCCGAGGTAAACCTTTACCGCCCACCTATATTTGTCGAAATTACACTTGGCGGCGGGGTACAATAAACCCGCATGCGGATTTCCGTTGCGGGTGCCTCCCATCGCCGGGGCGTGCCCGGGAGCATCCGGCATGCGGCCTTTGCGGCGCTCGGTCATGTGCAAGACGGGCAGCTGGGCCTGTGGAGTGCGTGCAGCCCTCCTCGCCTCGGCATGCCTTCTCTCCACGCCATGTACCTGCTGCTGAGCCTGCCTGCCAGATGATGGAAGCAACAGCGAAAATCCCATCACGCCAATATCCCGGCGATCGCCGGGGCCTGTATACCTATATGAGAGGAGAGGGGTATATGGCGCGTAAGTTTAAGTCTATGGACGGCAACGAGGCGGCCGCATATGTTTCGTATGCGTACACCGAGGTAGCGGGAATCTATCCCATTACGCCGTCCAGCCCGATGGCCGACCATGTCGACCAGTGGGCGGCCCAGGGTCGCAAGAACATCTTCGGCACCCCGGTCAAGGTCGTCGAGATGGAGTCCGAGGCGGGTGCAGCCGGTACTGTTCACGGTTCGCTGGGCGCCGGTGCTCTGACCACCACCTACACGGCTTCTCAGGGTCTGCTCCTGATGATCCCGAACATGTACAAGATCGCGGGCGAGCAGCTCCCGGGCGTCTTCCACGTCTCCGCGCGTTGCGTCGCTTCCCACGCCCTGAACATCTTTGGCGATCACTCCGACGTCATGGCCTGCCGTCAGACCGGCTTCGCCATGCTCGCCGAGGGCAACGTCCAGGAGGTCATGGACCTCTCGCCGGTGGCTCACCTTGCCGCCATCGAGGGCAAGACTCCGTTCCTTAACTTCTTCGACGGCTTCCGCACCAGCCACGAGATCCAGAAGGTCGCCATGTGGGACTACAAGGATCTGGCCGAGATGTGCGACATGGACGCCGTCCAGGCTTTCCGCGATCACGCGCTCAACCCTGAGCACCCGCACACCCGCGGCAGCCACGAGAACGGCGACATCTTCTTCCAGAACCGCGAGGCCTGCAACAAGGTCTACGACGAGCTTCCCGCCGTCGTCGAGGGCTACATGAAGAAGATCAACGAGAAGCTCGGCACCGATTACGGCCTGTTCAACTACTACGGCGCTCCCGATGCCGACCGCGTCGTCGTGTGCATGGGCTCCTTCTGCGACGTGCTCGAGGAAGTCATCGACTACCTCAACGCTCACGGCGAGAAGGTCGGCCTGGTCAAGGTTCGTCTGTTCCGTCCGTTCTCCATCAAGCACTTCGTCGACGTTCTCCCCGAGACCGTCCAGAAGATCGCCGTTATGGACCGCACCAAGGAGCCGGGTTCCATCGGCGAGCCGCTCTACCAGGACGTCGTCTCCGCTCTCTACGAGGCCGGCAAGACGGGCATCAAGGTCGTCGGCGGCCGTTACGGCCTGGGCAGCAAGGACACGCCTCCCGCGTCCGCGTTCGCTGTCTTCGAGGAGCTCAAGAAGGACGAGCCCAAGCGCGAGTTCACCATCGGCATTGTCGATGACGTGACCAACCTGAGCCTGCCCGAGGCCGAGGATGCGCCCAACACCGCAGCTCCCGGCACCATCGAGTGCAAGTTCTGGGGTCTGGGTGGCGACGGTACCGTCGGCGCCAACAAGAACTCGATCAAGATCATCGGCGATCACACCGACAAGTACGTTCAGGCCTACTTCCAGTACGACTCCAAGAAGACCGGCGGCGTCACCGTTTCGCACCTGCGCTTTGGTGATTCCCCGATCCGTTCGCCGTACTACGTGACCAAGGCCGACTTTGTCGCCTGCCACAACCCCAGCTACATCGTCAAGGGCTTCAAGATGGTCCGCGACGTCAAGCCGGGCGGCACCTTCCTGGTCAACTGCCAGTGGAGCGACGAGGAGTTCGCTGAGCACATGCCCGCCGTGGCCAAGCGCTACATCGCGAACAACAACGTCAACGTCTACCTGATCGACGCTATCGATCTGGCCGCCAAGGTCGGCATGGGCAAGCGCACCAACACGGTGCTCCAGTCCGCCTTCTTCGCGCTGGCCAAGGTCCTGCCCGCCGAGGACGCTCTGCAGTACATGAAGGACGCGGCCACCAAGTCCTACATGAAGAAGGGCCAGGCCATCGTCGACGCCAACCACAAGGCCATCGATGCCGGCGCTACCGCCTTCCGTAAGTTCGAGGTTCCGGCCGACTGGGCTACCGCCGAGGATGCCGCTCCCGTCGAGCTCTCCGAGGAGACCAAGTCTGCCATCGCCCAGCAGGTCAAGAACCTGCTTGAGCCCATCGATCGCATGGATGGCGACAGCCTGCCTGTTTCCGCTTTCGTCGATTGCGCCGACGGCCAGTTTGAGCTGGGCGCCTCCGCATACGAGAAGCGCGGCGTCGCCGTGGTCGTTCCCCACTGGGACGAGACCAAGTGCATCCAGTGCAACCAGTGCGCCTATGTGTGCCCGCATGCCACCATCCGTCCGTTCGCGATGACCGAGGACGAGGCTGCCGCCGCGCCCGAGGCTACTCGCACGCTCGACGCCATGGGCCCCAAGGCCAAGGGCATGAAGTTCACCATGGCCGTGTCTCCGCTCGACTGCATGGGCTGCACCAACTGCGTCAAGGTTTGCCCCAAGGGCGCCCTCGAGATGGTTCCCACCGAGCAGGAGATGGACCAGCAGCCCGTTTGGGACTACATGGTCGAGAACGTCTCCGAGAAGAAGGAGCTCATCGCGGCCAACGTCAAGGGCAGCCAGTTTAAGCAGCCCTACCTGGAGTTCTCCGGCTCCTGCGCCGGCTGCGCCGAGACCGCCTATGCACGTCTGGTGACCCAGGTCGCCGGCGATCGCATGTTCATTTCCAACGCCACCGGCTGCTCCTCCATTTGGGGCAACCCCGCTGCCACCGCTCCTTACTGCAAGGACAAGGACGGTCACGGCCCGGCGTGGAACAACTCCCTGTTCGAGGACAATGCCGAGCACGGTCTGGGCATGGCCGTCGGTTACGAGGCCGTCCAGCACAAGCTGATCGCCGCTACCCAGGACATCATCGCTGCCGATGGTCCGTCCGATGAGCTCAAGGCTGCCGGCCAGGCTTGGATCGACTCCGTCAACGACGCCGAGGCCTCCAAGACCGCTGCCGCTGCCTACGTTGCCGAGCTCGAGAAGTGCGGCTGCGACGCTTCCAAGGCGATCCTCGCCGACAAGGCTTACCTCACCAAGAAGTCCTTCTGGATCTTCGGCGGCGACGGCTGGGCCTACGACATCGGCTTCGGTGGCCTGGACCACGTCTTGGCTTCCGGCCACAACGTCAACGTCTTCGTCTTCGACACCGAGGTCTACTCCAACACCGGCGGTCAGGCCTCCAAGGCCTCGAACCTGGGCCAGGTTGCTCAGTTCGCCGCTGCCGGTAAGGTGACCAAGAAGAAGTCCCTGGCCGAGATCGCCATGAGCTACGGCTACGTCTACGTGGCGCAGGTCGCCATGGGCGCCAACCCGGCTCAGACCCTCAAGGCCATCCACGAGGCCGAGGCCTACGACGGCCCGTCCCTCATCATCGGCTACAGCCCCTGCGAGATGCACTCCATCAAGAAGGGTGGCATGCAGAACTGCCAGGCCGAGATGAAGAAGGCTGTCGAGTGCGGTTACTGGAACCTCTTCCGCTTCAACCCCGAGGCTGCTGCCGGCAAGAAGTTCTCGCTCGATTCCAAGGAGCCCGCGGGCGGTTATCAGGAGTTCCTGATGAACGAGGCCCGTTACGCTTCGCTGACGCGTTCCTTCCCCGAGCGCGCCGAGGAGCTCTTCAAGGAGAATGAGCAGGCCGCTATGGACCGCTATCAGCACCTGCTGAAGCTCAAGACGGTGTACAACGAGGCCTAGGTCTCCCACCGCAGGATCTGAGGGCTAACCTTCGCGGACGTCCTCGGACATGAAAGAACCCCCGCTGCGCACTACGTGCGGCGGGGGTTCTTTCGTCCTGCGGAGTGTCCGCGAAGGTTAGCCCTCAGATCCTGCTACGACTACGTCCTCGGATGTGATGGCGGATGAAGGACGTGGTTGTGGGGGGGCTTTTGTCCCCTTCGCTGTTTCGCGGCTTTGCCGCGAAACCTCGCGCCACTTTGGGGATGGATGGGGGACTTGGCCGTTGCCGCTTTTTCGGAGCTCTTCTTTATTCCTTTTGTTGGATGAAAAGCCCCTTGTTTTTGCAGGGGTGCATACTCGACTTATATGTGCATAGAATCTCGTATAGTGCGAGTAAGATATTGCGCTGTCTGTTTTGTGTTTAGCAAAGATATAGTTTGCATAATCCGACATAATCCTCGCTTCATTTAAATAAAGTCGCACGTAAATTACGTAGATATGTCTTAGCTGGAGTTCTGTACGCTGAGCGGATAAAAACGACCGTTCACCGTTCAACTATTTTCAAAATGAATAAAATGAGCGATAAAGAGAATATAAACCTTAATAAACTCGCGTATCGCACGGACGCGGGTTATTAATGGGTTGTAGGCCTTTTACAGAAAGGATTCCAGCAATGTCTAAGCCTCTTGGCAAGCCCGATCGTATTGTCGTCGCCCTTGGCGGCAACGCCCTCGGCAACAACCCCGTTGAGCAGATCGAGGCCGTGAGCAACACCGCCCACGCTCTCCTCGGGCTCATCGAGCAGGGCAATGAGATCATCATCACCCACGGCAACGGCCCGCAGGTCGGCATGATCCAGAACGCCTTCGCTGCTGCCCACGATGCCATCGGTACCCCCGAGATGCCGCTGCCCGAGTGCGGCGCCATGTCCCAGGGCTACATTGGTTATCACCTGCAGCAGGGCATCGGCCGCGAGATGCACAAGCGCTATAAGCGTTGGCACGCCGCCACCGTCGTCACCCAGATCGAGTGCGACCCGGATGATCCCGCGTTCAAGAACCCGACCAAGCCGATCGGCCCCTTCTACACCGAGGAGCAGGCCAAGGAGTTCATGGCCGAGGATCCCTCCAAGGTCTTCGTCGAGGATTCCGGCCGCGGCTGGCGTCGCGTCGTCGCTTCCCCCGATCCCAAGAAGATCGTCGAGGCCGACTCCATCCTCAACC
>OBJP01000325.1_pt1 | contig 38510 bp, 26 predicted proteins | sample 1519821 | NCBI WGS metagenome assembly OBJP01 (sample SAMN04209218, study PRJEB22552) | human gut metagenome | biome: gut; material: feces | host: Homo sapiens | place: USA: Oklahoma | reverse complement strand
CGCTGCGCACTTCGTGCGGCGGGGGCTTCCTCCGTCCTGCGGGAAGATTGTGGGGCTAACGGGCAGGGGCCCGCCGGCTCGTTATCGTGGCGGGCGCAGTTCTGAGGAGCTCAATGGGTTATCTCGCTAAGTAAAAAGATGGTTCGCGGTGGTATTGTTGCTGTGGGTTTAATTCGATATGAAAGGGTGACTTTGGTGTCCAAGATGGATTCTACGCTCTCCTATATTACTGACCAGCTGAAGGCGCTGACTTCTATTGCTTCGCCGACGGGCTATACCCGTGCGGCGACTGATTATCTGATGGAGACCCTGCGCGATATGGGGTTTGGGCCTGAGCGTTCTAATAAGGGTAACGTGCTCGTTGAGCTTGGCGGCGAGGGCGAGCCGCTTGTGTTGGCGAGCCATGTCGACACCCTGGGCGCCATGGTGCGCTCCATTAAGGACAATGGCCGCCTGCGTCCCACGACGCTTGGTGGGCACCAGTGGTCTACGGCCGATGGCGAGAACTGCACCGTCTACACGCGCGACGGCAATGTGTACACGGGCGTGGTCCTCAATACCGAGCCTTCGGCGCATGTGGCCGACGAGCCGGTCAAGACCATCGAGAAGAACATGGAAATCCTGCTCGACGAGAACGTTGACAGCAAGGACGATGTGCTCGAGCTGGGTATTCAGACCGGCGACATCATCGCTATGGACCCGCGCACTGCGGTGACGGAGAGCGGCTACATCAAGAGTCGCTTCCTTGATGACAAGCTGTCCGCGGCGATTCTGCTGGGTCTCGCCCGCGCCGTCGCCGCTGGCGAGGTGACGCTTTCGCGCAAAGTGTCATTGCTCTTTACCGTGTACGAGGAGGTCGGCCATGGCGGTGCCTTTGTGCCGGCCGACACGCGCGAGATGATCAGCGTGGACATGGGCTGCGTGGGCGACGACCTGGGCTGCACCGAGCGCATGGTTTCGATTTGCGCCAAGGATTCGGGCGGTCCGTACAACTACGACCTGGTGACCACGCTGTCCAACATCGCGCGCGAGCTGGAGCTCGATTACGCCATCGATGTGTATCCGCACTACGGCTCGGACGTTGAGGCCACGCTCTCGGCCGGCTACGACATCCGTCACGGCCTGATCGGCCCCGGCGTGTATGCGAGCCACAACTACGAGCGCAGCCACATGGACGGCGTGCGCAACACCTACGAGCTCGTCCGCGCCTACGTACAGCGCTAGGGGAGCAGCTTGCGACTCTGTTGACCAATTGCTCTAAGGCCCGATTGCTCGGGCCTTTTTTCGCTTCAGTCTGTTTAGTATTATGCTGTATGTAGCTAATTAACTTTACGTTTAGAATACTTAACGAGGTGATGCGGCGTATGGATACATCTGAGTACTTGTCTATGGGTGATGCTGCCCGCCTGTTGGGCGTTACGAAAGCCCGCATATCTCAGCTTGCCGCATCGGGAACGCTCGCGTGCGATATTGTGGGCGGACGGAAGATGGTTGAGTATGATTCTGCGGTCGCTTATCAAAAGGTCCGCAAACGTGGACGCCGTCCTGCGGCCGATGTGGGGCGCAAGTTTACGCTGATGTCCGCCGATTACGAGGTTGCACGTGTTTCGTTTGATCCGACGCGCGAGTTTTCCTTCGAAATCGCCGAGGTACTCGATGCGCAGAGGATGCCGTTTGGCACGTGCTCGAGCTCTTCTCCTACGGTGAATAAACGGGAGCTCAACGCGTGGTGGGGGCATCGGTCGGTACCCGATGTTCGCCCCGGGCTTATCTCGCGCTACCGCGAGCTGGGGATTGTCAACGACACTGAGGTGCCGGTTCGGTGTCTGGGTCTCTCGCTTTCGGATTGTTATTGGCTGCGGCCGGCCGATTGCGGCGAACTCAAATGGCAAAACATCAATTACTTTGAGAACGAATTTGAGCGATCGGCGCCCGAAGAGCGTTCGGGTTGGCTGGAGGGCATCGGTCTTAAAAATCCCGACAACACATCCGAGGGCGAGCTTCCTAAATCGTGGATGATTCGCAACGGTGTTCGCGTTCTGGTCAAGGGGTGCGGCATGGACGACCAACGGCCCTTTAACGAGGCGGTTGCAACGGCTCTACATCGTCGCTTGCTGTCGGAGGGTGAGTTTGTTCCTTATACGGTTGAGCGGATGTTCGATGGCCCTGTGTGCCTGTGCGACGACTTTCTTGATGGCCGCGAGGAATACGTTCCGGCTGTTTACGTTAAGGGCGTACTTGGTAGCCAGCGGGGAAACTCGACATACGATCGATACTGTCGCTACCTTGGCAAGCATGGTGCCAATGAGGCCGCTGTGAGAAGGTCTATGTCGCAGATGATTGTCTGCGATGCCCTTTTGGCCAACAGCGACCGCCATTGGCGAAACTTCGGCATCATCCGTAATGTCGACACCCTGGAGATAAAACCTGCTCCGCTGTTCGATAGCGGTAACTGCTTGTGGTACAACGTACCAACTGCCGTGCTCGCAGCTGGGGAGTTTGGGTTTTCCGCTAAGCCGTTTGGGCCCGACCCTTCCGTCCAGCTGGCGCTTGCGGACTCGCTCGATTGGTTCGATTCATCGCGACTCAACGGATTTGTTGATGAGGCGATCGAGATTCTTTTGCAGAGCGAATGGGCGACGGCGGAGGGTCGACTCGAGTCCATTCGCCGCGGCCTCGAGCGTCGCGTTATCGAGGTGAATGCTGCTGTTGAAGTGCTTCGACACGTGCGGCGATAATCCCGCGGCTACTTGATGGCGGCAGTCACGGTACCGCCGCCGAGGACGATGTCGCCGTGGTAGACTACAACGGCCTGGCCGGGGGCGATGGCTCGCTGCGGCTCGTCAAAAGTCAGCAGCATTTGCCCGTCTTCGCCGCGCGTAAGGGTCGCTGCTTGGTCTTTCTGACGGTAACGGTACTTGGCGCCCACGCGAATGCCGCCGGCATCGAGTTCTGCCTCCATGCGGTCGGCAGGGGCGCTCCAGATCCAGTCGTCGGCCGTGAGTGCTGTGGCCGTTAGGTCCTCGGCCTCGCCCAGATGCACGGTGTTGTTGGCGGCATCGACGCCCGTCACATACACGGGATGCGCCATCGCGACGCCCAAGCCCTTGCGCTGGCCGATGGTATAGCGCAACGCGCCGTTATGGCGTCCGACCACGCTGCCGTCGCGCCACACAATGTCGCCCGGTGCAGCGGGATGTCCGCAGCGGCGCTCGATATAGCCCGCGTAGTCACCGTCTGGAATAAAGCAGATGTCCTCGCTTTCGGCCTTCTGGGCGTTGGTAAAGCCTTGCTCGGCGGCTATGCGGCGCACGTCGCGCTCTTTGTCTAGGCCTGCCAGCGGAAAGATCGTGTGCGCCAGGCGCTCCTGCGTAAGCGAATATAAAAAGTAGCTCTGGTCCTTTTTGGGATCTTCGCCGCGATGCAGCTGCCAGGTGCCGTCTACTGTCTGGCTTGTTTTGGCGTAATGACCCGTTGCGATGTAGTCGCAGCCCATGTCCAGCGCCGCACCGAGCAACGCGCCAAACTTTATGTGGCGGTTGCAGATGATGCACGGGTTGGGCGTCAGCCCCTCCTGGTAGGCGTTCACAAAGCGCTCGATAACGCTGTGGTCGAAGGTCTGCTGCAAGTCGAGCACATGGTGGGGTATCCCCAGACGCTCGGCGACGGCCTTCGCATCGGCGATGTCGCGGTCGACCTTACTCATGCCCGTGGCGGGATCGGGCGCGGGGCAGGTGAGGCGCATGGTGGCGCCGACGCATTCGTAGCCCTGGCTTTTGAGCAGGTACGCGGTCACGCTGGAATCGACGCCGCCGCTCATGGCGACGAGCACGCGCTTGTTGTGCATGGGGAGGTTCTCCTTGGTGGCATGTGGCCAAAAAAGAAAAGCGGCGCGGGAGGCTGGTTCCGCGCCGCAGACATTGTAGCAAGTTCGGGCGTCTCGTGGGACACCCTGATTGGATGGGCTCAGACTGCCGGGAGAGAGGAGACCGGCTCGTCCGTGGGCTCAACCTATGGGCGACAGGCCCTAGTCCTGGAAGAGCGCCGTGGACAGGTAGCGCTCGCCGGTGTCGGCAAGCAGGGCCACGATGGTCTTGCCCTCGTTCTCGGGGCGCTTGGCCAGCTGCAGCGCGGCCCACACGGCGGCGCCGGACGAAATGCCCACGAGCACGCCCTCCTTGTGGCCCACGGCGCGGCCGGTGGCAAAGGCGTCGTCGTTCTCGACGGGGATGATTTCGTCGTAGACTTGGGTGTCGAGGACGTCGGGCACAAAGCCGGCGCCGATACCCTGGATCTTGTGCGGGCCGGCCTGGCCCTTGGAGAGCACCGGGGAGGTGGCGGGCTCGACGGCGACGACCTGAATCTCGGGGTTTTGTTCCTTGAGGAACTCGCCCACGCCGGTCACGGTGCCGCCGGTGCCGACGCCGGCGACGAAGATGTCGACCTTGCCGTCGGTGTCATCCCAGATCTCGGGGCCGGTCGTGGCCTTGTGGATGGCGGGGTTGGCGGGGTTCACAAACTGGCCGGCGATGATGCTGTTTGGCGTCTCCTTCTGCAGTTCCTCGGCCTTGGCGATGGCGCCCTTCATGCCCTTGGAACCGTCGGTGAGCACGAGCTGTGCGCCATATGCCTGCATAAGCTTGCGGCGTTCGACGGACATAGTCTCGGGCATGGTGATGATCACCTTGTAGCCGCGAGCCGCCGCCACCGAGGCGATGCCGACGCCGGTGTTGCCACTCGTGGGCTCGATGATGGTGTAGTCGCCGCCGCGCACGAGCTTGCCGGCCTTCTCGGCCTCGTCGATCATGTTCTTGGCGACGCGGTCTTTGACGGAGCCGGCGGGGTTGAAGTATTCCAGCTTGACGAGCACGCGGGCCTTGAGGTCCTCATCGGCCTCAAAGTGAGTGAGCTCCAGAAGCGGAGTGTGGCCGATAAGCTGATCGATGGACGTGTAAACATTGCTCATGGTGAACCTCCAAAGTGTTCAAATGACTGGATACCGTGTGGTTTTACGGTGTGTGTAGCAGCGAAACCCACAAACCTTATGGGTTGTTCGTTTTGCTGTTGGCAAGCATAGTAGACAGTAAAGCCTAGTAACGCAATAGGAAATAGAAGATTATTACGAGTCGATTAACCATCTTGACCGGAACGGGTATTTTCAAAACCAATATTTCGGCTAGAATTTCTACGGACTAAATGACCGAAAGGCAGCACTATACATGTTGGTTTCTACTAAGGGCAGATATGCCCTGCGCGTTATGGTCGATCTGGCCGAGCACCAGGCAGCCGGTCGCATCCCGCTCAAAGAGATCGCGGCGCGACAGGGGATTTCCGAGAAATATCTCGAGAACATTTTGGCTACGCTCGTGCGCGCCAACATGCTCTCGGGCATGCGCGGCAAGGGCGGCGGCTATGTGCTCACGCGCCCGCCCGAGCAATACACGGTGGGCGAGATCTTGCGCCTGACCGAGGGCAGTCTGGCGCCGGTCGCCTGCCTGGATGGCGACTGCAAGGGCTGCTCGCGTTCGGATGAGTGCCCCACGCTCGACGTGTGGAAGAACCTGGACAAGCTCATCAACGACTACCTCGACGGTGTGACGCTCGATCAACTTGTCGCTCCCAACCATGGCTACGACTACGTCATCTAACCCACACCTGCATTTGGGGACGGGGTGGAAATGGTAGATTTTCTCGCCCTTTGAGACTTGGCAAATAAGAAGGCCGCCCATTTTTGCGATGGGCGGCCTTCGTTTTGGGCTGTTGAGACGGACACGGCCGGAATGGCCATTTTAGTCCTCGGCGATGCTGTCGAGGATGCTGCGCGTGATGGACACCAGGATGCTGCCCATAAAGGCCGATCCAAAGCTGGCGATGGAGATGCCGACGCCCAGCAGGTTGACCGACAGGTAACTCGCGAGCTCAAGCATAAAGCTGTTGACGACAAGCTGGAAAATGCCCAGCGTAATGATCGTGAGCGGCAGCGAGATGACCGTGAGGAACGGTTTGACGAACGAATCGACAATGTTCAGGAACAGTCCCACAAAGGCAAAGCAGACCCAGGTCTCGGCAAAGCCGAAGGGTTGGATACCGGGGACGAGGAACGTGGCGATCGCGATGGCGATCGAGGTGAAGAGCCAGTTAAGCATAAAGCGCATGGCGTGAATCCTTTCTTGCGCCGGGATTGCTGGCGTCGCGTGAAGCGGCTTACGGCGGCGACCTGGATGGTTGCGCGGGCGCGCCGCGGTGTTTGGGCGCCCATTGTCTCAAATATTCGTGGAGCTTACGTGCGCATATGGTTTCTAAACGGCGTTCGTCCTGAAAAACGCGCCGCTGGCAGAGAGTCTTGTCGCTTTAGTTTGGTGGTGTGCTACACTGCTACGGGCAAAAGCCACAGGCGTTGCCCTATTGCATAGAACGGGTGAACGATGCCCGATGTCAGTATCAACTTCGATGCCTTTTGGCGGGTTTGGCGGTGATCGATGAATATCGAGAACATGTTTGACAAGCCTGATGTCAAGCAGCTGGTCCACGCATTTAGCCTTTTGGACGACGAGAAGGATATCCAAGCGTTTTTGACCGATATCTGCACGCCGCGCGAGATTTGCGACCTTTCTCAGCGTTTGCAGGTTGCGCGCTATTTGGACGAGGGCGAGCCTTATGTTGAGGTCCAGGCCCGTACCGGCGCTTCGTCCACCACGGTGAGCCGCGTTTCAAAGGCGCTGAACGGCGAGTACGGTGGCTACCGCAAGATCCTCATTAAGTTGGAGGATGGCGAGTAGGCCAGCGACAACATTGAATTACGAAGAACCGTCCCTCCGGGGGCGGTTTTTATATGCCTGCAATCGGCTGGTGCGTTGGGTTCAGGTTGCTTTGTACCAAAAGATGGAACTGCGGTGGCAATGTGTCCGCTTGGGCGGGTAGGATGGATGCATTGATTATTGCGAACGGTTTGAGCGGAGGACCATGCCTGTTCGAATCTATACCACCAATGCCGGCACGGATTTGAGCGATGCCGAGTCGGCGCTGCTTGCCGACCTTGTTGACCGCCACGGACGTGCCGTGCTGCTGGCACCTACGTTTGCCGAGCTCGACCTGTGCCGTCATGATGCGGCGGAAGCCGGGATTTCGCTGGGTATTGACTACAAGACGTCTACATCGTGGCTTCGCTCGCTTTGGGAGCTTTTGGGCGACGGGCGCGGTTTCGTCGACAACCTGCAGCGCCAGATGCTGTTCTCGGACATGATCGATCGCCGCGACGACGCTGCTCTGCAGCCGCTCTCGCGCAGCCAAGGCACGGTACGCATGCTTTCGCGTATGGCCCGCGATGTGTTGCCTGGCGTGGCGGGGACGGGCGGCGAACGCTGCCGCGATGCCGCCGCTCAGCCCGAGCCCAAAAGCGACGCTGAGGCCCGCGTGTTCGAGCTGTTGAGCGCCTATGCGAGCGGCTTGGACCGTCGAGATATGGTCGAGCCCTGCGAGGCAGCTGATATTATGGCCGGTGCCCTGGCCGATAGCCTGCCGACGTGCACTCGCGCCGTATGCGTGCGCGGTATCACGTCTTTTACGCACGGTCTGCTCGAGCTGCTGTCTGCCGTGGCGAACAATGGGGGAGAGGTCGTCGTGCTGCTTGCCCGCGAGCAGGCGGCGATGCGCGAGGAGCTTGCCACGGCATTTGATGCCCGCGATGTGTTGTTTGAGATCGCGCCGCTGGGGAAGAGCGCCGTCGCGTCTGATGTCGCTTGCGGGAACGCCGCTCGGCCTGCCTTTATTGAGGTCGCTGGCCCCCATGCCCGTGCTCATGTCTATACGGACGCAATTGATGATCTGGTAAAAGCGTGCCTGGGTTCCGAGGTCGCCGGCGCCGCGACGCCCGTCGACCCCGTGCGCGTGCTCGTTGTTTCTGCCCGGGCATCCCAGCTGTTCGGTGAGCTCGCCTCTCGTCTGGCGGCTCGTCATATCGCTGCCGAGACAACTGAGTTCACGGCGTTTTCCCAATCCATTGCGGGCAGGCAGTTTGCGGCGCTTGCCGGCCTGATCGAGCGCATGAAGGCCGCCGATGAGGGCATGGCGTCAAAGACCGAGTGGTGGCCCGCGCCGGAGCTTACCGACTGGATCTACAGTCCGCTTTCGGGCGCTGATGCCGTCAATGCCCGTACCTTCGATAAGAATATGCGTCTCTCGCGCAGCAAGACTACCGCGGGCGTTAAGAGCCTGCTGCAGAGTGTCCAAGGCCAGGTGAGGGGCGCGCGCAAGGCGGCGAGCGACGATAACTGGTTTAAGAACGTACCGTGTGTGGTCTCGGACGTGTTCCAGGCTCTGTGGCGTGACAAGCCCGTGACGGCGCTCAAGGCCATGCTTGCCGTTGCCGAGGCGTTGCCCGATCGCTCGCTGGGCAGCTTGGATGGCCAGGCCCGTCGCCAGGCGGAGGTAGCCCTGCTGCGCCACGCCATCGACATCCTTATGAACGGCGCCCGCGCGCTCGACGTGTCGCAGGCCGCGACCGTGCCCGTGCTCGATGGCATTCGCACTAAGGTGGACAAGCGTAGCACCGCCTATGATTACGAGACCCACGAGGTTGACCGCGCGCCGCGTGCTCAGGTTCGTTTTGCTTCGCTTGCCGATGCGGCGGCTCTGCGCCCCGGCAGCTACGATGCCGTGCTGTTTGCCGATGTCGATCTGGACAGCTATCCGCTCTCACATGAGGAGGGGCCGCTGGCCACGCTGACGGCGAGCCTTGGTCGCGAGGGCGCGACGCTTGAGCCCGCGGCCTTGCTGCGCGTGCGCTTTGGCCACGCGATGCGGGCGGCACGCGGCCCGGTTGCGCTTGCGCGCGTGACGCACGATCGCCAGGCGCGCGAGTGCTACCCGGCAGCCGTATGGACCGAGCTGCTGGCACATGCCGAGGCCGCTGGCGCTGCCAAGCCCACGCGCGTGGGCGAGGGCGATATCATCGCCGACTTTGATCCCGCTGCAGGCGAAGGTCTTAGGCGCGAGCGCGTGACCTGCGAAGCTCCTCAGCATCTGAGCGATGAAGCCATTCCGTATCTGGTCCTGCGCCGTCGCGATGGCGAGGGCGAGGACGCGCCGCTCGTGCCGCGTCTGACGTCCGCCTCGCAAATCGAGGCCTATTCTACCTGCCCACTGTGCTGGTTCGTGTCGTATCGCGTTAAGCCCCAGTCTATCGACGCGGGCTTTGGCAACATGGAGAAGGGCAACTTTGTCCACGACGTGTTGGAGCATCTGCATGCCCGTCTGTCCCAAGAGGGCATGGAGCGCGTGACGCCCGAGAATCTGCCGCGTGCACAGGAGCTGCTGCACGAGGTCTTTGACGAGACGTTGGCCGAGCACGCCGGCAAGCGCGGCACGGAGGGCCCGCTGGTGCCGCTCTCTGCGGTGGAGGAGCGCCAGGTGGCCGAGATCTTGCCGCAGCTGGAGGGTGTGCTTGCCTACGAGTCCGAGGCACTTGCCCCCTTTGCCCCGCGCTACCTGGAGTTCGCCTTCAACGAGCTCAAGGTCGAGTATGCCGGTTGGCCGCTTGGCGGGCGCATCGATCGCGTGGACGTGGACGCCGAGAATCGTGCCGTGGTGATCGACTACAAGCATCGCACGGGCGTTGAGGAGTTTAAGCTCGCCGACCCTACGGTGCGCGACGAGGAATCGGGCACGGCGCCCATCGACGATCCGCGCTGGTTGCCACCACATACCCAAACGCTCATCTACGCCCAGGCCATGCGCCGGGCGCTGGATTTGGACACCCGCGCGGCGCTCTACTTTTCGACCAAGGGCGGCAAGCCGGCGTTGCGCGGTGCTGCGAGCGCCGAGCTGCTCGAGGAAGAGCGCGGCGACGGTCGCATCCCGGGCCTTAAGAAAGGTTTCCCCGGCGAGGGTGGCAGCATGGACTTCGACGCCCTGCTCGATCGCGTTGAGGCCGGCATCGCCGAGCGCCTGCGCGAGCTCGAGGCAGGCAACGTTGCCGCCGTCGACCCGACGTCGGCTCAGGCCGCGCATGCGCGCTGCTCGTATAACCACGAAGGAACGTTTGTAAGGAGGGACGTGTAGACCATGGATCTTTCGACTTTGATGCCGCAACAGCTGCAGATTGTCAAAACGCTCGACCGTCCGCTGTTTGTCTCGGCGGGCGCCGGTTCGGGCAAGACCTTTACCCTCACGCGCCGCATCGTCTACGCGCTCTCGCCCGAATCCGGTCCGTTCGTTGAGCATCTGGACCAGGTGCTCGCCATTACCTTTACCAAAGATGCAGCGGCCGAGATTCGCGACCGCGTGCGCCGTGCGCTTATCGACGAGGGCATGGACGAGGAAGCACTGACCGTCGACGACGCGTGGATTTCGACTATTCACGGCATGTGCTCGCGTATCCTGTGCGCGCACGCGCTGGAGCTGGGCATCGACCCCGAGTTCACGGTGCTCACCGATACCGACGAGCTCATGGACCAGGCTGTTGAGCATGTGCTGGGTCGCGCGACGGCACCCGATGCCGCCCCCGAGCTCGCGGCATCGCTCAAGGCCCTCTATGCCTGGTATCCCATGGCGGGCGAGGGCGGTTCCTTTGGCGGCGGTACGACCATCAAGGGTCTGGTGCGCGACCTGCTGGAGCTGTCGAGCCAGTTGCCGGGCGGTATGGACGACGCGCGCGTGGCGCGCGGCCAGGCCGATACCTCGGCACTCGCCGATGCCTATCGCGCGGCGCTAGGCGCAAGCAAGGCCGCGACCGAGAAGGCGCAGACGGCGCTCGATGCCATCGACGCGTTTGAGGCGAGTGGCAAAACCATGGAGGATGCGGCGCGACTCATGATGTCGTGCACCATGCCGCGCGCGAGCAAGGCATTCCCCAAGGAGCAGGTCGAGCTGCTCAAGGCCGAGGCCGCCGATGCGTTTATCAATATCGTGCTTGCCTGCGGTGGCCCGGCGCTCGATGCGCTGGTGGGCCTGGCCCGTTCCGTCGAGGCCGAGTATCGCGCATTGAAGGCTGCCCAGTCCGCCCTCGATAATAACGACCTGCTGCGTATGGCCTACGAGGCCCTGCGCGATTACCCAGCCATCCGTGCTGCGTACGAGGGCCGCTTTAAGATGGTCATGATCGATGAGTTCCAGGATACCGATCAGATGCAGGTCGATTTGATTCGCTATCTGACGGGCGCGGGGGAGCGCGCGCTGTGCACCGTGGGCGATGCGCAGCAGTCGATCTACCGCTTCCGTGGCGCCGAGGTCGAGGTATTCCATCGCCAGGAGCGCAAGGTGGGCTCGTCTGCCGCGCCCGAGGCGACTGCCGTGACCGACACCCCCGCCGGCGAGCTCGTCAAGCTCGTGCGCAACTTCCGCAGCCATGACGAGGTACTGCGTTATGTGGCACGCGTCTTCGACGGCGATGACGGCGGCCTGATGCAGGGCTTTTTGGACCTTGAGGCGAGTGACGGACGCAAGGACACGCTGGTGGCAGACGCCTCGCGTCGCCAGGCCCTCTTTGTTGCCGGCGGCAGCACGCAGGAGCGCACACAGGCCAAGGCCCATGCGATCGCCGAGCGATTCCGCGCGCTTGCCGATGCCGGCCAGCCCCAGGGCGGCATGGTGCTGCTGCTGGGCCGCATGACCAATGCCGACGTCTACGCCCAGGCCTTCCGCGACCAGGGGCTCGACTGCGTCATCGCGGGCGGCTCGGTCTTTTCCCAAGCCGCCGAGGTGCAGGCGGTGCGCGCCCTGGTCTGCGCGCTCGCCAATCCGGCCGATACGGCGCAGGGCCTCATGCCGTTGCTGGCCTCGCCGATGTTTGCGCTCGGCGTCCAGGAGTTCCTGGCGCTGGCGACCAAGCTCGATAGCGAGACGGGGGAGACCTCGCGCCGCAACATCGATGCGGGCATCATGAGCGATTCCGATGCGCCGGGCCTGCAGGACCTGCCGCTCGTGACGCGCGCCCGCGAGGTGCTGCGTTATGCGCTTCGTCGCGTGGGCCGCGATTCGTTCGCCGCCATCGCGCGCGACGTGGTCAACGCTTCGGGCTGGTTTGTGCGTCTGGCGCAGCGTGGTCCCGAGGGCAAGGCCATTGCCGCCAACGTGCTCAAGGCGCTCGATGCCGTGGCCGAGGCGGAGGCCGAGTTCGGCAATTCGCCGCGTTCCATCGCGCTGGCCTTCGACCGTTTCTTGGCGGGCAAGGAGGCCCCGGGTGCCCTCAACGAGGAGGGCGACGGCGCGGTGCGCATCATGACGGTCCATGCCTCCAAGGGTTTGGAATATCCGGTCGTGGCGGTCGCCGAGTGCTTTGGCGTGCGTAAGTCCTCGGGTGCGGCACAGATGGGTCGCGTCGAGGGCGGAGCACAGGTCGTGGCACTGCCGGCACGCTTCGACGGCGTTAAGCTCGCCGATGGTACCTTTGTGAAGGGCGACGACGTCAAAAAGCAGTTTGAGCATGCGTTTAAGGGCAAGGGCACGTCGCTGTGGCTGCCGCCGGAGCTCATGGAGGACGTCTGTGCGACGGGTTCTCCCGCCGAGGCATTTGCTCGCCTGCGCAACGACGACCTGCGGCTTTCGCTCGAGGAGCGGGCCCGCTTGCTCTACGTTGCCATGACGCGTGCGCGCGAGCTGGTGATCTTGGCGATGGATGCCGGCGTGAGCCGTGGCAAGGTGACGGCGCCGACCTTCGACGTCGAGACCGATCTGACCTATGACGTGCTGCGCCGTATTCTGCCGACCGACGCTCTGGACATGCCGCAGCTCGATGCCGACCGCCTGGTGTTCGACAACTCCCGGCCGGGCGACTACGAGCTCATTTCGCTCGCGGACTTTACCTTTGGCGAGCAGGCGTTTGAGGCTAACGCTTCGCTGGATGCCGAGGGCAGGCTTGTTCGTGGCGATACCGATGTCGCCGATAATGCTGCGCACTCAACTGTGCCTGGTCCTGCCGATTCCAAGCCCGATTCGTTTGAGCTTGTGTATCCCCAGGCAGTGGGCGTGCGCATGGGCATCTGTCCGTATCCGGCGCGTGATTCGTACAGCTATTCGTCGATTGCCGCGGCGCTGCATGCCGAGGCCGAGGACCGTGCCGCCGAGACGCGCGTGCCCATGGACGAGTCCGGCGATGATGCCGAGTCGGATGGTTCCGAGATGACGGATGCGGACGTGGCTGCTGTCGAGCCCGCCGGCAATCCCATGGCGCTGGGCTCGGCCTTCCACGCCGCCTGCCAGTGGCTCATCGAGATGGGTGCCGATGCGTTGCCCGCTGCGCGCGCCGATGCGCTGACGCGTCTGTGGCGCCTGACGCCGGAGCAGCGCGAACGCTTCGACGTTGCCCTGGACCGCTGGCTCAAGTCAGCCGTTCGTGCCGACCTGCTCGCGTGGCCGTGCGTTCGCGCCGAGGTGCCGTTCTTCTCACTGGGCTGCGAGGACGAGGACATTGCCCGCTACGGTGCCTATGCCGAGGGCGCCATCGATGCCTTGGCGACGAACCCGGCGGATTCGTCACACGCGCTGGTCATCGACTACAAGACGGGCGGCACACCGGACGAGACACCGGAACAGCTGCAGGAGAAGCACGCCCTGCAGGCGCGCGTCTACGCTGATGTTCTGCACAAGGCGGGCTTTGAGGCCGTGACCGTCAAGTTCGTCCGCGTGGAGCAGCCGGATCCAACCATCTTCGTCGAACCCGCCGAACCTCAAGTAGTCACCTACAACCTCTAGCCACCTCAGGCTTTACGGTGCTATTTGGTTAGTTTTGGGGCCGTAAAGCCCTCAATCGTCCAAATGGCACCGCAACGCATGGGAGAGCCTGGGGCGGTACAATGACTCGAACGGTTCAAACGAATAAGGAGCCATCATGCAGCTCACCAAAACGCTTAAGGTGACGCCGGAGGAGCTTTTTGACGCTCTGGCGGGGTCCATCATGCAGGATATCGAGAACGCCACGGGCAAGCGTCCCAGCCGCAACAAGCTCAACGGCTATAAGTACGAGAAGCGTGCCCAGTCTGCAAAAGGCAAGGCCAAGGGCACGGCGATTAAGGTTAAGATCAAGCACTTTGACTACCCGTGCCTCTATGAGGTCCGATTTCAGTATGCGGCGGGCATCAATACCATGCGCTATGAGGCTGCACCTGCTGGCGATGATGCCTGCGAGCTCACCTATACCGAGGATTTTCAGGGTGTGGGTGGCAACACGTCTGGCACGCGCGGCAAGCTCGGCCTCTTCTTCTATGAGCGCAAGCTCAAGAGCCACGCCAACCAGACGATTGATCAAATCGTCAAATACATCGAGGGTGAGCGCCGCGTAAAGGCTAATCCCGCCTTCGCCGATGATACTGCCGAAAACGCTTCGGATGTATTCCATTGATACCCTGTGCAAAAGCTTTACCGCTCTTCACATCAACTGTGAACACTTCAGGCTTCGAATCAGTAGCGAGCGGCCCGACAAAAATAGTTGTTGGTAGTGCCAAATGAATAAGAATGCCACTACGCAACTGCACGTCTATTCCGCCTTTTTCGTTCTCACGGGATTTGTTTTAAATCGGGGAGTGTTTCTACTTTTCCTTGCGGAGAAAGGAATGTCTGTCACGGAAATCGCGCTTTATCAAGCCCTGTTCAACATAGCAACGGTCGTCCTCGAGCTGCCAACAGGGCTGATAGGCGATTTCTTTGGAAAGAAGTTTTCGATTCAAGTGGGCGTGCTGCTGCTTTTCTTCCATACCGCCGGCATGCTGTTGCTCTCAGGCCCCTTTCTTGTCGTGCTTTCTCTTGTTGAGGCGCTCGCCTACTCCCTTCAATCGGGATCCGAACAAGCACTTTTATATGAAATTGCCCGAAATGCCGGTCAAGGAGAGCGCTTCCTCACCATCAACGCTCGGCTGCTTGCCGCGCAATCAATCGCTACGGGAATGGCAATTGTACTCGGGTCTTTCATTGCCCAAGTGTCTTGGAGTGCCCTCTACGTATGTGTCTCCGTTTTCTATCTCCTGCAGCTTTTCCTTCTGTATCCCATTGAGAGGACGGAAACGACCCGTTCTGAAAGATCAGAAAAGGGGAGGTTTGACGCAGCCAAGATGTTCAGGCGCGAGACCTGGCGCGTTGGAGAATCCGCTTTTGCGGTATTGCTTCTCCTCATCGGCACAAGCATGCTCGACGGATTCTACGGGAGTTATTACAACTTGAATCAGTTGGTATTCGACGCGTTTGATGCTCCCGTCTCCATAATAGGAATCTTTTTCGGTGCATCCTATGCAGTAAATGCGACGGCCTACATTGCAGCAGATTTCTTCTCATCGCGTTTCGGGAAAAGAAATACCATGTGCGGCTCGATGCTAATTGAGGCTGGCCTTTTCATGATTCTTCCGTGGTTCGCTTCAAATCCGCTGTGTTTGTTTGGCCTTAGCATGGTGCTTTGTTTTCTCCCAGAAGTGGTGTACATCACTTCGGAAAACTTAATCCAAGACGCGATAGCGGACGATCTCCGCGCGACGATCCTTTCCGTCGCATCTCTGGTAAGGGCTCTCTTTTCCGCAGTGTTTTTCTCCATATTTGGACATGTGTTGGGGTTATATCCCATTCAGATAGCGCTCGGTATTATTGGTGCAATCGCGATAGCAATTACCGCCGTTGTTTCATTAAAAATGGTAGGAATGCAGGTCTCCAAGAATTGATATATCGATTGACGAGCTATCCGAAGCGTCGAGCCTTCTTGATGGACATGACTATTCGTCACAAATCATTCCGCGCATCGCCGGGATTCCAGTAATACTCGATATATCTGGATGCCCTCATTCCCCTTTTTGAAGGCCCCAAAAAGACTGTCCATGTGGGTTTGGCTAGGTTCGGGTGCCGTCCGCGCCGTGCGGTAAAATCGTTCAGTCAGAACACGAACCCGCATCGGAGCTCATCACATGGCATTCGTCCATCTGCACAATCACACTGTCTTTTCCATGCTCGACGGCGCAACCCGTATCCAGGATATGGTCAACCGCGCCGTAGAGCTGGGCATGCCCGCCGTGGCCATTACCGACCACGGCTACATGTATGGCGTGCCTGACCTGGCGCTGGCCTGCGACGCCGTCAATCACAACACGCCCGAGTACAAAACCTGGAGCCACGACAAGGCCTTCTTGGAAAAGGACCGCCGCGACGAGCTGGTGGAGCCCGACCCCGAGACAAACCCGCGCGAGCATGCCCAGTACGTCAAAGACATGGCCATGTGGGACGAGAAGGGCAACATCGACGAGCTCAAGCCGCCCCTGGTCATCAAGCCCATCTTTGGCTGCGAGGTCTACTTTACGCCGGACGAGACCCTTGCCCGCGACCACAAGCCCGAGCTCTACCATATGATCCTCCTGGCCAAAGACCAGGAAGGCTACGTCAACCTGATGCAAACGGTCTCCGAGGCCGCCGTGCAGGGCTTTTACTACAAGCCGCGCGTGACGCTCGACAACCTGCGCCGCCATGCCAAGGGCATGATCTGCACGAGCGCCTGTATCGCGGGCATCATCCCCAAATACATCGACCGCGGCGACATGGAAGGCGCCATCAAGTGGGCCGAGACCTTCCGTGATACCTTCGAGCCCGGTGACTTCTACATCGAGATCCAGGAACACGGCATCACCACCGACAACGGCCTGACTGACGAGCAGATGGACCGCACGCTCATCGACATCGCCAAGCAGGTGGGCGTCAAGGTCATCGCCACCAACGACTTCCACTACCTGCGCCGCGAGGATGCGCCCGTGCAGGACGTCATCATGTGTATTGGCATGAACGCCAAGGTCGATGACCCCAACCGCATGCGCATGACCGGCTCGGAGTTTTACATGAAGACCGAGGAGGAGATGCGGGCGATGTTCCCGTATTGCCCCGAGGCCTGCGACAACACGCTCGAGATCGCCGACAAGTGCTACGTTGAGCTGGACTGGGACTCTATCATCCTGCCGCGCTTTCCGTTGCTCGATCCCGGCGAGACGCACGAGAGCCAGTTCCGCCGCGAGTGCGAGAAGGGCCTGCGCCAGCACTATGGCGACGACTGGGCCACGCGCGAGATCGGTGGCGTCAACATCAAAGAGCGCTTTGAGTACGAATACAAGGTCATCTGCGACAAGGGCTTTGCCGCCTACTTTTTGATCGTTGCCGAGTACGTGCAATGGGCTAAGGACAACGGCATCGGCGTCGGCCCCGGCCGTGGCTCGGCCGCCGGCGCTATCGTCGCCTACGCCATGAACATCACCGCGTTCGACCCGCTCGAGAACGGCCTGATGTTCGAGAGGTTCCTGTCCCCGCAGCGTACCGAGATGCCCGATATCGATATGGACTTCGACGATGAGCGGCGCCTCGAGGTCGTGGAGCACGTTCGCCAGCTCTACGGTCCCGAGAAGGTCACCCACGTCATCACCTACTCGACCATCAAGGCCAAGCAGGCCATCAACGACGCCGCGCGCGTCCTGGACTACCCGGTCTACATGGGCCAGCGTCTGTCCAAGATGGTCTCGAGCGACCCCAAGGTCAAGCTCAAGCAAGTACTCGAAAAACAACCCGGCAAAGAGGATCTGTTTAACCCCGACTTTGCCGAGGCCTATAAAAAGGACGACGACGCCCGCCGCATCATCGACACGGCGCTCTCGATCGAGGGCCTTACCCGTGGCGAGGGCGTGCACGCGTGCGCCGTTCTGATTTGCCGCGACCCCGTCAACGAGCACGTGCCCACCAAGCTCGATACCAAGGGCGGCGTCGAGATTACCCAGTACGAGGGCCATACCGTTGCCGACATGGGCCTGCTCAAGATGGACTTCCTGGGCCTGCGTACGCTGACGGTTATCTCCAAGGCCAAGGCCAACATCAAAAAGAACTTCGGCATCGACATCAAAGAGGAAGAGATTCCCTTTGACGACCCCGAGATCTTTAAGCTCATGGGCTCCGGCCACACCGCCGGCGTCTTCCAGGTCGAGTCCGCCGGCATGACGGCCACGATCAAGAACATGAAGCCCACCGAGTACAAGCACGTCGTGGCATTGATTGCCTTGTACCGCCCGGGCCCTCTGGGCGCCGGCATGGTTTCGTCCTATATCAACCGTATGAACGGCAAAGAGCCGGCCGTCTCCTATGACGACCGTCTGGACGACATCCTGGGCGAAACCTACGGCACCATGGTCTACCAGGAGCAGGTTATGCTCATCTCCGTCGAGATGTGCGGCTTCTCCAAGGGCGAATCGGACTCGCGTATCCGTAAGCCCGTGGCTAAGAAAAAGATCAAGCTGCTCACCTCGACGGTGCTCCACTGGGAGGATGGCTCGGACGAGACCACCTACGACCACTGGATGAACGGCGCTATCAAGAACAACTACACGCGCGAGGTCGCCCAGAAGATTTGGGACGATGTTCTCGAGTTCGCATCTTACGCCTTTAACAAGTCGCACTCCGCCGGCTACGCCATCCTGGTTATGCAGACGGCATGGCTTAAGGCGCACTATCCGCACGAGTACATGGCGGCCGTTCTGACGTCCTACACGGGCAAGACCGACAAGATCGTTCACTACGTCTCGGCGTGCCGTCACGACGGCATCCCCGTGCTGTCGCCAGATGTTAACGAGTCCGGTACCGAGTTCACGGCTACCAAGGAAGGCGTGCGCTTTGGTTTGGCCGGCATTCGCGGCGTGGGCACCGGCGTGGCGCAGGCGATTATCGCCGAGCGCGAGGCGGGCGGCCCGTTTAAGACACTGCACGACTTTGTCGAGCGCGTGGACTCGAGCCAGGCCAACCGTCGCGTGATCGAATCGCTCATCAAGGCAGGTGCTTTCGACTCCACGGGGTATCCGCGTCGCCAGATGATGCACTTCGTGGACAAGAACAACCCCGAGAACATCATCGATGCAGCGGTAAAGCGCCAGAAAGATCGCGCGAGCGGCCAGACGTCGTTCTTCGATATGTTTGGCGACGTTGAGGGCTCGGGCTTTGAGGTGAGCGTGCCCGATCCGGATGGCCAGGAGTGGGACCGCCACCTTAAGTTGAGCCAGGAGAAGGAGGTTCTGGGCATCTATGTCTCGGACCACCCGCTGCGCCCGTTTGAGTATGCACTAGCCAAGGCACGCGACTTCTCGTTCTCGCAGATCGATACCGGCTACGAGGTGCAAAACCCCACGGGCGGTACCATCAACCAGGAGATTCCCGAGGGCAAGGCGCTGTGGTGGGCCGGCATGGTCTCGAGCGTGTCCAAGCGCGTGACCAAAAACGGCGACCCCATGGGTATTGTGCAGCTCGAGGACATGGAAGGCGAGGCCACGGTCGTGGTGTTCCCCAAGACCTACAAAGAGGCCGAGGGATACCTGTACGGCGAGGTCGATCCCGAGACCGGTGCGCAGCTGTCTGATGCGTTTGTTCGCATTAAGGGCAAGCTCGAGCGTTCGGACCGCGGCGACCAGATCATCGCGCAGGAGATCGTGCCGCTTGAGCTTAACGAGGAGAACAACAAGCCCAAGGTGTTTGAGGTCATGGTGCCCAACAGCCGCTTTAGCCAGGGCAATATGGCGCGTCTTGCCACGGTGCTTACCGCAAACCCGGGCGGCGACCGCGTGGAGATCTTTATCGAGCAGGTGGACGGGCGCGTACTGCGTGCCGAGGTGCCGGCCAAGGTCAACGCACGCTCGATTCCGCTGCTGGCAGAGGCAAAGGCGATTGTGGGTAACCAAGGCAGAGTGACGGTAATTTAAGGACGGCGTTGGCGGGGTAGCTAATTTGGGACGGGGCTATTTTAGCTACCCTTTGACTGACGGCGAATGAGTCGGGGTCGGAATGCATCTCAACCGACATATGGGGGTAGCTAAAATAGCCCCGTCCCAAATTAGCTACCCTGGGTGCGATTGGAGGAAGTGATGGCACAGGGGACGTTTGTGCAGGCGCTTCGTAAGGAAGCGGCGCTGAGCGGCACCTTTATGAAGGGGCGTTCGCTCATGCTCAACGGCGCCGTGCTGTCGTTTGAGGACTTCGGCTCGCGCTTCTCCAAGAACGTGACGGTCGAGGGCACGGTGCGCGGTTCGCGCGGCGACCTGTACAAGACGCATGTGGCGCTCGACGTGGACGAGCACGAGGTTATCGACTACGGCTGCGATTGCCCCGCGGCCTACCGCTACCCCGGCATGTGCAAACACGCTATCGCCACGGCGCTCGCGTATTTGGATGCGAGCGGCACCGAGCCCGTCGAGGGCTTGCGCACACCGGTTCGCACGTTTACGGCGCCGCCCAAGCGGCCTGAGCGCCCCGCGTCCGCCACGTCGGCGGTCAACCCCAACTTTCCTTTCCCGGCGCCGGTCCCCACGAGCCCGAGTCTCATGAAAGCGCTCTCCGATCTTTCGGACGCGCGCATGGATGAACTAGCGGGTATGCGCCGCAAACTCGCTGCCACCGTCGACCCCGACGCCCCCAAAGCGGTGTTGGAGCCCTCGCTGGTGCCATACTACAATCCGCTGTTTGCCGATCGCTTTACCTGGGCGCTCGAGCTCCGTATCCGCTGCGGCTCGGTGTCCTACGTGGTTAAGGATATCGACGGCATGGCCGACGCCTACGTGCGCGGCGGCACGTTCTCGTACGGCAAGAAGCTCACGTTCCTCCATACGCCCGAGGCCTTTGACGAGGTTTCGGTGCGCCTGCTCGACCTTGTTGTGGCAACGGTTGTGTATCTGAGCGACATCACAAGCTCGCGCTCGGCGTCGTACGACTTTGCGCGCAGCGGCTTTGTCGCCGAGCGCCAGCTGCCCCTGTCCGAGCATGACATCGTATACATGCTGGACTTGCTGCGCGGCCGGACCATCTCCTTTGAGCCCGCCTGGTCACGGGGGACGACGACGCACCGTTCCTACGAGGTAGCGGTTGAGTCGGCGCCGAAGGGGGAGGATGAGGCCTCGGCAAAATGCCCGCCGCTCCTTGCTGCCAAGATCGCGCCGGCGGCCGGTGGCAGCTATGACCTGCGCCTGCCCGCCGATGCATACTGCTTTGCTTCGGGCGACGTTGCCTATCTGGTCGACACCCGCCGTGCGCGTCGCGCCGATGTAGCGTTTGCCCAGCATGCGGCGCCGTTCCTATCGCGCTTACTGCCCTGTCGCACGCCGGTCCATATCGCTGTCGACCAGGTGGGGGAGTTCTGTCGTATGGCGCTGCCCATTTTGCGCGACTACACCGACCTCACCGCGCCTGCCGCGCTCGATACCGTGGCACCCGAGCCGAGCTTTGCTATGGCGATCGGCGTCGACGATGGGCTCGTGACCTGCAAGATTACGGTTACCTACGGCGACTGGTCGGCGGATCTCTTTAGCCTGGGCGCTCCGGGCAGCCCCTTTGAAGAGCAGCGCCCCGGCGTGCCGCCCCGCGACGAGATAGCGGAGTTTCGCGTTATGGATACAGCGGCTCTGTACTTCGATTTCTACGAGGGCGGTCTGGCGTTTGAGGAGCGCGATGATGAGAGCTTGTTCTGCCTGCTGACCGAGGGTCTGTCCGCCCTGTCCGAGCTGGGTGAGGTCATGCTCAGCGACCGTCTGCGCCAGATTTCGGTGCGTCCCGCGCCCAAGCTCTCGGTTCGTGCGACCGTCAAGAGCAATCTGCTCGATGTCGAGCTGGGCGCGAGCGGGCTTTCGGCGGCAGATCTTGCCATCTATCTGGACTCGTACAAGCGCCACCAGACGTTTGCGCGCCTGACGTCCGGCGACATCGTGCGCCTGGATGAGGGAGCGCGCGCCGCGTTTGGCCTTGCCGAAGATCTGGGTGTCGATGCCGTCGACCTGCTCGACGGCGTGTCGCTTCCCGCGTCGAGCACCCTTTTTGTCGATAGCATGCTCGCGCGCACGCCGGCGCTCGAGGCCGATCGCGACGCCGCGTTCCGCCGCACCGTCGAGCGCCTGGACACGCTCGGCAAGATGGACTTTACGGTACCCGCCTCGCTCAAGGCAACGATGCGCGGCTACCAGGTCGACGGATACCAGTGGCTCGGCTCGCTCGAACACCTGGGCCTTGGCGGCATCTTGGCCGACGACATGGGCCTGGGCAAAACGCTCCAGATGATTGCGCATATTCTGGCGCGCGTGGAGGCGGGGGACACCAAGCCCACGCTCGTGGTATGCCCGGCCTCACTCGTGTACAACTGGACCGCCGAGCTGGAGCGCTTTGCCCCGTCGCTCGATGTGTGCGCCATCGTGGGCGCCAAAGCTCAACGTCGTGTACAGATTGCCGGCGTGGCCGAGCATAGCGTGGTTGTGACGTCGTATGATCTTATGCGGCGCGATATCGACGAGTACGTCGAGCAGGATTTTGCCCGCGTGGTGCTCGATGAGGCCCAGTACATTAAAAACCCGCTCACGCAGGTGGCGCGCGCCGCAAAGCGCCTGCCTGCCGGCGTGCGCTTTGCCCTGACGGGCACGCCTATCGAAAACCGCTTGTCCGAGCTTTGGAGCATCTTCGACTTTTTGATGCCGGGCCTTTTGGGGACGCGCGAGTCGTTTGCCAAGCGCTTCGAAAGCCCGGTCGAGCACGCCGAGGGCGACAGCGCCGCTCGCCTGCAGGCGCTCGTGTCGCCGTTTGTGCTGCGCCGTGTTAAGGAAGACGTGGTGGCCGACCTGCCCGAGAAGATCGAAGACACCGTCATGGCGCAGCTTACCGGCGAGCAGCGCAAGCTCTACCTGGCCAACCAGGACCGCATCGCCCAGCAGGTGCAGCACCGCGAGGCTGGGGAGTTTAAGAAGGACAAGCTCAAGGTGCTCGCCGAGCTCACCAAGCTGCGCCAGATCTGCTGCGACCCGCGTCTACACTACGAGGATTACAAGGCGGGGAGCGCCAAGCTCGATACGTGTATGGAGCTCGTGCACGGCGCACTCGACGGCGGGCATCGCATCCTGTTGTTCAGCCAGTTTACGGGTATGCTCGATATCATCGGTAAGCGCTTGGCCAAGGAGGACATCGCCTTCCTTAAGCTCACGGGCGCTTCGTCTAAGGAGAGCCGCGCCAAGATGGTCGCGCAGTTCCAAGCGGGCGAGGTTCCGGTCTTTTTGATTTCGCTCAAGGCGGGCGGCGTGGGCCTTAACCTGACGGCGGCCGACGTGGTCATCCACTACGACCCGTGGTGGAACGTGGCAGCGCAGGACCAGGCGACCGACCGCGCGCACCGTATTGGCCAGCAACATACCGTGACCGTGTACAAGCTCATCGCCAAGGACACGATCGAGGAGCGCATTATGCAGATGCAGGAGTCCAAGCGCGACCTGGTCAACAGCGTGCTCGGCGGCGACGGCATCTCGTCGGCGCTGTTCACGCGCGAGGATGTCCTGGCACTGCTCGGCGGTGACGGTCGCTAGCTGCGCGCGGGATGGGGTTGCTGGGATGGGCCAAGCTACCGGTTCGCCTTGGCCCCTGTCGCTCGTCTCGTCCGTTATGTGTTCATTTGCCATGCCGTGGATGGTTTGTCTGCCTTTGGGCATAAGAAGCATCAAGAACATTGGCACATCAGCAAAGGAGAACATCATGGCGAAATTCTTTAAGGACCCCGACGGCAAGCTCATTGCCGCCCTGAGCGACGACGTTGCAACCCCTGCCGGTTGCACGGAACTGACCGCAAACACTGAGGACGCGGCGCACGAGAAGCACGTGCCTGTTGTCGAGACCGAGCGCGACGGCCACGTCATCCGCGCACGCGTGGGCTCGGTCGAGCACCCCAGCCTGCCCGAGCACTATATCGAGTGGATCGCGCTTGAGGCCGAGGGCCGTCTGGAGGTCCACTACCTTGAGCCCGGCATGAAGCCCACGACGTTTTTCGCGGGCGGCTCCAAGACCGGTACCGTCTATGCCTACTGCAACCTGCATGGGCTGTGGTCCGCGACGTTCTAGGAGCGCGCCCCCGCTCGGGGTATCATAGCTAGCATATGCACATGCAAGCGCCGACTGCATCTTGCGGTCGGCGCTTTTACTACGACAACGACGGTTTACGACGGAAAGGGCTGAGCCATGAAGCTCGCGCTTGCACAGATCGATATGCGCCTGGGTGATATTGAGGGCATTTGCGGTCGTATCGAGGACCAGGCTCGTCTTGCCCACGAGCGCGGGGCGCGCGTTCTGTGCGTGCCGGCTCCGCTCTTTATGGGTGCCATGCCCGGCGGCCTGGTGGGCGCTGCCGATTTTGAGCACGACATGCTGATGGGTTTGACCGGCGTTGCCGAGCGTATTCAAGAGCTCGATATGATCTGCATCGTGCCGGCGGCGGTCTCGTTTGAGGGCCAGCCGCTGCTCGACTACATGATGCTCAAGGACGGCCGCGTGGTGCCCGCCCGCGCGAGCATTGCCCTGCAGCGTGGCGAGAACAACGATGCGCGTTGGGCGCCGCCGGTGTTCGACGTGGACGGCGTGCGCATCGCGGTGATTTTCGACCTGGATCGCGAGCTCGAGATGCTGCCGACCGGCGTCGACCTCATTGCCTATTTCCAATTCAACGCATTCGATATGACCAACCGCGAGACCGCTGCCGTTGCAGCTGTACGCAGTGGAGCCTACCGCAAGATCGCGTCCAAGCGCAGCGTGTGGTTTGCCTGCATGGCGCCGGTCGGTGCGTACGACGAGTCGGTGTATACCGGCGGGTCGTTTGTGCTCGACGACTGCGGTCGCGTGGTGGCTCAGGCGCCGTGTTTTGAAGAGAGTCTGCTGGTCCAGGAGATTCAGCGCGGCGTGATGCTCGACGCTCTGGAGGACCACGAGCTGCCCGAGTTTCGCTCCGAGGAGTGGCTGTGGCAGGCGCTGGTGCTCGCCGTGCGCGACAACGCCCGCGCTCGCGGTGCGGCGCGCGCTGTGGTGGCGCTCGAGGGTGACCTGCCGTCGTCCCTGCTGGCGGCGCTGGCCGTCGATGCCTTGGGTCCGCGCAATGTGATCGGCCTGGTGCTGGGGCGCAACCGCATCTTTACGCCGGCGCAGGAAGAGGCCGAGGCGGCTCGCTGTGCCGCCGTTCGCGCAATTGCCGAGCGCCTGCATATTCGCACGGTTGAGCGCGATGCGCCGGATGCATCGCGTGTGCTCGACCGCGACGTGTCGGCGGGAGACGCCGAGCGCCTGCGCTCGCGCACGCTGGGGCTCATGCTGGAGGATACGGCGCTCGAGCTGGGCGCGATGGCGCTGAGTCCGCTGTCCAAAACCGAGTACGCGCTGGCGGCGCCGGCGCTTTGCGGTGGCTACCAGGGAGATTACGCGCCCTTCGGCGACGTGTACCTGTCGACGCTCGAGTTTGTGGCGCGTGTGCGCAACCGTACGTCTGCTGTGGTGCCGCAGGAGCTTGTGACGCTCAATGCGGTGGAGGATTGCATGGAGCGCGTGCTGGCGCAGGCGCTCTCTACGCTTGCCGGCCCGGTTGACGTGCTCGATCGCGCGGCGCAGCTGCTCGGTGGGCTTGAGCCGGGTGAGGTCGATGGCACGCTCGAGTCGCACGTCGACCGCAATCGTCCTTTCGACGATATCCCGATGGCTGCCGGTAAGCCCGAGGCATGTTCGCTGCTGTTGATGCTCGTGCGCCAGGGCGAGGCTGCTCGCCACCAGCTGCCGACGGCGCCGATCGTCTCGGCCCGTTCGTTTGCCGAGCGCGCCTGGCCGTATATGCTCGCGTGGTCCGATCTTGGGCTCAACGGTAAGGAACGTATGACGGTCGATTCGCTGGCACGCGCCGAGGTGCGCCGCTTTGCCGACGACGATACGAGTGATCGTATGCGTGGCGAGATGATGGGCATATTGGGCGAGTTGTTGGGTATTTCGCCCGAGCAGATGGAAGAGCTGCGCTCCGAGGACGGTCAGCGCCGTTTGCACGAGGGTATGAAGAAGTTCGAGGGCGAGGTCCAGGACGCCATCGATAAGATGATGGGCGGTCAGGGTGGCCCGCAGGGCGGACCTCAGGGTATGCCGATGCCGCATCCGCCGGTGGATCCGAGACAATTCCCGTTCTTCAGTCAAAATTAACTACGGGATGGGATTCGCTCCCAACCCCGACACTTCAACTAAGCATCCTGGCCCCGTTGTGTTATTCTAGAACAGACGTTCGTGAATAGTGCGCGGGGCCTTGCCTTGCGCTCGGCAAAAGGCGAGGGGAGGCTGGCTTGGTTATCTTGGGTATCGACCCCGGTTTGGCCCATACGGGGTGGGGGATTATCGAGGAACGGCGTGGCGAGGTCCGCTGCCGTGCCTACGGCTGTATCGAGACCAGCGCGGGTAGTCCGCTCGCGGTGCGCCTGTCGCACATCGCCCGCGACCTCAAAGACGTTGTCGAGCGCTATCGCCCCGATACCGCGGCTGTCGAGAGCATCTACTTTGGCGCTAACGTTCGCTCGGCCATCCCTACGGCGCATGCCCGCGGCGCTGCGCTCGTGGCGCTTTCGGAATGCGCGCTCGAGATCGGCGAATACACGCCTATGCAGATCAAGCAGGCTGTGGTGGGCACCGGCGCCGCGGACAAGCGGCAGGTCGCCTATATGGTGCGCACGCTTACGCAACTTGACCACGACCCGCATCCCGACCATGCCGCCGATGCCCTGGCCTGCGCCATCTGCCACGTTAACTTAAGCCGCACCCGCGCCCTCACCGGCGGCGAGTTCTATCAACAGAGAGGAACCGGATACCGATGATCTCCCAGCTCCATGGAACGCTTGTCGAGGCCACGATGAGCTCGGCCGTCGTCGATGTATCGGGCGTGGGCTTTGAGCTCGGCATCTCGGGCAGCACCGCGGCCACGTTGCCAACGACCGGCGGCGAGGTTCGCCTCTATACGCGCATGCAGGTGCGCGAGGACGCTATGACGCTCTTTGGCTTTGCCTCCAAGGACGAGCGTACGATGTTCGATCGACTTGTGTCCGTCTCGGGCGTCGGCCCGCGCCTGGCGCTCGCCGTGCTCTCCACCTATACCGTGGGACAGCTGTATTCTCTGGTAATGGCCGAGGACGACAAAGGCATGGCCAAGGTGCCTGGCGTGGGCAAAAAGACCGCGCAGCGTCTCATCCTGGAGCTCAAGAGCACCTTTGCCAAGGACAAGGGCTTTGTGCCGGTCGATGTAATTCCCGGCCAGGTTGCGATGCCGGTTCCCGCTGCCGCTCCCTCGGCGATCGACGATGCCCGCGCGGCACTCCTTTCCATGGGCTTTAGCCCGCAGGAGACCGATGTTGCCCTGAGCGGGTATGATGGGCAGGATATGCGTGTCGAGGATCTGCTCGGCGCGGCGCTTAAGCGACTCGGAATGGATGCGTGATGTGGGAAGCCGATGACTCTCAGGACCTGTGGGCGACGCCCGGCAACTCGCCGGCGGCATCCATGGCGCACGGTGAGCGCGTGGTGGGCTCGGAGCTGACGCCCGAGGACCTCGATGTCGACCGCACCTTGCGCCCTCAGCGCTTGGACGACTACTGCGGCCAGGAGCACATCAAGCAGAGCCTGCGCGTGTTGATCGAGGCAGCGCAGAGCCGTGGCGAGACGCTCGACCACGTGATCTTCTCAGGCCCTCCGGGCTTGGGCAAGACCACGCTGGCTACGGTTATCGCCAACGAGCTGGGCGCTCAGATCAAGACGACGAGTGGCCCTGCCATCGCGCGTACCGGCGACCTGGCGGCTATCCTTACCAATTTGCAGCCGGGCGACGTGCTGTTTATCGACGAGATCCACCGCCTCAACCGTTCGGTCGAGGAGGTCCTGTATCCCGCGATGGAGGACTTTGCGCTCGATATCGTAATCGGCAAGGGTCCGGCGGCTCGCTCGATTCGCCTTGACATCCCCAAGTTCACACTGGTGGCGGCGACGACCCGCTCGGGCATGCTGACCGGTCCGCTGCGCGACCGCTTTGGCATCTCGTATCGCCTGGATTACTATACCGTCGAGGAGCTCGCCCAGATCGTGACGCGCTCAGCGACCATCCTGGGCGCGACGATTGACCATCCCAGCGCGCTCGAGATAGGCTCGCGCTCGCGCGGCACGCCGCGTCTTGCAAACCGTCTGCTCAAGCGCGTGCGCGACTATGCGCAGGTGCGCGGTAACGGTCCCATCGAACTCGACATTTGCCGTCAAGCGCTCGAGTTCTTCGAGATCGATGAGCTTGGCCTGGACTGGATGGACATCCGTATTTTGGAGACGCTTGCCAAGACGTTCTCCGGTCGCGCCGTGGGCCTGACCACGCTTGCCAGCGCGGTAGGCGAGGACCCGGGCACGCTTGAGGATGTCTATGAGCCCTATCTGCTGCAGTGCGGTCTGATGATCCGTACGCCCCAGGGCCGCCAAGCAACCCTTCGCACGTTTGAGCATTTGGGGATCGAGCCAACCGTTTAGGGATGGTTTTGTTTTGGCAGGCTGTTAGGCTATCGCTGGGCATTGGATAAACATATCGCCATTCATCGGTTACGGGTGTTTTTCTATTGCGCGCCCGTGCTATGCTGGATTGGTCTTTTTCTCATCCGGTAACGAAAGGACCGCCCATGCCTACTGACATCGAAATCGCACGTTCCGTCACGCCGCTGCCTATTACCGAGGTGGCTAAGAACGCCGGCGTTGACGTTAAGCATCTGATTCCGTACGGCTTCGACAAGGCTAAGGTCGACTACTCCCTGCTCAATGAGCCAACTGATCATCAGGCTAAGCTCGTCCTCGTGACCGCTATCAACCCCACGCCCGCCGGCGAGGGTAAGACCACCACGACCATCGGTCTTGCCGACGGTCTGCGCCGTCGCGGCGTCAAGAGCGCCGTGGCTCTGCGCGAGCCTTCGCTCGGTCCCGTCTTTGGCGTGAAGGGCGGTGCCGCCGGTGGCGGTTGGGCCCAGGTTATCCCCATGGAGGACATCAACCTGCACTTTACCGGTGACTTCCATGCCATCGGTGCCGCCAACAACCTGCTGGCCGCTATGCTCGACAACCATATTCAGCAGGGCAACCAGCTCGGTATCGACGTTAAGCGCATCACCTGGAAGCGCGTCGTCGACATGAACGACCGTCAGCTCCGTCACGTCATCGACGGCATTGGCGGCAAGGCCCAGGGCGTGCCGCGCGAGGACGGCTTCGACATTACCGTCGCCTCCGAGATTATGGCAATCTTGTGCCTGTCCACGAGCATTAACGACCTCAAGGAGCGCCTGGGCGAGATCGTCGTCGGCTACAGCTTTGCCGGCGAGCCCGTCCGCGCTCGCGACCTTAAGGCTCAGGGCGCCATGGCTGCTCTGCTCAAGGACGCGCTCAAACCCAACCTGGTGCAGACGCTCGAGGGCACGCCTGCGTTTGTCCACGGCGGTCCCTTCGCCAATATCGCCCACGGCTGCAACTCCATCATGGCCACCCGCATGGCCATGCGCTTTGGCGATGTTGCCATTACCGAGGCCGGCTTTGGTGCCGACCTGGGTGCTGAGAAGTTCCTCGATATCAAGTGCCGCATGACGGGCGTTCGTCCCAGCGCTGTCGTGGTCGTTGCGACTGCCCGCGCGCTTAAGTACAACGGCGGTGTCGCCAAGGCCGACCTCAACGAGGAGAACCTTGAGGCCCTTAAGGCCGGCATGCCCAACCTGCTGCGCCATGTCGACAACATTCAGAACGTGTACGGCCTGCCCTGTGTGGTCGCCATCAACCGCTTCCCGACGGACACCGAGGCCGAGCTGGAGCTCATCGAGTCCGAGTGCCAGAAGCTTGGCGTCAACGTTAAGCTGTCCGAGGTCTGGGCCAAGGGCGGCGAGGGCGCGCTCGACCTGGCCGATGAGGTCATGCGCCTGATCGAGCAGCCGAGCGAGCTCAAGTTTGCTTACGAGGACGGTGCCGATGTGGCCGACGCCCTCGAGGCCGTTGCCACCAAGGTTTACCGTGCCGACGGCGTTGACTTTACGCCGGCTGCCAAGCGCCAGCTCGCTGAGCTGCGCGAGAACGGCTTTGGCAACCTGCCGGTGTGCGTGGCCAAGACGCAGTACAGCTTTAGCGACAACGCTAAGGCCCTCGGTGCCCCCGAGGGCTTCCGCATCACCGTGCGCGAGCTCAAGGTTTCCGCCGGCGCTCACTTCGTGGTCGCGCTGACCGGCAGCGTTCTGACCATGCCGGGCCTGCCCAAGGTTCCCGCGGCCGAGAACATCGACGTCGACAACGACGGCAACATCACCGGCCTGTTCTAAGCCCGCTATTCATAGCCGCTTGCCCGCCCCGCCGCGCCACCAAGGCCCGGCGGGGCTTTTTATCCCGAGGACCGCGCATGTCTTGTAGATACCGGCGGGCACTGCCCATCATAGGCTTTTGCGCGGGTAGAATGCATGGATAACTCGATGCTTGCAGGCGACGGAAAGGAAACGTTGCATGGACCAGGATAAGACGACCGTAATGGGTGGCTACGGCTCCGCGCAGGCGGGTAATAGCGCCGATGCGACCCGCGTTGTGGCAAATCCCGGCTACGTCGCGCCCGACGCGACCCAGGCCACGGCCGAGCCCACGCGAGTTATGGGTTATGGCAACGCGGCGCCGGACCCTTACGCTGTCCCTTCGCAAAGCCCCTACGGCAACGTGGCACCAGACCCGTTTGATTACGCGCCGCAGGACCCCTATGCCAGTTCCGCGCCGGACCCTTACAGCGATTTGTCGCAAAATTCCATTCCGCAGCCTCAGCAGACGACGTATATGCCGCGTACGGCACAGGCCCAGCCTCGTTATGACTCGCGCGATTCGCGTGCGCGCCAGCCCTATCGCGAGTATCCCAAATCGATTCCGCAGTATGGCGAGGACGAGGGGGAGAAGCCCTCGCGTTCGTCGAGCGTTATTAAGAAGATTCTCATCGTACTGGCGATCTTCTTTGCCTTATCGGTTGTGTTTGCCATCGTGTCGGGCATGCTCAATAAACGAGGCGCTTCAACCGATACGACGGCAGAGCAGACCGAGGCTACCCAGTCCGGCGCTGTGGACCTGAGTGATATCCCGGGACAGTACTGGTCTAACGCCAAGAAGCTCCTCAAGTCGCGCGGGGCCGACCTTTCGAACGCCGTGATTCTGACCGAGGATGGCTCGACGCCCGTTGTCGATGCCAATTGGGTCGTAACGTCTGCCTACTATAACGACAACGGTAACCTGGAGGTTCAGCTTACGCGCAAGGACAGTTCGTCGGGCAATGTGTCCGGCGATCAGAGCGGTACGGACAGTTCGAGCTCTAATACGCTGGAAGACCTGAGCAACAAGGCCCAGGAGCTGGGAGACAAGGCCCAAGAGCTGGGCGATACGGCCCAAAACCTCGGCGACACCGCGCAGAACCTGGGCGACATGGCGACGGATGCCTGGAACGCGCTGCAAAACGGCATTTCGGGCGCACAGGGGAACTAGCGGCTGAGCTGCTAGAGCCTTAGCGGTGCAAACAAAAACGGGACGCAGTGTCGCGTGACCGGGCGCATGTGCGCGCTGGTCGGCGGTCCTGCGTCCCGTTTTGCCGTCGATTACAGTTGCTCGGCCGGGCGCTCGGGCGAGCTAAAACCCGAGTCAAACGTGACGACGCACGAGGCGTCGGGCCGGCGCTCGTGCACGATGCGCGTGACGAGTTCCAGCAGCTCCTCGTCGGATATGTCAAAACCGTCGGGGCGCACCAGGTCAAACGAGACGAAGCCGTCGTGCTCGTGCAGGTCGTGGATGGAAAGTGCGGGGTCGATCTGCATGATGCCGCGCTTGACCCAGCCGCGCAGGTCGTCGCCGGTTGTCGCGATGGGGTCGCAGTGCAGCGTAATATCGATGCCCATTTGATGCTTGATATCGTGCTCGATGGTGTCCAGAATCTCGTGGTGCTCAAACGCATCGCTCTCGCCGGGCATCTCCACGTGTGCGCTGGCAAACTGGCGACCGGGGCCGTAGTCGTGCACCATGAGGTCGTGGGTGCCTAGCACTTGCGGATAGGACATGATTTTGTCGCGAATCTCCTGCACCAGCTTGGGGTCGGGCGCCTGTCCCAGCAGCGGGCTGATGGCATCGCGCACCAGGCCCATGCCACTGACGCAGATAAAAATGCCCACGCCCAGGCCGGCCCAGCCGTCGAGGTCGAAGCCGGTTGTCTGTGAGATGAGCGCCGCCGCCAAGACCGAGCCCGAGGTGATGACATCGTTTTTGGAATCCTGCGCCGTGGCGATGAGCGTCTCGGAATCAATACGGTCGCCCAGCGCGCGGTTGAACGCGGCCATCCAGAACTTGACGAGCATGGACGCGACCAGCGCCGCAACGGAAATGAACGTGTAGGCGGTGGGAGAGGGCTTGATGATTTTGGTGATGGATTCGAGCACCAGGTTGATGCCGACGGCGCAAACGAGGACGGCGACAAACAGGCCGGCGAGGTATTCGTAGCGACCATGGCCATAAGGGTGACCTTCATCGGCCGGGCGACTGGCAAGCCGGAACCCGAGCAGGCTCGCGATGTTGCTCGAGGCATCGGAGAGGTTGTTGAAGGCGTCGGCGACAAGCGACACGGAACCGGCGAGCAAGCCCGCGATGCCCTTGGCCAGGCACAGGGTGATGTTGAGGCCGATGCAGATGAGGCTTGCGGCAAAACCAGCATTGGTGCGGCAGGAGGTATCGACCGGCTCGCTTTCGCTGCCGGGAACAAGCGTATGTACCAGCTGATTTACAAATAGCATAACGGTCTTCCTCACAATCATGGTTAAGGGGATAGTGTAGCTCGAGCGGTCGCATTGCGTGCCAATGTTCAGAAAATGCAGTAATGGTCTACCTGCGCTAACGAGTGACGTGGGGCGGGCTGCCGGCGGATTTTCGCTGCCGCCCCTAAACGTTTGTCCTAGCGTCCAATTTTGGGCCACATGGGTATGGGCATGCGTCTGTTTGCTCGACATACTTAATGTCGACAGTCCCTGTGCAAAGGAGGACGTTTCCATGGACGAGATGTTTGCCATTAAATGCCAAAACTGCGGCGGTCCTATGTACTCGCACCAGGCAAAGCGCAGCTTTGAGTGTGCCTATTGCGGAACAGTCATTCCGTGGGAGGCCGATGCGGGGGAGCCCAAGAGCGCCCTGGGCATTCGCCATACGCCGCTGACGGTGGTGGACGGGCTGCTCAAGCTCACGCATGTCTCGCAGCTCGAGCGCCCGGAGGACCCGGACTGGTATTTCTTCAATTCGCACTGGCGCAATCAGTCGGTTCTTGAGCATCTGCTGTGGGAGGACCGCGGTACCGCGCAGGAGTTCCAAGAGGCCACACACGTGAGCATTCCCTGCCCCTTCTGCGGCGCGTCCTTTGAGGGCGAGTCCACCCAGCGTGTATTTGAATGCCCGTCGTGCGGCAACAAGATTGGTGTGGCCGACTTGCTCAAACCCGGCACGTTTAGCAAGCGCCTGACCATGGGCGTGGGTGCCGAGTATGTGCCAGAGCAGGGCATTCCGTGTGAGATTTCCCCACAGCAGGCGCGTGCCAACGCGCTGCAACTGGTGCGCCAGTATCCGGACGCGTTTGCCGGACACGATGTAGAAGATGCGATTCAAAACGACATGATGCTCTTCTATTTCCCCGTGGCGCTGGCGGACCTGCGTATGATGGCGTCCTTCCCGGGCAAGGGCCTGAGCAAAGAGACCCTGGTGTACTACGAGGTGCTCGATTGGGCATACCCCAGGGCCAACTACCTGGACGTTCGCCTTATGGGCATTTTGGAGCCGTGGGACTTTGCCAAGGTGGGGCCGTTCGATCCTGCCATGCAGGAAGGCGACTTCCGCGTCGTCTCCGTCGATGCGTCCACCAAGGACCAGGTGGTCATTGACAGGCTGGCGCTCGACGTTGCGGGCAACGATGCCGAGGCGACCCTGGGGCTCAATAAAAAGAGCATCCGCACGTGGGCGCGCAAGGCTCGCAAGCATAAGGACGGTCTGGTGATGGTGCCGGTCTACTTTGTCGATCGCCCGGCGTCGGATGATCGTGATGGCGAGCAGGTGCGAATTGCCGTGAACGGTCAGACGGGCCGCGCAGCCGCGGTGGTGTTTAGCGACAAGCGCGAGACGCATATCGTGGCGCCGCTCAATCCAAGTGTGATGCTGTCGAGTGAAAGCACCGTGCACGCCACGCCCATCGAGGTCAAATACGTCAAATCGCCGTTCCTATACCAGATCGTCCGCCGCGGAGGCGGCGAGCAACCGCGCCAGGTGGCAGCCGCAGTCGAGGGCTCCTACCGAGAGGAAAAGCCCAAGCGCAAAGGATTGTTCGCTGCGATCTTTGGAAAGTAGGGGAGCGGTGCCGGTTGGCACTGCGACGCGAAAGCCGAGGTTACGGGGGCAGCTCGCGGGAGTGCGAACTGCCCCCGTTTTTGCGCTGCGTGGAAGTGCCGGGCACTTCATTAAATGCCCTCGCTCGGAGCGTTAGCGTTGAGCAATATTATGCTTGTCGAGGTCTTCTAAAATTGTCTGCCCACGGTGGCGGCATCAAAATAAGAGGGACTCTGAAGCTGCTCTAGTAGACCGCTCCGGGCTCGGGCTTAATCTTGGATGGCTTACCGGTCTTCAAACACTTCTCTATTTCGGCGATAGGGTCGCTCATGCAGTAGGCGTAGCACCTCTCATGGAAGGTCTGCTCATACTCACGCATAAGGCGGTCCAGCTTCGCGCTGTCCTCCTTGCTGAGGTAGATGTACATCTCAGCTCCTTTTCAGCTGGTTCAGCATATCATCGTTTTGGGAGTATGCGGCAGACGATAGCGCGGTGGTCGTTCCTAGCCATTGACGCTCCTGACGCCGTGCTCGATTTCCCAGTCGATACTGCGCTTCCATGCCTCTTCCCACGTTTTCGGCGGGTTTTTCTCGCTCTTCCTCGAGCAGAGCCTCGAGAGCCTCATCGGGAACGTTGGAGAGCCTATCAGGTCGGTCGTCGACCCCAAAGGAGTCATAGTCTACAGCTTTTCCCATTTGATGCCGCGGCTCCTTTATAAGACCTCATCGTTTCGATTATCGCGTCGTAATCGCTCGGTCCCATTTTACGCGTCTGATTTATTGATTTGTGTTTGGGGCAGTGTCGGTCTAGTTGGTAATCAGGGGCTCGGTATTATTCGGCCGCCGTCTCCCTCACCCTTTCGATGCGTTAGTAGCGTTCTGTATAATGACATTTATTGTCGAAACGGGTGCTAGGAGCGCTTGAATGAGAATAAAACGTGCGTTGCTTGCTGTGCTGTGCGCCGTCGCTGCTCTATCGGTTGCATTGCCCACAATCACACTGGCGGATGATTCAAGCAGCAACGGTTCCAAGGACAACAAGTACTACTATGACAAGGTTGTTAACACGGGCCTGGACAATGGCTATTCGGAATCCAATAGCATCAAAGAGGGCGACCCCCACTTCGGATGGAAGCTCGGCAGGTTCGTCGTCAGCGGCTTCACGAGCAGAGCGGGCGACGATGTTCCTGTGTTTCTTAAAAACAGTGGCGATCAGGTTGAGCTCAGCTTTCAGCTCAATCAGAATATCGATTCCCTGAACGGGGACAATAAAAGAAAAATCTCCGGCGACGAAAACGGGTACGACGAGTATTTCGGCATTCCCAAGACTGATTTCGGTCACGGTACCCTCATAACCAAGCATACCGATTACCAGAACGCCTCAACCGAGCCCACCGTCAGCACTGAATACCTTTCGAGCATAGAAGTCGGCGCCAACACCCATATCGACATGTATGAGGAGGGCGATTACGAGGTGGCTCTCGACTACGAGATCGAGTCGCCAGGCCTCCTGCCGTTCAGGCCGGCTTACAACAACTATCGCATCTTCTTCAAGTTCAAGGTGCGCAACAGCAACACCATGATGTTCCTCTTCGACACTGCGACGAATGACGAGTTGTTCAACGGCTCAGTCACCTCGAGTGGCTTCCGGATTGACATGGCTGGGTCACACTATCTTGACGTGAGTGTGAAGAGGGAGGTTCTCGACAGCACCGGCGATGGCCTTACCGAGGACGTGCGCTTCAACAAGACGGCGACCGACGGTGCGGTGTTCGAAGACGAGGGCATTTACACGGTGACCGTGAAGAACCCCAATACGGGTGAGGAGGCCACGACCAAGAGAATCTATGTGGGTACCAACGATGCCATGAAGGCTTCGGTCGCCAACAACATGACACTTGCCGAGGCTCAACGACAGATTGCGGAGGGAACGACCGTCGCGGACGATGGAACGCTCAAGCGCGCCTCGAAAAAGACCGATACCGCGGCCAATGAGAGTTCTGGCAAGAACGGGGGCATCGCCGGCATGGGCGGCCCCGTTCTTGCTCTGTTTGCCGTGGCCGCCGTCCTTATCTTCGCGTCCATCTTGATAGCCCGGCGTAAGAAGATGGCTGCTGCCGGTGCTTCCAGCGAATCTGGGCTCGCTGTGCCCGATACAGATCTCGATGGCGAGGAAGGCAGTGGTGGGCGATGAGGCGAGCCATTACCCTGATGCTCGTCATCGTGATGGTGGTGTCCGGGCTTCCGGGATGCGCGTCCTCTACTGAGCAGTCCAGAGGGTCGTCTGGCGTGGGAGCATCCGGATCGGTGAATAAGGTCGCCGCCATTCAGACGGCAGGCCTCGAGTTCGAGGCCCTTTCCGACCCTGATCTTCAGCGCTACGTGGCGGACGCCGTATATTCTGGCCTTGTCCAGAAGATTGATTCCGACGAGTACTACGTCGAGAACGTTCAGACAACCTATGTCTCGAAAGAATATCTTGAGGAGCTCTCCTACAACACTCAGTCGAACATCTACTTTGGTTATACGCTTGCGGATCTTGAAGAAGCCTTCGGCGGTGAGCGCTACGTCTTCACGCTCGGTGAAGACGGCCAGACCGCTGTCAAGGCATTCGAGGACTACGATGACACCTACGACCAGGTGGTGAGGAACATCGCTGTCGGCACGGGGGTCATCCTTGTGTGCGTCACGGTATCCGCTGTTACCGGCGCCGCCGGGGCGCCTGCTGCAAGCGTGATATTTGCTGTCTCGGCCAAGTCCGGAGCCGTGGTCGCGCTGTCCTCCGGCGCCATCAGCGGCGCTTCTGCTGCCATCTTCAAGGGCATCGAGACGGGTGACATGGATGAGGCTCTGAAGGCCGGGGCCTTTAGCGGCAGCGAAGGCTTCATGTGGGGTGCGATTGGTGGTGCGCTGTGCGGAGGCGCCGGGAAGACCCAAGCTTTAAGGGGCGCCACCACCGGTGGTTTGACGATGAACCAGGTTGCGACAATTCAGAAGGAGTCTGGGCTCCCGCTCGATGTCCTCAAGCAATTTAACGACATGGATCAGTACGAGATTATCAAAATCGCAGGGCTTACCCCCAAGATGGTCAACGGCAAGACAGCTCTTATTCGCGATATCGATCTCACCTTTACTGATGAGATGGGGCACACGAACCTTGAGAGGATGAAGGAGGGCCTGGCGGCACTCGATCCCGCCACTGGTGAGGCTTATGAACTCCACCATATCGGGCAGCAGGTCGAATCGACGCTGGCGATCCTTACGCAGGAGGAGCATAGGCTTGGAGGGAACTCGAAGATTTGGCATAAGTTGACGAAGTCCGATGTGCACGCCGATGGGAACAACTGGGACGCCCAGAGGAAAGCCTTCTGGGAGTACATGGCGCAGGTGCTGGAATAGCGAGGTGTTGGGATGAGCAGCGTATGTCAGAGCCTTTCCGAGCTTCCGAACTTCAGATGCTTGGGCGCGGCTGACTCCGGCGCGATTGACGAGGCGGAGGCTAAGCTGGGCCTGAGCTTTGCAAAGGAGTATAGAAGCTACCTCGAGGGCTGCTCCTTCGCCAGCGTCAACGGACATGAGCTCACGGGTATCTGCAAATCGCCGAGGCTTGATGTTGTAGGCGCAACGCGGAGGGAACGTGAAAACCGCCCCGGCATTGATCCTGCTTGGTATGTCTTGGAGCGAACGGGCGTTGATGGCGTCGTCGCATGGCAGGACGCGGATGGCGTTGTCTATTATTCCGTTCCCGGGTCCGGATACATGGTGGTTTGCGATTCACTTCTTGAATACGTTAAGCGCTAAAGGCTGAACGCGGGTTCAATCGGTGGGTAACCCTAGCCCGAGGCGTCAGCCGCCGGGCTCTGCTCTTTCGATTAGGCGGGCCGTGCAGGAGTTTTCAATGTCGCGGCAGAATATTGTTGCGAATGAGGGATTGTTGGGTGCAGCGGTATGAGAAACACGTCGGTGCCGTACCTGTGAGATGGTCCGTATCTTTAAGCCGCTTATTACTCTTGTTAGCGTCTACTTACGTATCCCCGAGATGCGCGTCTGCCGCTTAGTTCACCTCAATGTGCTAAGCTGAAACTGAGCCGGAGGAGCTAAGGTTTTCTTGCCTATATGTAACCCTCCGGCTCTTTTGTATGCCGATGGCGGTAGATGTAAATAAACGGTGGAGCGACTGCAAAAGAGCCTCTTCGCTGGGTAAAATCAGGTTGTGCCGCGGAACCCGCTCCTCAGTCGGTCAACTTTGGAGACGCGGGCAACGCAGGTGCTATCGTCTAAAGGGCCGGCTGCAACCGGCCCTTTTAATATGAGAAAGCCATTGTCAATAGGCGTGTTTGTTCGAGCCCGGTTTAAAAC
>OBJP01000324.1_pt1 | contig 38514 bp, 33 predicted proteins | sample 1519821 | NCBI WGS metagenome assembly OBJP01 (sample SAMN04209218, study PRJEB22552) | human gut metagenome | biome: gut; material: feces | host: Homo sapiens | place: USA: Oklahoma | reverse complement strand
TGTTACGCACTCTTTAAAGGATGGCTGCTTCTGAGCCAACCTCCTAGTTGTCTGGGCATCCCCACATCCTTTTCCACTTAGCCTGTATTTTGGGACCTTAACTGGCGGTCTGGGCTGTTTCCCTCTTGACCATGGACCTTATCACTCACAGTCTGACTGCCGGACATCCTTAATGACATTCGCAGTTTGATTGTATTCAGTACCCCGGGATGGGGCCATCACACATTCAGTGCTCTACCTTCACTAAGGTTCTTTCCGACGCTAGCCCTAAAGCTATTTCGGGGAGAACCAGCTATCTCCGGGTTCGATTGGAATTTCTCCCCTAGCCACAAGTCATCCGCTAACTTTTCAACGGTAGTCGGTTCGGTCCTCCATTGAGTTTCACCTCAACTTCAACCTGCTCATGGCTAGATCACCCGGTTTCGGGTCTGCAACATCCTACTTTCGCCCTCTTAAGACTCGCTTTCGCTTCGGCTCCGGTCTTTCCTCCTTAACCTCGCAGTCTGTCGCAACTCGCCGGTTCATTCTACAAAAGGCACGCCATCACCCCTTAACGGGCTCTGACTTCTTGTAGGCATACGGTTTCAGGTTCTCTTTCACTCCGCTCCCGCGGTTCTTTTCACCTTTCCCTCACGGTACTGGTTCACTATCGCTCACTCGTTTATATTTAGCCTTGGCGGATGGTCCCGCCTGCTTCCGACAAGATTTCTCGTGTCTCGCCGTACTCAGGATCCCATTAGGCTTCGCTCGGATTTCGGTTACAGGGCTTTCACCTTCTTCGGCCGGGCTTTCGATCCCGTTCTCCTATCCTCGCTCTTGCCATATCATGGTCCTTCAACCCCGGTCCTTGGACCGGTTTGGGCTTCTCCCCTTTCGCTCGCCGCTACTCAGGGAATCACTGTTGTTTTCTTTTCCTCCGGCTACTTAGATGTTTCAGTTCGCCGGGTACCTCTCTTGCAGGCCATGTATTCACCTGCAGATGACAGCTCATGTCTGCTGCCGGGTTCCCCCATTCGGACACCTCCGCTTCTTCGCTTCCTTACAGCTTCACGGAGCTTTTCGCAGTTTGGCGCGTCCTTCTTCAGTTTCGAGTGGCAAGGCATTCGCCGTACGCCCTTCCTTACTTAATCAGTGGTTCTCGTGTGTTTCGAGATGTTCTTTTTCAAGAACTGTTTTTTACTGTTTTCTCAGTTTATCTTACAACTTACGTTTTAGACCTTTTCTGTTATGTCTTTTCTTCTTAGTTGCTCAGTTTTCAAAGATCGATTCCTCTGAGAAGTCTATGACCTCTCAAAACTAAACAGGATCTCATACTCCCTTTTCCTTCAATTTCCACGTTTCTTCTTTCTCCTTAGAAAGGAGGTGATCCATCCCCACGTTCCCGTAGGGATACCTTGTTACGACTTAACCCCAGTCATCGGTCCTGCCTTCGACGGCTCACTCCCCGAAGGGTTATGCCACCGGCTTCGGGCATTACCAACTCCCATGGTTTGACGGGCGGTGTGTACAAGGCCCGAGAACGTATTCACCGCGACATGCTGATTCGCGATTACTAGCGATTCCAGCTTCATGAAGTCGGGTTGCAGACTTCAATCCGAACTGAGACGTCCTTTATGAGATTCGCTTGCCTTCACAGGCTTGCCGCTCTTTGTAGACGCCATTGTAGTACGTGTGTAGCCCAGGCCATAAGGGGCATGATGATTTGACGTCATCCCCACCTTCCTCCGGTTTATCACCGGCAGTCTGATATGAGTCCTCAACTCAATGTTAGTAACATATCACAAGGGTTGCGCTCGTTGCGGGACTTAACCCAACATCTCACGACACGAGCTGACGACAACCATGCACCACCTGTCTCCTCTGTCCCGAAGGAAAGCTCCGATTAAAGAGCGGTCAGAGGGATGTCAAGAGCAGGTAAGGTTCTTCGCGTTGCTTCGAATTAAACCACATGCTCCACCGCTTGTGCGGGCCCCCGTCAATTCCTTTGAGTTTCATTCTTGCGAACGTACTACTCAGGCGGAGTACTTATTGCGTTAACTGCAGCACTGAACTTTGACATCCAACACTTAGTACTCATCGTTTACGGCGTGGACTACTAGGGTATCTAATCCTATTTGCTCCCCACGCTTTCGGGAATGAGCGTCAGTTGCGGCCCAGACCGTCGCCTTCGCCACTGGTGTTCCTCCATATATCTACGCATTTCACCGCTACACATGGAATTCCACGATCCTCTCCTGCACTCTAGCTGCCTGGTTTCTATGGCTTACTGAAGTTAAGCTTCAGGCTTTCACCACAGACCCTTGCTGCCGCCTGCTCCCTCTTTACGCCCAATAATTCCGGATAACGCTTGCCACCTACGTATTACCGCGGCTGCTGGCACGTAGTTAGCCGTGGCTTTCTGGTAAGATACCATCACTATCATGTCATTCCCTACATGATCCGTTTTTCTCTTACAACAGAGCTTTACGATCCGAAGACCTTCCTCACTCACGCGGCATTGCTCGTTCAGGGTTCCCCCCATTGACGAAAATTCCCTACTGCTGCCTCCCGTAGGAGTTTGGGCCGTGTCTCAGTCCCAATGTGGCCGTCCGCCCTCTCAGGCCGGCTATGCATCGTCGCCTTGGTGGGCCGTTACCTCACCAACTAGCTAATGCACCGCAGGTCCATCCATGTTCATGGCCTTAGCCACTTTAATAGCAGTCAAATGCTTGTCTGCTACCTATCCGGTTTTAGCATCCGTTTCCAGAAGTTATCCCGGGCACATGGGCAGGTTACCTACGTGTTACTCACCCGTTCGCCACTAGATTTAGGAAAGCAAGCTTTCCTTCCTCTCGTTCGACTTGCATGTATTAGGCATGCCGCCAGCGTTCATCCTGAGCCAGGATCAAACTCTCCATTTGATTTAGCTCTTAGATGTCTCTGACATCTTTCTTTACAATTGTTTGTTTGTTTGTTTCGAAATTGACGTTTTAGTTTGTATTTTTATTTCCTGTTCAGTTTTCAAAGATCATCTGCACCTCAGCAGTGCTTATCTATATTATCAAATCATTTCCATCTTGTAAACCCCTTTTTTTAAATTTTTAAAAAAAAGAAAAGAAGATTCATTCAGCCCCGTCAAGCCTACTAGAATCTTCTCTCCGTCAAAATTTGTTTTTGACACCAAAAATGATTCGCGCTATCAATTTTACTGTCTGTTATTCTTGCAGAAGTATTAGTATCAATCCCAAATTCCCTAAGCCTTTTAAATAAAAGCTTTATTTACACTTATATACTACTTAAAAAAAAGCTTTTTTTCAATGACAAAAGTCACTAATTTTATACATTTTTTGGTAAAATAAGTACGGTGATAAAAATGAATGAAATTTTAATTGAACAATGCAGTTATTTAATCGATGATACACTGCCAAACATCGCAAATATTTCAAATTTAATAGCTCTGCTCTATCATGAAATGGAAAACATCAATTGGCTAGGCTTCTACATTTGTGATGAAACAAACAACGAATGTACTCTAGGACCTTTCCAAGGAAAAGTTGCCTGTACACGCATACCATATGGAAAAGGTGTTGTAGGTACTTGCGCTAAAACACAAGAAACACAAAGAATTGAAGATGTACATAAATTTTCAGGTCACATTGCCTGCGATTGTGCTTCCAATTCTGAAATCTGTATTCCTGTAAAAAAAGATGACAAACTCGTTGCCATCTTAGATGTTGATTCTTTTGAATTCAATAACTTCTCAAAAGAAGACCAAGCCACCTTAGAAAAGATCTGCGAATTCTTTATTCCTCTTTTCTAAGTACGAAGATATCATCTAGACTCGAATCAATTTGTAGAACCGTCAAACCATCCAGTAAATCTCTAGATAAGTCATCATCTACAATTTGAACAAGGAATGACTTTGTCAATTGACGCTTCGAATGAATAAAAGCTCTTTGTACAACAGTCTTACCCAGTTGATACTCATTTGAAAGTGCCTGCACCATTAAACTCTTTTCTGGTGATACACCAATTAGAAGGTTGCAAGCCTTTTTTTCATGCAAGAAAGAAAGACTTCCCTTAAAACTTAGTGCATCATTGACATCCACCTTTAACAGGTTTTCATCAAAACATCCCCAATACGCAAAACTATATACAGGATGATTTGAACGATATACATCTTTATAATGCAAAAACAAATTTGTGCACTCTTGATAGATTTCACTAGGCGTGTACATCACATGGTAGCCAGGCAAGTTTTCACGCACTTCTTTCCATTTTTCGAAAGGATATATCGTATCCGTACAAGCAGGATCCAGACAAGAATATGAGAAACAAGGCATGCACAATAAACCTGTATCTCCAATCAATTCTTGCAGTGTTTCAATCAGCATTTGATAGTTACCCACCAAGCCACTATAACGAGATAGATCTGCTTCTAATAAAATTTTACTCCCCTTTTCAATGCCCAAGTCGATAAATATTTGTTTAAAATCTTCTTTTGTATAAATTTCCATGCCAATATTCTAACTTTTATTTATAACTCTGGCAAGTTTTTACCGCCTTTTTCCAGTTTGAATACAAGCTATCCATTTCTTCATCACTCTTTTTAGGCACAAACTCTTTTTGAAGATCTACCCCAAGCTCATCTTGTGTCCAATACCCACAAGAAAGTCCTGCCAAATAAGCTGCACCTAAAGCGGTTAATTCATTGGTCTTAAAACGTTGAACAGGCATTTGAAGTAAATCACTCTGGAACTGCAACAAGAAATTATTGGCAGCAGCTCCACCATCCACCTTCAACGATGAAATCTCAATTTGGCTGTCTTGCTTCATTGCCTCTAATACATCTTTTGACTGATAGGCCATAGATTCCAAGGCTGCGCGAACAATATGATTTTTATTTGCTCCAAAAGTTAAACCAACAATAGTTGCCTGACAAGCATCATCCCAATATGGAGCCCCCAAACCTACAAAGGCCGGTACAATATAGACACCATTTGTATTTTCAACACTTTCTGCCATGCTCTGCGTATCTTTCGTATTTTCAAATAACTGCAACTGATCACGAAGCCACTTCATTAAACTACCTGAAACAAAAATACTTCCTTCTAAAGCATAATTGACTTGATTACCAATTTGCCAAGCGACCGTCGACAATAAACCATTCTTTGATTCGACGATTTTATCGCCCGTATTCATCAACATGAAACCACCTGTTCCATATGTATTCTTAATGCCACCCGCACTAAAGCAGCCTTGACCAAATAAAGCCGCCTGCTGATCACCTACAACGGAACAAATTGGAACTTCTTGACCAAAAAAATGATACGAAGCTGTCTTACAATACACATAGGATGTCGGTTTGACTTCCGGTAAGATTTGTCTAGGAATATCAAACATTTCTAATAATTCTTCATCCCAAGATAACGTATGAATATTAAACAATAGAGTACGACTCGCATTCGATACATCCGTAATATGCGTTAAGGAACCCGATAACTTCCATACGATCCAGCTATCCATTGTTCCAAATAACACTTCGCCTTTTTTTGCCTTTTCATAGACAGCTGGATTTTGATCAAAAATAAAGCGAATCTTACTCGCTGAAAAATAAGGATCAATACGAAGGCCCGTTTTCGCCTTCACAACATCTTCATACCCTTTTTCCTTCCAACTATCACAAATACTCTTTGTCTGTTTAGACTGCCATACAATGGCAGGATTTACAGGAAGCCCTGTTGATGCATCCCATAAAACACTTGTTTCACGCTGATTACTTATTCCAATGGCAGCCACTTGTTCTGGACTGATCCTACTTTTTAAGATGACTTCGCTCATCACGGCCAAACACGCCAACCAAATCTCATTGGCATCTTGTTCTACCCATCCTGGATGCGGGTAGGATATTGTCGTTTCTTTTTGGGCAATCTCAACCACATTGGCTGCTTTATCAAATAAAACAGCACGCGTACTTGTTGTTCCGTGGTCGATTGCTAAAATATATTTTTGCATAGAAAAAAACTCCTTATATATCTTATTTTAATCTTTTTGTAAGCCCTTTACAAGATTTCGTAGACAAAAGAAAAGAGATGTCAAAAACATCTCTTAACTACGAAGTGTTGCGTTGCAATCTTTTTGAATATGTTCAAGGATAGCTTCAAACACTTGATTGATTTCTTCATCTTTTAATGTATGAGAATCCGACTGGAATGTGATCGATAACGCAACAGATTTTTCATCTTTATTTACGTGTTCACCTTCATAAACATCAAATACTTCTACATCACGAATGATCATTTCTTTATTTAAACGACCCTGTTTATTAATTGTGTCCACTACCTTTTGTACCGGCATTGTACGATCTAAAACGAATGCCAAGTCACGAGATACACTTGGATATTTTGAAACTGGAGTGAATTTGATTTTGGATTTCTTCACATCGATCAACGCATCAAAATCAAGTTCAGCCATCACAATATTCTTACCATATTGAGGATGAATATCACCTAATAATCCAACACAATCTTTTCCTAACATGATCTTAGCACTGCGATATGGGTGGAAGTGTGTTGTATCCATATCATTTTCTACAAATGAAATTCTTTGAGCTGCAATACCAATTTGTTCAAAGAAAGCTTCTACTAAACCTTTTAATGTGTAGAAATCGCTTGGTGTTACATCACTTGTCCAACGAGTTTGTTGTAAATTTCCACTCATGGCAATAGCTAAATGCATTTTAGCACCACTTACACCAGCTACATCACTCAATTCAAAGACATTGATATCTTTGATATTACGAGCACGGTTATAAGAAACAACATCTAATAAGCTTGGCAAAATACTTGTACGAATGTAGCGACGCTCTTCACTCATAGGACTAGCTAGTTCGATTGCTTCATCATTATTAAAAATCGCATTGTCTTTCTTTTCTGTACTAACCAAAGTATACGTTAAACAATCTTGTAAACCTTGACTACATAAGAATTGACGTGCTTGACGAGTCAATTGTTGTTTATACGTTAATTTACCTTCTGTCATTGGCATAACTGGAAGCGTACTTGGCAAACGATCATAACCTAACATACGAATAACTTCTTCACTTAGATCGGCCATACCTTCCATATCGGTTCTTGAACTTGGAATGTGGCAAGTAATCAAATCATTAGTTACTTCAGGTTCAAAGTCTAAACGTGCAAATACATCGACAACTTCATCTAAGTTAAAGTCAGTGCCTAAACGATTATTAATAGCTTCTAAAGTGCAAGAAATTGATTTTGGTTCATAAGGAACCTGTCCATATTGAACTGTTTCTTCAATACCTGTCGCATCCGCATATTCAATCAACAATTGAACGGCACGATCCAATGCTTTTTTACTAGCTAATGGCTCAATACCTTTTTGGTAACGAACACTCGCATCCGTTGATAAATTTAATCGGCGTGCTGTATTACGAATCGCAACATGATCAAAAATAGCACATTCAATAATAATTGAATCCGTTGTATCTAAAATCTTAGAATCATCTCCACCCATAACACCGGCAATACCGATTGGTTTACCTTGATTTGTGATGACGATATCTTCTGGTTGTAATTTATAAGTCACACCATCTAAGGCTGTATATTCTTCATCAAAGCCATCGGCTACGACAATACTTTGACTTGGCAAAGATTTCGCATCATAGAAGTGCATTGGTTGCCCTGTTTCTAACATAACGATATTTGAAATATCGACAATATTATTAATTGATTTTACACCACTAGCTGCCAATAATTCTTTCATCCATTTTGGACTTTCTTTGATAGTTAAGTGGTTAATCACTTTTCCATAGAATAATGGACATTTTGATGTTGTACTTTCAACATGCAAATTACTAGGTGTACCTACATCACTAACACCTTCATAATTTGGAAGTTTAACTTCACGATTTAAGATGGCACCCGCTTCTTTTGCCATATTAAATGCAGCTAAACAATCATTACGATTTGGCGTTAAACCAATATCTAACACTTCATCATCTAAACCTAAATAGCCAAGTGGATCTGTATTTCCTACAGGCGCATCAGCAGGTAATACTTCAATACCACTCTTTTGATCATCATCTAAACTAGCTGGATCTACCCCTAGTTCAAGTAATGAACAAATCATACCATTACTTTCAACACCACGAATCACACCATTCTTGATTTCTCCACCAGGTAAAACAGCACCTGGTAGTGCAACAATTACATTTTGTCCTGCAGCCACATTGGGTGCGCCACACACAATATTGATAACTTCATTTCCTACATTGACAGTTGTACAGTGCAAGTGATCACTGTCTGGGTGTTCCGTACAAGTTTCAACGTGACCAATCACTAAATTTGTTCCTTGCGATAAATGTTCAATACCTTCTACTTCAAAACCCGCATCTGTAATACGTTTTGCCATTTCTTCAATAGAAAGATCTTGTACATCCATAAATTGATTAAACCATTTTCTTGAAATACGCATATTTAAATCCTCCTACTCATAACGTTTGAATGTAGAATTGAATCGTTTATCATTTGTATAGAAATGACGAATATCATCAATGCCATACTTCAACATCGCAACACGCTCAACACCTACACCAAACGCAAAACCACTACATTTTTCTGGATCATAACCAGCCATCTTTAATACATTTGGATGCACTTCTCCAGCACCTAGAATTTCGATCCATCCAGTACCTTTACATGTTGGACATCCTTTTCCATTACAAATGTGACAAGAAACATCGACTTCTACACTTGGTTCAGTGAACGGGAAATAACTAGGTCTAAAACGAATCTGGCGGTCTTGACCAAATAATTTTTTAGCCATAAATTCTAAAGTTCCCTTTAAGTCCGCTAAAGTTACCTTTTCACCAATAACCAATCCTTCCATCTGCATGAATTGGTGAGAGTGCGTTGCATCATCATCATCACGGCGATATACCTTACCTGGACATACAACTTTGATTGGTAAATTTGGTGCACTTTCTTCTAATACAACCATCTGAATGGCCGTAGTATGTGTTCTCAATAAACGATTTGGATCAATATATAAAGAATCCTGCATATCACGTGCTGGGTGATCCTTAGGAATATTGGCTCTTTCAAAACAATATTCATCATCCACAATATCGTCACCTTCAATAACTTGGTAACCTAAACCAATGAATAAATCTTCCAATTCTTGGCGTACCAAATTTAATGGGTGCGCATTCCCTAATTCTGGTTTACGACCAGGTAATGTAATATCGATTTTTTCAGATTCGATCTTTTTTTGCATTTCTAAAGCTGCCAATTGTTCTTTCTTTTCTTCAATCATCTTAGAAAGATCTTGTTTCAACTGGTTGACCTTTTGTCCAAAGATAGGTTTTTCTTCTTTCGACAAATCTTTCATACCCTTCATCAACTCTTGAACAGGTCCTTTTTTACCTAGATACAAGACACGTAAATCATTCAATGAAGATGAATCTTTGACATCTTGAATTTTTTGTGTAGCTTCCTGCAAAAGCTCTTCGATTGTTTTCATGTTGTTCTTCCTTTCCCTAAAAACAAAAAAAAGACGACGCAAGAACGACTACTGCCGCGTTACCATCTTGCTTCGTCTTGATAGACACACTTAATTAACCATGATAACCGTATGAAACGGAAGAGGTTTTAACTCTTGCTCAAAGGTGAATTCACTATCCCTACTCATATAAACCTTTCACCAATCGGTTTACTCTCTGATCTAAGCGTTAAATAGTTACTATGTCTTCTCATTGCTTTAACATTTCAAATTATATCGAAGTCCATGTTTTTTTTCAAGCCGAAGTATGGTAATATTTTCTTATGATTCAATCAATAAACAATAAGAAAATAAAAGAATACGCCAAACTGATTCAAAAAAAAGAAAGAGATAAGACAAATTTATTTCTCGTCGAAGGCGAACATATGATTAAAGAAGCATTTAACGCAAATGCTCTACAAGAATTATTTATCCTTGAAGGACTCGAATGTCCAATAGAGTTTAACTATGAAACCGTAACGCAACAAGTATTAAACAAATTGTCAAACCAGAATTCAAATTCAAAGATGATTGGTTTATGTAAAAAACTAAACTTAAAGCCAGAAAAAGAAGAAAATATTCTATTACTAGATAATGTACAAGATCCAGGAAATGTAGGTACGATTTTAAGAACCGCTCATTCTTTTGGCATTGACTCTATTTATATGTCAAAGGGTTGTGCCGATATCTACAACCCAAAAACGATTCAGTCCAGTCAAGGAGCCCTTTTCTATATTCCTGTTATCCAAACGGATTTAGTAGAAAAAATTAAAAAGCTTCAAGAAAGAAATATTGAAGTGTATGCCACAGCTCTACATGATAATCACAAGAATCTTCAAGATATTAATCCAAGTAAAAAATACGCAATTCTAGTTGGTAATGAAGGACAGGGTGTGCGCAAGGAATTGATTGATTTAAGTAATCATATTATCAAAATTGAAATGGAAACTTTCGAAAGTTTAAACGTGGCCATTGCCACATCCATATGTATGTATACATTTAAATACGCAAAAAGGTAGCGAATGCTACCTTTTCATTTTTCTCCATTCAAATAATGAATACATGGTACATATAAATTCCGTAACAACAAAGGCATACCAACCTACATGAATGCCAAAACACTTCATTAAGCCATATGTCAATGGGATCAAAATGACTAATTGTCTAGCCAAAGTGATCACTAATGAAGTATTTGCCTTATTTAAAGCCTGGAAGGCAGCACATAGTACCATACTGATACCGGCAAACACAAAGCTTAAGCTAATGATTTTTAATGCGGGTATTCCTAATCCATACATCTGGTCATTCGCACTAAACATGGCTAATAATTGTTTAGGGAATAATTGAAATACAATTGTTCCTACAGCCATAATAAAAATCGATAAAATCATAGAAAATTGTATAGCTTCAATTGCTCGATCTTTTCTGTTAGCCCCATTATTATAGGCAACAATTGGAATCAAGGCATTGGTGATTCCAAGCACTGCCATATTCAAGAAATTCTGTAATTTATAGTAAACACTAAAGACAGTAATCGCCATAGCTGAGATTGGTGCTAGAATCATATTCATAAAAACAGTCATAAAACTTAATACAGACTGCATTAAGATGGCAGGAACTCCTACTTTATAGATTTTACAAAGAATAGGTGTAGAAAAGGAAAAATTACGCATATGGATATCCAATTCTTTTATTTTTACCTTCGTAATTACATATCCAATAAGCATGGCACAAAACTGTCCAATAACGGTCGCAATGGCAGCTCCGGCAACACCCATTTCAGGTAGACCAAACCATCCAAAGATCAAGATTGGATCTAGAATAATATTAATAATGGCTCCTGCTCCTTGCATAACCATGTTATAAATGGCATTTCCTGTTGCCTGCATAATTCTTTCGAAAATGATTTGTACAAAGACACTAAATGAAAACATCGTACATATACGAATATACGTATTGGCTAATGGAATTACATTTTGATCAGATGTAAACAAAGATAAGAATACATTAAAAAAAAGTAAACCCAAAACTAAAAAGACAAGTCCATTCACAAGTCCTAACAAGATTCCATGCATCATTGTATTATTCGCATAATCAAATTTCTTTTCACCTAAGTATCGTGCAAGCAATGTATTAAAGCCAACGGCTGTACCACATGCAATCGCAATCATAATGGTTTGTACCGGATAACATAAAGATACAGCGGTTAGTGCATCACTCGATACCTTTGCGACAAAGATACTGTCGACAATATTATATAAAGCCTGGATCACCATCGAAATGATGATGGGCAAACTCATAGAAACCACCAATTGTTTGATTTCCATATGTTCCATTTTGTTCATAAAAATTACCTCCCCTATGTTTTGGCAGTTTCATAGGGGATACCAAAACGAAAATAAATGCTAAAATAAGTTAATATATTTTTTCTATTTTATCAAATCAAGAATAGACTCACCAATCAGATCAGATGGTTTTGATAAATCAAAGTTATCTAAAACACTTGCACCAAGAACCCCAAACGAACTTGAATCGTCCAATATTCCATGTTCTTTCATACTAGGTGAATACATTAAACTTGGTACACACTCTCGAGTATGATCCGTTCCTTTATAGGTTGGATCATTTCCATGATCGGCCGTAATGATCAACATTGTATCTGAATCAATAACACCAAGTAGCTGTCCTAATAAAAGATCAAAATTTTCAAGCTCATCAGCATATCCAGAAACATTTCTTCGATGGCCCCACTTGGCATCAAAATCCACAAGGTTCGTAAATAATAAACCTGTAAAATCTTTTTTCATTTCTTCAATAGTTTGAAGCATACCCTCATGACTCGAAGTCGAATGAATACTTTTTGTGATTCCCTGTCCATTAAAAATATCAGAAATCTTACCAATGCTAATCACATCCAATGAATGAGATTTTAACACATCTAAAACGGTTTTACTCGATGGAGACAACGCATAATCATGACGATTGCTAGTGCGTGTAAAGTGACCCACCGAATCTCCTACATAAGGGCGGGCAATGACTCTTCCTACCTTGTATTCTGGTTTTAAAGTTATTTCTCGAGCAATCTGACATACACGATATAGCTCATCTAATCCAGTCACTTCTTCATGTCCACAAATTTGTAGAACACTATCAGCAGATGTATAAAGTATCAATTTCTTTCCACCCGATTGAATTTCTTCCATGGCCAATTCATCTAAGATTTCCGTTCCACTTGCACTTTTATTTCCAATAAAGACATGACCAGTTAATCTTTCTAATTCCTGAACCAATTCATCAGGAAAACCATTTTCAGTGAATGTTTTAAAAGGTTTTGTCGTATGAATTCCCATCATTTCCCAATGACCAGTCATTGTATCTTTGGAACAGCTCGCCTCATGCATCTTACAAGCATAGCCTTTTGATTGTAAAGCTTTACCACTCGAATGAAGATTTCCTAAACCTAATTGATATAGATTATCTATCTTTAAATCCGGGCGATATTCTAGGATATGTCCAAAAGTATCGGCACCTACATCATCAAATTCTTTGGTATCTGTAGCTTGTCCAATCCCAAAAGAATCAATAACGACACAAACTATTTTTTTGTATTTCATAAACGAATTGCACTTTCTAAGGCAAGGGTAATCATTTCATTAAAAGATGTTTGTCTTTCTTCAGTACTTAAATGTTCATGTGTACATAAAGAATCAGATACAGTTAATAAACAAGCTGCCTTTTTATTCAATACCTTAGCATTGTGGAATAGGGAAAAACTCTCCATTTCGACACAAAGTGCATCTTGCTCTTCAACCATTTTTTCTGGTTGTTCCAAATCCCCTTCATAGTAGAAAACATCACTAGAATGTGTGTTTGTCTTTACAACAGGAATTGAAACTTCTTGACTTACACTTTCAATCAACTTATTTAAATCTTCATCTGGATATTGCATTGTATCTGTATCACCACTTTGTGCTAAGGCATAGGTAGATTCTGAATAACTTCCTTTGACTAAAGCTACAGACTTCATTGGTAATTTTTCAGAATAACTTCCTGTACTACCAACTCGTATAATGGCATCTACATCATAGAATTTAAAAAGTTCATACGAATAAATTCCCATGCTGGCCATACCCATACCACTTCCCATGACAGAAACTCTTTTTCCTTTATAAGTACCTGTATATCCAAGCATACCTCGTACATCATTAAATAATACGGCATCCTTTAAAAAATTTTCGGCAATCAATTTGGCTCTTAAAGGATCGCCTGGCATTAAAACAACTTTCGCGACATCTTCTCTATTTGCGTTATTGTGTGCTGTTGACATAATTTCCTCCTCTAAATAAATTAAGGCGCATAATAGCGCCTTAATTAATATCATTCTTCTTCTTCGACTTCAAGCAATTCTTTTTCTTGAACTTTTAAGAATGGATAATAAATAACTCCATCTAATACGATTAACGCTACAACAAGAATCAAAGCCTTAATATCCATTGTTGATAAAAATGCTCCAAATACAGAAGGCATATTCCATGATAACATTGCGAATGATTTTCCAATTATACCTAAATTAGTACATAAATATGCGATAAAGCAATTTAATGTTGAAGTTAAGATAAATGGAATAAAGAAAATTGGATTTAACATTAATGGAACTCCAAAAATGATTGGCTCTGAGATATTGAAAAATGCTGGAATTAGGCCAACACGTCCGACCGTTTTTAATTGTTTAGATTTAGATTTACAAAGTAAAATTGCTAAAGCAAGTACTGATCCACATCCTCCTATAATACAGAAATATACCCAAAATGGAGTTGTAAATGTACGAGGCATTGCATGTCCTGCTAACTTAGCTGCAGCATTAACAGATAGTCCACTTTCACGAATAGGTGCTAAAATTCCAGAGAAAGCTGCATCGTGAACCCCAAAGAACCAGAACAATTGTACAATTGCTGTCATGATAACTACAAAAGGCATACTATCTGCTACTGTAAATGCTGGTGCAAGTTTTGTATATACCCAACCAGGTAATGTAGTTTTCATGTTAAAGAATATAATAAATAAAACTGAATAAAGAGCGATTAAGACAATTCCAGGACATAATGAAGCAAATGTTTCAGAAAGTGAATCAGGGACAGAATCCGGTAATTTAATGCGTCCAAAATTCTTTTCACGCATTATACGATATAGTTCCACAGTTAAAATCGAAATAAAAATAGCTGCTAAAATTCCTTTACCATCCAAATAAGATATTTCGGTTGTTTTACCATCAAAAGCTAATTTTATGGGTGCGACACAAGTAAGAACAAATCCACACAAAGATAATAAAATAGGTAATAAATTATCTAATTTATAAGATTTAGCTAAAAAAGAAGTTAATGCAATTGTTACATACAATGACATAGCTCCCATTGTAATAGCATTGACCCAAGATAAAATCATATTGTTATTACTTACAAAACCTGCCCATGCTAGAAGAAAACCATTTGTTGTTCCTTCTGGAGCTGGAGCTGCACTAATAACCGATACAATACCACCTGCCAATGTAATTGGCATAATACAAATAAACGCGTCACGAATTGCTTTTAAATGTCTCTGAGTCGAGAACTTAGTAGCAATTGGCATTAACTTCTCTTCTAGAAAAGTTGTGAAATTTTCCATCATATAAATATCTTCTCCTTTTGCAATGTTTACAAGTTATACTTTTTTTCTATTTCTTTAAAAACACCTTTACCATTCATCATTCCATAATATTGTGGAGCAATAGTATCGACTGGAATGGATACGGATTCTTCAATCTGTTTTTTTAGATGACGAATTTGTGGACCAATCAACAATAATTCATAGCCTTCTTTAATATGGTCAAGATATTCAGCTTCTCCATATGCTTTACATTCAAGTTTACCATCACTCGCTTCTTCAATTTTTTTAGCTAGAATCCCTGTGGACATTCCAGCATTACAAACTAACATTACCTTCATTTTTTTACCAATTCTTTCTTTGTATTTTCTCTCCATTACTTTCAGCAATAGATTTGTACCAATAATAACTTTTCTTAGGTTTACGTTTTAATTCCTTATCATCAAAGTCAATACCTACCAAGCCATAGCGTTTTTCAACACCATTTTTCCAAGAATACAAATCAAACGTACTCCATGCATAATATCCACGAACATCCACACCGGCATCAACTGCATTCATAATCGCACTAATATGGTCATTCATGAATGAAATACGATAGTCATCTTCTACTTGATTTACAGTGATATCTTCTCTTACCCCAACACCATTTTCAGTGATAAAAATAGGTAAATGATATTTTTCCCATACTTGTTTTAAGCCCTTCTGTAAACCTTGCGGATATATTTCTACATCCCATTCAGTATAGATAGCATCCGGATTATTCATAATCTGTTCAAACCATCCTTTAATAACAATCTTACTTTCTCCTTTAAAGTCTTTACCACTGTTATTAACAACTAATTGAGTCTCTCCTCCACTATATGGCTTTACCCATACACGTGAATAATAATTTAATCCCAAGAAATCTACCGTATAATTTTTAATAATTGGCAAATGTTCATTTTTAATACACGACAAATCATAATTTTGAGATAAAACACATAATAAATCGAATGGTATTACACCCTTAGCTGCAGTATCTAAAATCCAATTATTTGCATAGTTATCTGCAAATCGCATAGCTATTTTTGTTGCCAAAGTATCATCAATTCCATCTACAGGTCCAAAGCTATGAACGATACCAATCATACCTTTATAATGGCCTTCTTTAAAAGCTCGAACTCCCAGTGCACTTGCATACATAACATGATATGCGGCAATAATCATTTCTTGAGCACTATGATGTCCTGGAGGATAGTTTCCAACCATATAGCCATTAAAAGTAAACCATTTAGGTTCATTAAACGTTACCCAATATTCAATCAAATCACCAAACTTTTCAAAACATACTTTTGCATATTGTTCAAATGCATAACATGTTTCTTCATTTAGCCAACCACCTTTTTCTTCTAAATATTGGGGTAAATCCCAATGATAAATTGTTACAAATGGTGTAATTCCATATTGTTGGCAAGTTTTTAAAACATCCCGATAAAATTCAACACCTTCTTCATTGATTTCTCCCTTGATGTTTTTGATTATTCTTGGCCATGCCAATGATAGACGTAATGTGTTTTGGCCACCTTCAGCCATCATTTTTATATCTTCTTTATAATGATGGTAAAAATCACTTGCCACATCACCAGTTTCATATCCGCCATCATGCAAATATGTGTCCCACATGCTTGGAACCCTTCCACCTACATTTACTGCACCTTCACACTGATAAGAAGCGGTTGCACTACCCCAAAGGAAATCTTTTTTTAGTCCCATATTCTAATACACCTTTCCTTCATTCAAAATTGAGTAAACTACAAACAATTCATTTGCCATAGTCAAAACCACTTCCGAACTTGCCACATGATCCTCCGCATGCACCAATAATAAATTCATAGGAATTGCTTCATCGTTCGTCATTGTTCTTAACAATTCTGCGTGAGTTTTTTGTGCTAACAATAATTCTGATTTAGCATTTTCTAATAATTCCGTTGCTTTATCAAATTGTTTTTCTTTCAAACATTCAATAGCTTCACTAGAATCACCACGAGAATTTCCACTATGCAAAATCATTTGCATACAGCTTATTTCCATATCCATGTCTATAAATCCTTTCTTTACACTCTAAAATTGTAAAACTAATTTTACAATTGGTAAAAACCAGATTTTCCACTTATAAATGGAAAATACATTCGCTTAACAATTCATAAAAGTACTATATCTAACACACCAAAATCCAAATCATTTAAATTCAATTTTCCTTTATAACTCAAACAAAATTTTGCTAAATAACATCTACATGTTCAATAAACTTATTTTCAAATCACAAATACATATACAATTTCGTAACAAAAAAAGAACGTTTATCCTTTAGATTAAGGACTATATAAAAATAGTTGGGGTTTAGATCCACTTTAAGATTACATAGGGCACAGTACTAGGCAACAAAAAAATCACTCCAAAGTATTTTGAGGCCTTTTTGGCACCTGTAGCTATGCACTTGTTGATTTTCAAGAGGATTAATAGACGATATTATAGAATTATGAGATTGTTGTTGTACATTTATGTTCTTCATTCAGATATAAATGTCTTCCAGGATTACATGAATGAAACTCGGATTATTTTGTTTTAAAACAAGCCTTTAATTACTGTTGTATCGTTTCAAAAGACACAGGAGTAATTACTGTAGAACAGAAAAGAATCAACAATGCATTGTTGCAGAATCATATCGCAATCATCAAATTGGTTACGAAAGCAACCAGGGGCTATCAAAGCTAGGAGCGATTCAGAAACGGGTGTATGCTGATCTTAGAAAAGGCATCGGTTTTGAAATCGACAAGGATGTTGGAAGCATTAAAATGGCTGAAAAAAGGGCTCGGACAACAAAATGTTGTCCAAGCCTAATCTCAGCTACAAACCGTTTTAGGGTATATGCCGCCCCTTTAATTTCTTGGAGAGCAAATTCACCTAACCCCATCCAAATTTATTGCGTCAGATTAAGGATTCGCGCTCATTTGTGTTGTACAGTTGTTAAAAACAAAAATAATTTTAGTATTCAAAGAAAAGATTTAAGAACTTTGAATAGTTATCCTCTTTTATTAAAGCCTCTGCTTTTTCAGGATTATCCAATATACTAACAATTCGATCAAACAGTTCATCAAAACCAGATTCTTGGCTATCTTTATTTAAGCAAATTAAAAATATCAGTCTAACTTTTTTATCATCCCAATTTATACTTTTATTCAACGAACAAACAGCAATCTTATTTTCAATTCCTTCTTTTTTTATCGGATGAGGCATCGCAAATAAATTACCATACGCTGTTGGAGCCATTATTTCACGATTTAACACTAAAGATTCAAATTTTTTGTCTGCATAGCCCTTCTCGACTAATTTATCACTAAGAAAGTGAATAACCATTTCTTTTGAGTCAAAATTCTCTTTAGAAAAAAACAATTCTTCCTCAAAAAAGTCCGAACATTTATTTCCTTTATGATTTTGGTGTAACATATTATAAATATTTTCAACATCTTCATCATTTAAAAGATTCTTGACGTAGTAAATCGGATACTCCTTAATTTTAATAGAGTCATCAAAACTAATTACTAAATCTGGACGATAAAGTTGAACTTTATCATATTCGAAACACGATAATATGGATTTAATATAAACGTCATATTGATGCAAATGATTAAGTCTTCTATTAAAATACTGCATACCTGATTTACCTACAGGTGAGATGATAACAATATTTTTGCTTTCTCTTTCTCCGTTACGTTCCAAAGACCCCATTAAATGAAGTGTAAGATAACTTATTTCTTCCTCATATAGACGAACATGATAAAAACTTTGGATTTGATCCGCCATATAGACACTAATATCAAATAATATAGGAAACCTACGTTTTATATCTTCTATCATAGGATTCCTTAAAAAAGTATTATATTTAATTCTATTTTGTAAACCAATTAGATGTGCAATCAAATTATCTTTTAACTGTTCATCTGATTGAAAATCTATACCATACATTTCATTTATATCTTTTAACATAAAATCAATTAACATTTTAATTTTATCCGTATTTTTATTTGTATTAATATCTACCTTACCAGCAAATAAAGTAGCCAAATAATTAATTTCACTGTCATTAAATGCGACATCACTAATTTGCTGCAACAAGCGTAGATATCCATTTGCTAAATCTATAAAATATGAGTCTATATTATTGTAATTATCATATACAACATTATGCATATTTTTTATACGATCTATCATAATTGCTACGTGCAATAAAAAGCTAATCAATTCAATATCTCTCATTTTGATGTTTTTTTCATTAAGATATCCAATTGTCTTTTGTTTCAGCAAAGTTAAATTTAAACCTTGAAAAAAATTCGCGTAATCATTAATATTTAAAACATTTGATGTGAATTCATGAGATATTGTGAATGAGATTGCTTTTCTTTTTTCCTCTTCACTTCCTATTAAATAAAGCTTGTTATCTCTCCTTATGATTGATAAATTAAAATCTTGTTTTTCCAACAAATTATTTATTTTTTTTATTATTTTTAAAAGCGAAGTACTACTAATAAACAAATCATCGGATAAATCGTCAATGTAAGTACTAGTTCGAGCCATTAAATGTTTTAATACCAAAAATTCGATATCAGTATTATTTGAATTAAGTTTTGTTTTTTTTATAAGAGCAAAAATTTCATTATTTGTCAATTTAAAACCTGAAGCCTGCATAGCTTCAATACTATTTGGATACATAGCATTTATCGCATGAATATCATTTCGAATCGTTTTTGTAGAAACATGTAAAGATGATGCTAAATTTTGTGCAGTAAGTTTATTCTTATCATTTAATTCTTTTATTATTTCAATTTGCCTTTTCGTTAGCATTCTTATCACCTCCTACTAAACATAATATTGAATAATCAAGAAATTTCAATACATTTTTTATTTTACAACCTACAATTTAACAAAATAGTTTTAGGATGCATATTACTTGCTTATTTGTTGTACATTTATTTTCATCATTATTATGAAGTAACATCCAACTTTGAAAAAAATATCATAAAAAGCCACCACATAGGCGACTACGATATCCATTTCATAATTTCTTCTTCACTTTTCTATACACACTTCGCAATTTGAGATACGCTCATATCATTTGAAAGCATAGTTTAGATTATCAATGTCATTTCTTGATTCATTTGCGCAATCTTTTAATCTGATTCGTTTGCACGTTTATTTGCTTCTTGTACTTTTTTATTTGCTTCCTCTAATCGTTTTTGAGCCTCCTCTAATCGTTTATTCGCTTTCTTTAATCGTTTATGAGCTTCTTCAAATTCAAGTTTTAGTTCATTTTCTTGTTGTATTCTAAAGTCTTCAATCCATTTTGTCCAACAATCATTCGATATGGTTTCTACTCGTTTTTCTACCGTTTGAATTACTTCATCATTTTCTATCATCTTAGTTTTACCATTATCACGACAATTCAAAAAGTAATATACCATTTTTTCTTTATCATCCATCTGATCATAAGACTTATCTAAATTTTGTGTTGAATACACAGATATTTTCAACATGCCATCCGGAAAAAACAAAATACCATTATCATTTCTAAATTGAAGATCTATTTCAAATTCACATTCCTTACCATCATAGAACGCAATGACTTGACATGGGTTTAAATCATATTCTTCCTGTGATCCAAACAACCTCATAAGATAATATTCAGATAAGCGATGTAATTTGATTATATTTTGATCTATCAGAATAGCTAGTTTCATCTTGGTGTTATCGTCAAATTCTACAAAAGCTTCAAGTATTGGATCAAACCCCACATTCGTTACATTTACATTCACCACCTTTCTTTCCAAAAATACCGTGAGTAATGATTTTAAGGCATCGTTTGCCTCCTTACAATCTTCGCCAAACACATACTTAAAGGCGAAATCATTTAATAAATTTGCGCTACGCATGAGCACCTCTTTTCTAGTAGGGATTTCCTACATACTCATATACGTAAAAAAATGCACTTTTTCTAATAAATTTTAATTTTTGCGCAAAAAAAGCGCCTTTCGACGCTAAATCCATTTCATTTTCTTACAAATATTATATATACCATCATCTACATTGGCATCTGTGACTATTGTTGCGATATCCTTTAATTCCTGACACGCATTTCCCATCGCTACACTTGTCCATTGTGGATCAAACATAACCATATCATTAGTGTCATCCCCAAAGACAACCACATCTTTTAAATCACCACCAATATGCTGCATCATATCTAGAATACCTTGATGCTTAGCATCATATTGAAACATTAAATAATCGGGTACAAAACGCATATTCCCTAAAGTATCCTTTAAAGTCAATTCGGATTCTTTCTCTTTAGGGATTGAGATATACATTTTATAGATTACATCCAATGCATCTACATCTAAGTTCTCATCATAAATATATTCCGTTGGTTCCTTACGGTCTCCAACTTGATTCTGGAAAGTATGATCTAATGTATATACTTTAATTGAATCATCTAACGCAAATAAAACACCATACCCTAAAGACAAGGCTTGTTTGGCAATTTTCTTTGATTTTTCTAAATCTAAAGGAATATTTTGAACCAATTCATCATGAATGACTAATCCACCACCTCCGCAACAAACCATATCATGAAGACCCACACTTTCCATAAACTTACGTGCTTTATAGTGAGCACGACCTGTCGCAATAGCCACAAAGTGACCTGCCTTTTGAAGTTCATTCAATGCCACTTGTGCACTCGATACGATTTTACCAGTGTTTCGATCAGTTAAAGTACCATCAATATCAAAGAAAAAATATTTTTTATTCATTCGATTCCCTACTTTCTTGTACCCTCGTCAATACAACCATCACATCTTAAATTTTGTTTCCCACTCAATTTCGTAACATATTCTTCCATATCTCGAATTTCATGGTTTAGTGTCAATCCGCTTTTTCCACATACAATCTCTTCTATATGTCCATGAACTGTATCAAGTATCATCAAACCATTACCCATTTCACAATATCAAAAAGAGATCAAATTACTTGATCTCATGTACGTAAATATTATTAACACGATCTGGTCCTACAGAAATCATAGAAACACGTACGCCTGTGAACTCTTCAATGAAGTGTACATAGTCTAAACATTCCTGAGGCAATTGATCGACTGTAGTCATCTTAGTGATATCTGTCTTCCAACCTTTGAAAGTTTTATAGATTGGTTTTGCCTTGGCAACATCTGCCTGATCACTAGGAATATAATTATATTCTTTACCATCGATTTCGTATCCAACACAAACCTTGATTTCATCTAAACCATCTAATACGTCTATCTTAGTGATAACAATATCTGTTAATCCACTCATTAAGTTTGCGTGTTTTACAGTTAATAGATCTAACCATCCACAACGACGAGGACGACCTGTAGTAGCTCCATATTCTCCACCGTGTTCACGAATCCATTCACCTTGGTCATCTAATAATTCAGTAACGAATGGTCCTTCACCAACACGAGTTGAATACGCTTTAACAACACCCACAACAGTCTGAATACGACTTGGTGCAACACAAGCGCCTGTAGTAACACCAGCACTTGTTGGACTTGAAGAAGTTACATAAGGATATGTACCATAGTTGATATCAAGCATTGCTGCCTGAGCCCCTTCAAACAATACTGTCTTATCTCCATCCAAAGCTTCATTGACTAAGTGTGTTGTTTCTTGAATCATAGGAATAATACGATCATAAATAGCTTCAAAATCAGCTACCATCTTATCGTAATCCATAGCTTTTCCACCATATACGGCAGTAAATAATTTGTTTTTGAAATCTAAGCAGTCTTTTAAACGAACTTTAAAATGTTCAAAATCCTTAAATTCATGATAACGAATACCATGACGGGCATACTTATCTGCATAACATGGACCAATTCCACGTTTTGTAGTTCCGATTTTATTAGATGCAGCTTGCTCTTCTAATTCATCTTGATATTGATGATATGGCATTAACATCTGTGCACGGTCACTAATAATGATGTGTTTAGTTGATAAACCATCTTTTTCTAATTGTTCCATTTCTTTTAATAATACGAATGGGTTACAAACAACTCCTGGACCAATGATACAAGTTGCTTCTTCATGTAGAACACCACTTGGTAATAAGTGCAATACATGTTTCTTACCATTTACAATGACTGTATGACCTGCATTGTCTCCACCTTGGAAACGAACGATCATATCCGCCTTTTCTGCTAAAACATCGACGATTTTTCCTTTACCCTCATCGCCCCATTGGGTACCTACAACTACTTGGCTTGACATAAGAGCCTCCTTTTAGGTATGTTCTTTACAATACCTAATTAATTATAAGTAACCCTCATATTATTGTCAATTGAGATTTTTTAAAAAAAGAGCTTGCACAACCATTTAATTCATGTTATCATTAACAGGCACTTAGGGGTATCGTCCAAAGGCTAAGATAGCGGTCTCCAAAACCGTTGATGTGGGTTCGAGTCCTACTACCCCTGCCATTGAGCTTTCTATGCTATACTAATTAAAAAGCGTATATATATATATATATATATATTCGTCCAGTTTGAATAGTTATAGTTGGGATAAAATAAAAGGTAACATTCAAAATTTGGCGATGGCGAACATTGCCTTTTATTTTTTACTAAATTCAAAGTCATTCAATTTTCAAATAACTATCTACCGACAGGAAACACTTATTCAGTTTCCTGCTTTTTTTTATTCATATCATCACGAATCAATCGTTTTATATAAGTCTGAAACGGAATTTCCAAAGATCCAATCCAATCGACTAACATTGGCTCAGTTTTCACATTGAATTTTACCATTTTCTGAATAACATAATTCTTTACATATTCCGAATGATAATCCGCTACTTTTGATGATTTAATTCCGTTACTTTGTCTTTCATGCATCTTTGTTTATCCTTTCCATCTTTAGTATATTGGTTAACCAACCAAATGTCAAGCGTTTACAAAAAAATTTTACAACAAATTCATTATATTTAACAGTACCAATTCTTACTATGGGTTATAACTACAACTTATTCCTTGTATGAGAACACATACTTCATAACCATTCAATACAATCCCGCATATAACCTATTGTTAAAACTCACGAAAAAAAGAGAGGATTCCCGTCCTCTCTTTCTCTATGCCAAAAATGGCATTCAATGTACTACTTAATTATATATCATGAACAGTTCAAAAACAAATACATAATATCCATTACTAATAATCCACTATACTTTATAAACTATATCCGTAACATCGCCTAATTCAAAATCATACGTGATATAGCTAATATGAGTCTGAATCAATTTTCGTTTAGTCACACGATCCGCATAGATCAGCTGACGAATTCCCGATTCATCAAATTCTTTTATTTTCTTGCCTATATCAAAAATCATTTTTTTGACTTTCTTCATAGAAAGGTCATACGTTGTAACATCTATGCTTCCGTTAATATAATCATCTAATATTTGTGATCTTCTGTCTTTAAAAAACAACAAATCATCTTCTAGCTTTTTTAGCTGTTCAGATGTTTTGTTGCTGTTAATGTGCAAACCAAGTGGTATAACAATCTGATTAAAGAGTTTATCTTGGTTTACACGTTTATTACATTTTGGGCACCAGTAATAATAATAGGTGTGTCTGTATTTGTTTTTTGTTTTTACAGTACTTACGTGATCACATCGTTTACCACACTTACAATGTACAATTCCATGAAATAAGTACATTTCCTGATGTGGCATTGATACGTTTCTATGCGTTGCTTTTTCTACCGCCTTATCATATAGGTCTTTATCTATAATAGCTGGCACTACATCATCATATTCCACTCCACGATATTCAAATATACCTATATTTCGCTTGTTTATTAAACAATTCCTGATAAAATACCATTTCTTTTTCATCCCATACGTTTTCTCTAAATATATTCTTAGATCATCAATCCCATATCCCTCATACACATATTTTTGAGTCATATCCTTGATGATTTCAGCTTCTTCAGGAACAACCTTTAAAACATTTTTATCCTTCGTCCAACCAAAAGGGTTTCTACCACCATACGGGTATTTCCCGCTACGTACCATCTGTTCAAGTCCTGCTACAGTACGTTCACTTATTACCTCACGCTCCCATTGGCTGATTACTGATAAAATACCAACCAACATCCGCCCATTAGCAGAAGAAATGTCTATGCGGTCCACTACTGCCACAAGCGAACAGTCATACTCCATTACTGTTTTTATCAATTTATACGTATCTATAACGCTTCTGGTAAGCCGATCCAATTTAAAAGCAACAATAGTATGTATCTTTCTTTTGTACACATCATCTAACATTCTTTTCATCTCAGGTCTTGAAAGATTTTTAGCAGAATATCCATCATCCTTGTAAATCTTCACTTCATCATTTGGAAAATATAAATCAATATATTTTCTGCACTGTACTTCCTGATCTCCTAAACCATATCCATTGTGTGCCTGATCGAAAGTCGAAACACGCAAATACATCGCTACAAATTTTGTCATAAAAAACCTCCATAGGCTCACCATGGTAACATAATCAGATTTCCATTAACTATATACTCACAATTCGTTTTAATAATCAATCCTGGTATATTTGTTCCTTTAAAAGTTCTTCCTTTTCAGCGTCATCAGGATGTAAACCAAAAAATCTTTCATACAATTCCACATGCAATGGAGTCATTTCTTTAGTTGCAAAAACATCTATTCTATCCTTATAAGTCATGATATGTAGTTCCTCTATATTTAATAATTTCAACAATTCACATAACACATCACTTAATTCATCTATATCCGTTTTTATAACATAAGATTTTTGTAGTTTTCTTGATAGTCTCTTCGATTTCTTTTCTTGTACCATATAACATCAACCTTTCATACATATCAATCATACAAAAAAAGAATTATTTGTCATCGACCGAAATTTCAAAATCGGTCGATAGTAAAGCAAAAATTAAAAAAAGCTATTTCATATAATATGAAATAGCCGGCTATCCAAATTTGTTAGGAAGATGAACAGCTCTAACATTATAACTTTCGACTGTTCACCTGTCTAGCTTTATTCATTTGAACAACTTCATTTGCTTCTTCTTCAGTACGATACACTTTCGATTCTCGTACTCTGATACCAGAAGGTCCGTCATTGCCATTATTTGTAGCAAATTTAATTGTTACAAATCCCCCACCTGAACGTATGACAGTCGCTTCTTTTACGAAAACTGAGCTGGAAACAAAGTATACTTTGTCCCCTTCTTTATATTTTGATACCATTTTCTATCCACCCGATTACATTATATACTAATAGAATCACTTCAACAATAAATCCGAAGATTCACATGTGGATTCAAGATATTTCAAATACTGAATATACTTCTTTGCCATCATCTGTCGTCCACATTCTTCCATGAACTCATAATCCGGTTCATTGTTATCATTGACAGGAAGCATAACACATGAATGAACCATTCGGCTAGGTCTCCACTTCCTTGCATATGCAAAACAAATACCCTGATTTTTTATCATCTGTGATAAAAATAATCCCAAATATTTATTCATTTTACAACTTCTCAACCACAAAGGATTAACATCGTGAGTACACGTAAAATTATCTGGTTGATAATATGTATAACCAATAGCAGAACCATTATTAACTACACAAAGATGACCTTTTGAAAATATTTTTTTGTCAAGCGGTTCATTTGTTCCATAGCCAAGTTTTGAATTATTTTCAACATCTTTTTTCGTCGTAAAACCAGTGACACCATTATTTTCACCTGATGCACCTATAAAAGGAAAATTGCCATTTTCAGACATAGGCGGTTTTTTATTATAGAATCCATGACCTACTACGAAAATATCATTAATATTAAATTTCTTCCACTCTCTTGATTCTAAGTCGAGGTTATACCCCCCCCCGCATCGGTATTTTCATATCATCAATACCGAATTCCGCAAGACGTTGTTCTACATATTTCTGATACTGTTTGCGTTTTGCTGTCATCAGTTCTTTCATGTAATCTTCCATAAATTGATAATCTGGTTCATCATTATCATCAACAGGAAGCATAATTCTTTCACGCTTAATACTATCCTTATTACCCATGTGTCCATATGTATATTTACATGCACAAGTATTTGCAATCATCTTTGCAATAAACTGACCATTGTATAAATTTATATTGTCAGCATACAACATTAAAATTGATGAACCAGCTCCACCTCGTCCCAAAAAATTATACGGCTGATAAAATGCACTTCCATCAACAGGACTAACTGTAATACATCCAGCATTATCCAATTCTTCATTTTTATGAGGCTTACAGCATTTCATAACACCGTTATTTCCACTTCCTGATGCAACAAATGGAACATTACCATTTTCATAATGGTCTTTATTCCTGGCTATTGGTCGCTTGATAGAAAACAAATCTCCAATAATAAAAATCTTCCATTCTCTATCACTCAATCTCATCCGATTCACCCCATGTAAACAGGTACTCACGATTTTGCATTACCATAGAAAATTCAAAGCTCAGATAATCACCAATCGCTTTTTCAAAATCGGATTCCGATGGAATTTCGTCATTGAAATAATAAAAGCTATGTAACCATTCGTCATCAGGCTGTACTGTTGATTCTACACAAAATTTTGACGGTGCTTCAACACGACCATTCCATACATCAAGAAGATGTTGCTTCTTATCTTTCGCACTGTCACCTTCAACAAGTCCAACATGTGCCCTTACTTCATATCCATCATCTCTGAAATCAATGAACTTGCATAACTTGTCTTCTGGATGTGGTTCATGTGCTGTAAATACAGCAATAACCGGATTTGTGCCTACACCATAGAACGTATCAGTATTACAAGTAATTACACCTTCCAATGTATGATTTTTCATGATACTTGCTTTAAATGCCTGTTCTGCTTTTGTTTTTCCTGTCATAGATGACTGTGGAACGATTACAGCTGCTCTTGCACCAACTACAAGAGAATCAAGTAGATGTTCAACAAATGAAAGCTCATATTGCGAAGGGTCATCTTTAGTCCCCTGACTGTATGGGGGATTCATCATACCAACAGTAGCACCTTTTAACTGCACCTGTGCCGGATTCTGTTTCAAGAAATCCTGACACCAAATATTACTGTTACCATCATCACGAAGAATCATATTTGTACAAGCAATCGCAAACATATTACTCTGTAATTCATAACCATGCAATTGTTTTTTTCTGATGTTCTTTCTCTTTGTTTCATTCTCTGTTGCTGAAATCATATGGTGCATTGCTGCCACAAGAAATCCAGCAGTTCCACATGTAGGGTCAAGAATAATATCATTCGGTTGTACATTCAACAAGTCGCAGAATAATTCACAAATATGAGCAGGTGTAAGCACAATACCAAGAGTTTGTCCGTCACCACCTGAATAACTCATAAATTCACCATAAAAACGACCAATAAAATCCTCTGCCGATGATTTATATTTGATATTATCAAATACATTGGTCTTCAAGAACTCAGCGTAATATTTCAATGGTGTCTTTTTCAATTTATCATCAATTTCATTCAATCTGGCACTGGTTTTAATAATAGCAAACTCACTCATAAGTTTATCACGTTTGGCATCTGGTCCGACATTAGAACGTTTTAAACGCTTCTGGATTGCGTTATAAATCTTCTCACCGTCTGTCTCAACGTCATCTCCTGTCAATGAGCTAATCGAAAAACTTCCACTTTCAATTTCATCCAACGCCAGCAAAATACCTGAAACAACCAACGGTTTGTCTTGATCTTTTAAAGAACCGTAAGTACGAAGATATTCATGAAGTGTTGATGCATCTTTCAGAATCTGCTCAGTTGTCTTCTCAACATCAGTCTTTTCTTTCAGAACGTTCCTCAAGTAATACTCATAGATATTCTGTTGATTGAACATTGTAAATGATTCAACGTCTTCTAGTTCAATATATCCTTCTCTATCGTCAACATACAGAGGTGTAATCTTGTGATGCTTTGCATCCCCTGATACACCAATAGCAAATACCTTCTTAAACGAGCTGTTCTGTGCTATATGCTTTGCGTAGAAATACGCTCCATTCACAGCATAGTCAGTGATTGCTTTTGTTGTTGTCTCAATGAGTGCTGTGTCAGTTAATTTTGTATGCTTATCTAAATCTGCTTTATCCTCTATGACAATTACAAAGTCATTTACAACAGCTACATACTCAGGATAACCAGCATTTCCTGTTCCACGCTTAGAAGCAGTGGAAAGAGCTTCGTCAATCTCTTTTACATCACTTCCCTGTGCTGTAAACTGTATCTTGCATTTATCCAACTGAGAAGCAACCCATAAATCGGTTTTTACTTCTTTCTTTGCCATTTATAAATACATCCTTTCTTTTTTCGTGGATGTATGGATAACTCATCAAGTCATCCACACATCACATAAAATCTACTGCTTCTGCTAATTCTCTGCATCTAATCGACATATTCATACTCGACATTTTGATCTTCGATTATTTTCCTACCCAACAAGACGCATATCTTATTCTAATCAGTACAATTACCATCCATTAATTTGATTTCACGAACATATTTAAAATACGTTGATTTTTTCATATTGAGTTTTCTCATTAACTCTAGGCTCTTAATTTTGCCATCTTTCACGTTTTGATATTCTTTTTCAAAGTCAGGCAAACTCATAACACGATGTCTGCCATAATTATCCCACTCACCACGTTCTTTCATTGCAATCAAGCCTTCCTGCTGCCTTTTTGTTTTTCTTTGCAACTCAGTTTCGGCTAACATTGCATAAACATCAATAATGACCTTATTAATTGTTTCAACAATCAGCTTATTCATAGCATCTGCATCTGGTAAATCTGTTGTGGTTGTAGGTATATCCAGAATCATTACACGTATATTATGTTCATCATAATAACGTAATTCATTTGATATGGCTTTCTTATCCCTAGCTAGACGATCTAACTCATAAATGATTAAGGTATCACCTTCACGTAACACATCCTCTTTAAGCACTGTATATCTAGGTCTGTCAACCGTCCTGCCAGACATTTTGTCTACAAATACTTTTTCAAGTTTATAATTTCTGCTTTTGCAGAAATCTTCAATTCCTTTGATTCCACGCTCTAAATTTTGTTCCTTCGTGCTTACACGATGATATCCGTAAAACATCATTTAACCTCCTAATTTTAACAAAAAAAGGTCTATAAATAAATAGACTAGTCCATAAATAAAAAATAGGACATTGATAGACTATTTAATTACTATCTTTATCCTAGTGCATAAATGTATACAATTATGATCCTAATTTTTTAGAATTATTTTATTCCCATCTGCAAACTGTATATCCGTTAAATTTAATGAGTTCAAATAATTCTGTTCCTTTATTTGATCTTCCTTTTTTATTTTCTTGTACCAAGCTTTTAAAGTGCCATTCCAAAAATATCCATTTTCTTTAAGTTTCTCTTTTTCGGAATAACAATTATATACATTTACAATCAAATAATTTTCATTAATATCCTTATTTGGGTTAGGTGAATATATCTTTATAAACTTTAATATTTTATTATGGTCAGTAGTCAATCTTGGCATATTCTTAATATCTGAGACAGACACAACATTTAAATCCAATGCAGAATACAAAAGCTTTTGAAAAATTTCATAAAATGCATCACTATGATCTGAAGTATGGCGATTACACCAATCAATATGGTGAGACACTTCATGCAAAGTGGTACAAATCAGATTTGCATTTGTCTTTGCACTTGTCTTTGGAACAAAAACACGTATGATATGAGTTCTCATATCATAATCCCCAGCAAAAGACTTCCTATCATCATTTAGAAAATTTAATTTAAACCATTTATAATTTTCTCTTTCATAATCAAATTTCGCATTTTCAATTATTTTAATCAACGTCTGTTTAACTAAAAATTCACTCGACATATAACATTCCTCTTACTTAAGGCAAGTTGCCTTAATTCTATTTTTTATTCAACAGCTGTGTTTTAAAAGTAGGATATTTTCTTCCGTTGAATTCATGCGGTTCTGAAAGAATATCAAGACCTGCTGTATAAGGCACTCCGCTTTTATTTACTAAATCGATCTTAGGCAGTTTATGAGCAAGCAATGCTTCTACTTTTTTATTTGTAAAATGGTATTCTGCACCGAAAATCTTTTGCTTTTCATAGAGTGCGAACGAACATTTTTCTCTATCCTCTTTACTGTGCGTAAAAAATAAACCTTTTGCACTTTTAAATGCATAAACAGGTTGGTTGCACCATGGACAGCATCCTAAAGATTCAGGTTCATTTTTAAACTGAGATTCTGGTATTTCCTTGTTGCTTGCATTTTCAAAGTACTGATTTAAAAATGCAATCGCATTTTGAACACATTCATCTACTGTGATTTTTGAATTGTATACTTTTTTTAGGTCTTTTTGTAGTTCTACAGTACGCTGTGGTGAAAGGTCAAGATTTGATTTATTTAAAAATTCAACCATGTATCTGCCTTTATCTTCAATCGAATATACATTGTCAGTCAGACTGATGTATCCCGTCTGGATCGCTTTATCAATAATTCCTGATCGAGTTGCTTCTGTTCCAATTTCACAACCACTCAGTAATGCCTTATATTCATCATCTTCTGTATCAGTGACCTTTTTGAATGGATGGACCATCCAATTACCAAGGCTTTCAACTGTATATGGTTTAGGTGGCTGTGTTTTCTTCTCTACTGGTTTAAAATCAACATCTAAAGTTTGATTTATCGACAACAGTGGAATAGCTTTATCAACTGAATCCTCCCCATAAACACGCATCCATCCTTTTGATTTAACAGCTTGACCCTTGATTTTTAAGTCATTTTGGAACTGTCTGCCAACGTGAATCGTTGCTTCTGTTTCTGTAACGATACAAGGTTCTTTCCAAAAAACAGAATTAAAGCGGGCAAAGATAGCCTGATATACCATCTTTTCATTTGATGAAAAAGAATCATAATTTGCTATTTTATCAGTCGGCATTAATGCAGAGTGAGATTCGATTTTAGAATCATCGAAAATTCGTTTTGAATCTTTAAATAACAGAACATTGTTCTTGTCATGTACTTCCAACAAGTGAAGAACAGTCTGCTTTTCATTTTCACTCAGATATTCTGTATTGGTTCTTGGATATGTAACAAAACCTTTTTCATATAAACTCTGAACAACTGCTAAAGTTTCAGCAGGCTTTAGTTTAAATTTCTTCCCACAGAAACCTTGTAATTTACTCAAGCTGAACAGCTTGGGGCTTTGTTTTTCGACATCCCTTGTTTGAATATCTGTTACGATACCTTTATTAGAATTTAGATCGTTACAAATCAAATTGATCTTGTCCTTCTCGTTCAACGCAAATTTATCCTTTAAAGATAGTTTTAATCCATTAACATTCGATTCAACCGCATAATATTTTTCGGGAATGAAATGCTCGATTGCAACTTGCCTGTTATATATTTCAATGACGATTGGACAGATTACTCGCCCAATATTTAACAGACTGTTCGCTTTTGATGAAACATCTCTTGTTAAATTTATACCTAAAAGCCAGTCTACATACATACGTGCAGCACCTTCGTTGTATAAATTATTGTATTCTGAATCAGCCTTACGTTGGTTGAGCTGTGTAACAATCGTTTTATCTGTTTGATCTGGCAGCCAAAGTCGAGTGATGCGTTTTGATCTATCCTTTAACCCGAAATGTAAAATCAAACGTACAATAACCTCACCTTCCCGGTCTGCATCTCCTGCACAAATGATTTCATCTATTTTATTATCGTTAATCAAAGTACGAATTAAATTAAACTGGTCTTTGACACCTTTATCCTTTTTCAACTGGAATTTAAAAGGATTAGGATAGAATGGTAAATTCTCATTCCATTTGATTTTTTTACCAAAATAACTATCCATATCCTGCAATGTCAGCAAATGTCCATATGCATAGGTCACGATATAATTTCCAACAGTGATATAGCCTTTATTGTTCAAAGCCTTTGTGTTCTGGCTTTTGCTAATCGCAGTAGCTATCGTTCTTCCCAAGCTTGGTTTTTCTGCAATAATAACCTTCATGAGCTAAACCTCCGCCATGCACATATTCAATATTTTTTGAGAGAAAGTCATATCCTGTTTAAACTTTGGCTGAAAAATAATTGTGTATCTTCCACCTGCCTGGACTCCAATAACTCCAATATATTTTTTTTCATTCAAATAATTCATGTAGCGATTTAAAATGACATCTTTCTTCTCTTCCGGAATTACGATCCAGCTTTTATTGCAGTAAGGTAAATTTCCTTCTGCCTGTAAAAGTACTTTTTTTATATCCGTCAATTTAAATTCAAATGCATTGATTTGCCAGTTTTCCTGATATTTTTCCAATGTCATTAAATCTGTATTACCTTCTCGAACAGGACATTCAAACTGCCATTTAACAGCTCGTCCTTTATTGTTGTAGCTTTTCCAAAAAGCATCCTTTAATTCTTTTTCAGTTAAAAACATATATTTATCTCCATTCTAAAAAAAAGCCACAATGGCTTTTAAATCTATATTTATAATATTGTGTTCTCCCGCACTAATAAAACGAGTGGTCAATTGCATATTTACTTTCGCTGCCGTGCAAACGTTTGTTAAAGTCATCAAATTCTGTAATGGCGCATTATATCACTTATCCTTCACAACCATCAAAAATTGTGCTGTACTACACCTTTTTTTAAGTTCCATTAGATTATTTAGAATCTTCATAACCATGTGAGATATCGTTGTACTACAACCTCTAATCAATGGCATTACAGACTACTATAAAATGTTAACCTTGCCACGAATGACATAGGTGTAATTCAAGTTCATCTGTACTTTCGATATTTCTATCAAGGTCTGTGAATCGACCTTATATATTAAATTTATCATTCAAACCAACTAATAGTTGTCTTATTAAAACACTTCATGATTCATTACTACATGATTTAATTACGTCCTTCACCACCATGTGAAAACACACTGATGTACAACAAAGAAGATAAATCGTTTGTATCAAGTTTCCCTTCACAACCATCTGAAATAGTGCTGTACCGCAACTTAATCATTGTACTTCTCCTTTCAATTTTTCCTTCACTACCATATGAAAATATGCTGTACTGCAACATATCATTTTCTACTTCTCTGATAAACTCCCCTTCACTACCATATGAAAATATGCTGTACTGCAACCTCAAATGGCATTACAGACTACTACAAAATTTTAACCCAATCACGAATGACATAGATGTGATTCAAGTTCATCTGTACTTTCGATATTTCTATCAAGGTCCGTGAATCGACCTTATCTAATAATTAAGGCAAACTGCCTTAATTTATATATTTAACTAAAACTGGCGAATGAGTGCAGCCACTTCTTCTAAATCCTTTTTACTTACGTTTTTTTCTTCAAAAATAGGATTTAATTTCGAATAGCCGATCTCATTGATAGAAACATCGTGATACGAAAGCTTTCTTTCTATTGTCGTTTTTAACATAGCTGGACTGGCAGACTGAATCTTTTTGCCCAAATTTTTTTGAAGAAATTTAAAGTCCATTTTATTACAATTAAACACATCACCAGATGCAATGACTTCATTTGCAAGGACTTCCTGCAATAATTTCTTTTCCTCACATTCCTTTCGGAAAATCTCGTAAAGTTCAGCACGATATTTTTTATAAGTTTTTGAAAAATGCCATCCTTTGATTTCGTTTTTTTCTTTACTGGTTCCATCGTCATTGTAGTTATCTGGATTTGTTGCACGTCTGGAAGCATCCATTTTCTGCAATAACTCAGTTTTCTTATCCTCATGATTTTTGATTGCTAAAGGATATGTTTTAGTACCATCTTCTGTCGAAACCGTAAGACTGGTACTTGTAAAGTACAAACCAACATTCCCTTTTCCTAGCTGTCTTTTCAATTCACCTGTCTGCTTATTAAATTTATCAGGAACATGACCTTTCAACGTGAGTTGGATATAATACTTCCACTTTCCTTTGATCTTTTCACGTTTTACAGCACAGTAGCAGATCTCCGATTGCAACGCCTTCCATTCATACAACGTACATTTGGTAAGGTCAATTATAAATTCAAGGCCTTGCCATTTGACCAACCCAACTTTCTTTTCATCATCTAAGATGAATCGAATGCCTGTTGTGTTCTGGCTTCCGCAAAGACTTCTCAAAGAATCTTTTCTTTTATAATGGACATAAGGATTTACCTTGTCCTCATCACTTCTGTACTGGTCTTTGATAAGTTCTTCTTCCATCTTCTCAAAAGCTCTGAAACAACGTACGGCCAAATTATTACAAATCTGAGAATTCAGGTTTTTCTTATAATAACCTCGATATTTCTTCATATCCATTCCAAATCCAAATTCAGACCAATTAAACATCTTCTTGATGTTGTAGATAGCATCATATTGTTCTTTTCTTTTCTTCTTTAGGTCCTGACTCAACTTTTTAAATTCCTTAGATTTATCAGATTGCTTATCTAATTCATTGATTTGCATTGTCAAATCCTTTATAAGACTTTGAGCGTCTCTATAATCTCTACGTTTTGTCATTTCATAATATTTCTTTTTTTCATAGCTTAGAAATTTATTATATAATTCCTCGCCCAGTCTAAAACGCTTTTCTAAAATATGTTCCTGATATAACTCTGTTTTCAAAGGTAACGTAAGAATATAACGACCTTCTCCACTCATAACAGCAATTCTCCTTTCCTGCTCTTAAAAAAATATATAATCACAATTAAAAATCTAAATTTACAACTAAACAACAGCGATAAAGGTTGGATAGTCACCTTCACTACCATCCGAAAATGTGCTCTGCTGCAACGATTTTTTTAATATAGTGATGAACATTTACCTTCACTACCATCCGAAAATGTGCTATGCTGCAACCTCAAATGGCATTACAGACTACTGAAGAATTTTAACCTCTTCACGAATGAAGAAAGTATGATTCCAATTCATCTGTACTTTCGGCATTCCTGCCAAGGTCTGTGAATCGACCTTATATATAAATTAAGGCAATATGCCTTAAGAAATTTCTGATTCAATATCCAGTTTACGTAAGGCTTTAGAGCGTATTTTTTCAATCTCGATTTGATAGTCATAATAGGCAATCACAGCATTTTTGATCTCATTTAAAATCTTGCCAGCTTCCGTTTTATCACCATCGGCTTTCTGCAAAACATCTAATGCAATCAGGCATCCGCTTGGTTTATTTCCTCTTTCTAATTCCACATCGGCTAAAACCTCTTTTTCCAGTTCGTCTAAAGAATATTTATTCAACATTTCTTCAGCCACTGTAAAATCCATAACTTCAAGTTCTCTATGACCATAGTTGGTATATAAAATTTTTTGAGATGTTAGAAATTTTTCTTTTAACTCTCTTGATCTGATCTTATTCCATTCTTTTAATTCGTTTGCATCCATTGCAATTCACTCCTTTCTTTTCAAATTTATATCTACCTATATTTTACCATTTTGAATTCGCAAAAATGCTAGAAATTTGTGCGAAATGACAGGTATTTCATAAAAAAAACATACGCAAAATCTGCATATGTTTTAATTAAAGTAAAACACCCAGAGAACAAAGTTCTCAGGGTGGAGTAATAATTTCCCTAGGGTATGTAATATTTACTCTGGGGTACATCAACATACATCAATACTTCTTACATTCTTCACTACCATGTGAAAGTGTACTGTACTGCAACCTTTAATTTGATTTCCCCAATGTTCCTTTCCTTCACAACCATCTGAAATAGTGCTGTACCGCAACCCTGATCTATGCTTTTGGTTGAACAATTACCCTTCACTACCATCCGAAAATGTGCTGTACTACAACCAGAAAGGAGAAGAAATCAATGAACGATTCCCTTCACTACCATCCGAAAATGTGCTGTACTACAACTCTGCAAGATCACCTTCTTCAAACATATCCCCTTCACTACCATCCGAAAATGTGCTGTACTACAACAAGCAGAGTCAGCAGGAGAGTACTATATGACCTTCACTACCATCCGAAAATGTGCTGTACTACAACCTCAAATGGCATTACAGACTACTAAGAAATTTTAACCTTGCCACGAATGATAAAGGTGTGATTTTAATTCATCTGTACTTTCGGCATTTCTGCCAAGGTCCGTGAATCGACCTTATTTAATACATCTATATTCTAGCATACATCATACACAAAAATGCTAGAAATTTGTGCGAAATGATAGGCTACAAATTATCTATCCTATATCATTGAGCATATCGACATCTCGTATTGAATATTCAGCGTTGTCATCATATAGAAGTGGCAACACACGATGTTTAGAATCATTACACATCTTTCTAAATAACTGGTAGTCCTCTTCTTCATCAGAAGCAAAGACTACAATCAGTCTTTTTATATCATCAAATTCATCTGAACAAATCATGTAACAAAGATTGCTCAAAGCCATTAAAATATAATCATTTTTGATTATTGGATTATAGGTACAGTTGCACCTTTCAGCTAAAAGGCTATTTAACCTACTCCATTCTACAATTGCTGTAGGTTTAACTTCGTGCCCAGACAGTCTAACAATTGCATTCACGTGCATATTTGCTAAATGTAACGGAAAATCAGTTTTGTGACTCATAATAAAATTTTGATCATCATAGAACAATGCGTATTCAAAATTATAGTATAGTGATAAAGTAACTAATTTAGTATATTCATTACAAGGTTCCACAAAAGAACCATTGTATATATCTTTCAGTATAACATTTGGATTTTTATTGAAATGAATAGCAATGTGTTCAACCAGTCTTTTTGATGGATTAATTGTCCTTCCACCATAAGCGTTTTTTACTGTTCCAATTGAAATGTCTAAATACTTAGCTATATCTCCATATGTTTTTAAATCATAATCATCTTTTAATTTTTCAAAATAAAATACTAACGGATTATTCACCATTTTTAAGCACCTTTCCTGGAATATCATTTCTGCCTATATTTTACCATTTTGATTTGGAAAAAATGCTAGAAATTTGTGCGAAATGGCAGGCAACAAATTATCTATCCTATACCATTGAGCATATCGACATCTCGTATCGAATATTCTGCGTTTTCATCATACAGAAGTGGTAACACACGATGTTTAGAATCATTACACATCTTTCTAAATAACTGGTAGTCCTCTTCTTCATCA
>OBJP01000315.1_pt1 | contig 39285 bp, 33 predicted proteins | sample 1519821 | NCBI WGS metagenome assembly OBJP01 (sample SAMN04209218, study PRJEB22552) | human gut metagenome | biome: gut; material: feces | host: Homo sapiens | place: USA: Oklahoma | reverse complement strand
GGACAGATGGCTCAGTCTAAACTGGACAGGCGGCTCTGCCGCATAAGAATATTCATATTTTTATCATATACTCGAAATCTACAGTTGGCCAACTACAAAAATCACAATTTCTTTTTTCTTGTAACCAACTTTTTAATATTTTTCAACTATTGTATGTTACACATAGAATACAAATATGGAGACTGTTTTCAAAATCTGAAACTGTGTGGATTGAAAATCCACCCTTAGATAAAGCGCTTACATTCAAAAAAAGACTACCGCATAAACACGACAGTCTATCTTCTGTTTTTATTAATTTTTTAATTTATCTAATTCCAATAAATCTATCCCCATAATATTAAGAATATCCTCAAAACTTACTGTTTTAAATCCATTTTTATATTGTTTAAAAATCGCATTCAACTCTGAATGAAATTTCTTATAGTAATCTTTATTAAGCAATATCTTAAGATATAATATTGCAACAACAATACGTCTATTATTATAATTTGTAATTTCTAAATAATTAGCTATGTTAGATACACGTATATTTTTATAATCAGAATTATAAAGACGTTCGTCATGTGCACACTGATTTCTTACTAAATTAAATATCTTTAATGCCGATTCCATATCCTTACTATTTATCCTAAGTATCTTGGAATTTTTATATTGTTTCATATATTTTTCAGCATAATATTTTGCGATAATATTTTTTTCTGAATCTTTTAATGCACCATACAAATATGAAAGATTTCCTATTGTAAGATAATTAACTAAAACCCATAACGGAACAGAACCATGATCCTCAATATAATGTTTTATTGCTCCTTTAGCACCAACGTTATCATGTATAGTCTTGGTAAGAATAGAAATTTGTTTCAATACGCCTTTCGGATCGTCTTCTCTATAATTCGCAATATCCAAATATGAATTAGCTTTTGGATATTTTCTTGAAAATTCATGTGAAATAACCGTTTTAAACGAATTTTCAAAAATAAGTAAGTATTTCAAAAATAAAAATCTTAATTCCCTATCAAACAAAAATAATGTTTTTAACTCATTAAAATGCGCATTGGACAAATATGTTTCTGGCTCAACAGGTTTTCCATGTGTATCCTTAAGTAAAAACAAATCTTTATATCCATTTATGACATTATAATAATTTTCCTGTTCCAAAAAACGTTTAGGTTTTCCATCTGTTGGAACAATCAAACCTCTATTACGCAGTATAGTTAGTTGTTGATTAAACGTCTTATACTCTTTCATTCTTTTGTATCTCCTAAACAAAATGGCCAGGGCGCCGTACGCTTCCTGACCTAATCTTATGCTACTATTATATTCGCATATTTTTATTTTGTCAACATTATTGCCAATTATTCATTAAGTTATTTTCCACCAAATTTTAATATATGCTATTTCCATTTTATACGTTAAATGTGTATTTTGTTTGGAATATTTTTAATAATTGTGTTTAATGTTGCAATTTATTTTATATGCCGATTTCTTAAGACCCCTGGGACTTAAGTAGCTGTCTCCTAATCGTCTAATTACTAATTGATCACTTAGTAAATTTAGTATAACATAATACTTTCTTCTTATCTACTCTGAAATAACTTGATAAATCAGTATTATTATCTTCCAAGGATATTGTTCGTGATATCTCCCACCCTTGTTTTCTTTGTAAAAATCCTGCGATCTTGTCAACACTCTTGCTTTTTTATTTTTTCCAATCTTCCTTTGTTTCTTCTAGTTTTCTTTGATTTCCTGTAAAGCTTTCCATGCAAGTTCAATTGTAAGATTGAACTGTCCGATCACACCTGTTCTGTATATGTCATTATTATCTGCTAAATCAAAATCTGCATTTTTCAATACATTTAAGCAATTCGAAAAATTTTCAAGCTTTTTCATAAATCACTACACCATCCTTTTTTATTTCTTTCCTCAATTCTTCTGAAATTCCTGCATCTATTTCCACAACATCAAACATTAAAAGAGAATGTACTTTCTCCTTAATATCCAAGTAAAAAGAATCAAAGTCTCCACCATAGACAGCAATGTCTATATCACTTCTCTCCGTATTTGTTCCTCTTGCACGAGAGCCAAATAAGATAACTTTCTCAACTGAATGTTTTTTTGCAAATGTCGAAATGTCACTTATAACTCTCTCTGGAAGATTATATTTCATATTTTGCTGCCTCCCAATCATACATTTGCAAATATTATATCATAGAAAAAAAGAAATATTCACGTATTGCTGAATATTTCTTTTTCTATCATTATTTTACCTTAACCGTCACATATTTTACCGCTTTCTGATACTTCGATGTTTTTGCTGCCGTGATCCGGATCTTGTATGTTCCTTTCTTGGCTTTCTTCTTTAATGTAACTTTTCCACTCTTAGTTACGGTCATACATTTTTTCGCTTTCTTTGGATATTTGGTCACTTTATAGGTCAGTTTTGCTTTCCCCAAAGATTTCGCTTTTAGGTTAAATGTTGCTTTTTTACGTTTTAATTTTTTTGCCTTGTAAGTTTTTATTTTTGCTGTTTTTATTATCTGTTTCTTTAATTTTAATGGTTTTACGATGTTTGGTTTTATTACTTCTGGTTTACTTTGTGCATTATTTCCAGAGATATCATTTCCATTGCCGTTTCCTGTATTGCCATTCCCTTTATTATCTTCTCCTTGATCTGGGATTGCAGGATCTTTCTTATCAAGTTCCTCTACTACAAGATCAGAACCTTTGACTTCTTCTTTCTCATTAACGATATCTGCTGAAAAATCAACATATTTTGTTACCTTAACGTTATTTCCCTTATCATCAAATTGAATGGATGTGTTTGTGTTGTTATCTAAAATCATACTGTTTCCCTGCACTTTGGCATTGACCTCTACAATTCCTTCCTCGGAATTCTTGGATTGCATCGCAGCTGACAGATTATAATGATCTCCTTCCACTTTGATCTTACCAGAAGTGATCGTTACTTTATCTGCTCCATCGGCAGTTACTGCAATCCTTTGTTGTTATCATCACAAAGGAACTGGCAGCCTTCTTCTGCTTTCGTCAATTCAAATGAATTGCTTGCCGCCACTCTAAGATTCCAGATTGGATGCTCACTTTCCCAATCGCTTTGTTCGCAGGAATAAACTTTCATATCTCCTGTATAATTATTTCCATCGTATTCGAGATACTTTCCTTCTTCATTTTGTAATCGGAATCGCTTATTTGCTGATATCTGAATCGTCGTCTGATCCTGATCATCTTCCTGATATGCTGATGCCGCCATCCTGCTTTTCATTTTTAAGATCTGGATCCCACCATTATATATTTTATCAACGCCATAATAGTTCAGGTTCTTCCACAGATCTTCTACACATACATCATCAAATCTTGAATTTGAATCTGCAAAATGGAAGCTCTTGAAATCAGAAGAGACTTTCATTGTCAGGTATCCCCCGTAACTTCCAGGGTGATAAGAATTTTCATCATAGATCGTAATCTCATGATTCCCATCCATGTCCTTCTTATAACCACAAACAACAACACTATGTCCGCCCTCTGGTATCATGAAGGAGAAAACAAATGGTTTTTTCACTCTTTTTGCATACTGGGCTTCTGCTACAAATTTCTTAAGAAAAGTTTCCAGATCTCCATTTCCCCAACCTGAATTTTTACTGATTCCATACGTTGAGCTTCCACTGTCCAGACACTGTGTCATCTGATAATATAAGATCATGTCTTTCATTTTGGAATTCTCATATGGGCTTCCCAGCGTCCAATAATCATGTGCGCCACTTGTAATATCGTCAAAATCAATATAACCTTGGTTTCCATAACACATACTCAAAGCGATCCCATGACATACACCTGTATGTTCTCCATGAAAATACATGATCATTCTCCATTTACTCTGAAAATCGCTACACTGTTTCACCAATTTATTTAGATATACAGGATTTGAAATGAAAGCTCTCATCCCTATATGCTTAAACTGATTCGTATCCTTACCTGTTTTAAAGTAACTGGACATTCCTCCTTCGATCACTTCTCCATGGAATTGATCTTCATCCAGATAAAATGCGGCTCTTACTCCATGATTCGAATTATTTGCTCTTGCATGTGTGATTCTGTTTGCTCCTATTGATCGTGCTACATTTTCGTAAGATTGTCCTGTGTTACAAGGCAGTCTTAGCCAGTAGGAATCGTCTGGAGCCATATAATCCAAACCAATATTATTGGTTCCCATCAACAGCTGCTCTGGTCCTATCAAGAAGAACTGATCCGTTGTATTCTCATACCATTTATCGGTTGCCTCTGCTAAAGTTTCAAACAGCTTACGATGGTATCCATTTGCATCAAAATCAAATTTGGAAGATCCTCCATCTGCTTTGTCTGCATCCAGATTATTCAAATATGTTTTCTGTGTGACCGTCTTTACACACTGAAGCTCTGAATCAGTAAAAGAAGATAAAAATCCCTGTTCTTCATCATAAGCATCCTCTCCATCAAGATTTGCTGCGGAAGGTACAGATCGATTGCTCCAATCAACCTCTCCGGCAGAATTCATCCAATGTCTCAAGGCTGATTCTGTCCAGCGATTGGATTCTCTCCGATGCATCTCCATTTTATCTTCTTACCCTGATAAGTTCCAAGGTAAATGTAATCTCCAATATTTACTTTGCCATCCCCAGCATGTACTATTTTGTTATTCATTGGCAGTAACGTAAATACCATACTGAATATGACCAGTAATGTTAAGATTTTGCTGATGATTCTCTTTTTCATTCCTTTTCCTTTCCTCATATTTTCTGAACTACTACTTTACATCTCTTTTTACAACACACCGTTTCTTATAAAAAGAAATCCCATAGCAGATCACCTCATCATAACTATCCTCAAATTTCTTTGCATACATCCTATGATCGATCTGCTGAATAGCTTTTTCGCAATCCTCTTCTAATTTCTTCACTTCTTTTGAATATTTCGCTTCAAAAACTGCAACCTTTCCTTCACATTCATTAAAAATAACAAGATCACTTCGACCTTCTCCATGTTCTTTATTCGATTCAACACTATATCCAGCCCCAGCAAATATTCCTGCAAGAAATGCATGATAAAAATCTTCTCTATAATCATGATAACTGATCGTTATTCGCAATAACCTGCTGATCTCCTGTGTCAAAGTCTGCTCATCACCATTCCATACTGCATCAAATAAATGCTTTCGATCTTGTAATTTCGCTGTATCACTAAACCAATCCTGTACTGTTGTCTCAAAAATCTCTCGTATCTCTTTGTTTGGAATCTTCAATGTGATCTTTCCATCTGCACTTTCCTTCTCTTCCTTATCTCTTGTCAGATATCCTGTTAAATACAAAATACTCCAAAAATTCTCTTCTGACGAATGTAAATAATCATACGTAAGATTTTCTTCTATTTTCTGATCAATCGTGTCTCCTGCCATCAATTTTTCCATCTTTTTTTGAATTCCGCTGCCTGCGTAGTCTATGAAAGATCGTATGATCGCATTATCACTTGTATTCTTCCAGTAACTTGCTGGCTTCATGTCTGGATCGATCCGTAGATCTCTTACATAGTTCATAACATCCCATGGACAATATACATCGATCTTTCCAAAATTATACCCATCATACCATTCTTTGATTTCTTTAAAATGCTCTTGCAGTCCAATATCTTTTAAGATATCTTTTACTTCCTGATCGGTAAATCCAAAATATTCATTTAAATGTGTTGCTATGATCGTATCTGAGATAAAATTATTGGTTCCTGTAAATATACTTTCCTTTGCAATTTTCAAGCAACCTGTAACTACTGCGAACTGAAGATGAGAATTATCTTTTAGAGATGTGCTCATCATCGTTTTCATCACATCCAGCATTTCTTTATAGTAGCCATTGCTGCTTGCTTTCGCTAATGGTACATCATATTCATCCAATAATAAAATAACCGGCTTTCCGTAATGCGCATTCATCATTCTTATGATGGTAGCCACACTGATTTTTATCAGGTCTTCTGATAAATTTTCTTCACTTATATCTTGTAACTTCAAAAAGATCTTTTTATCATTCTCATTTACCTTATCGCTATCTGATAAATAATCATGCTCATTGCAGATCCATGAAATCTGATTTCTTAACATCTTCATAGCTGATTGAAAATTCAATCCATCCACATCTTTGAAGGAAATAAATAATGTTGGATACTGATTCATCCATTTTTGACATAATTCTATATCTCTTGAGATCTTCAAATCTTCAAATAGTTTCCTGCTGTCTTTTCGTATATCAAAGAAATACGCCAACATACTCATGCCGATCGTCTTTCCAAAACGCCTTGGTCTCGTGATCAATGTAACTTCTGCGATTCTTGATTCCAGTAATTCTTTGATCAAATTCGTTTTATCTACATAATAATATTCATTTTGTCTTAACTTATGAAAATCAGAAATTCCTACTGGTAATTTCACATTGTTCATTGCCAACACCACCTTCTTAGACTTTATCTAATCACAAAACATCCTCTTCCATTTGCTTTTGCTTCATATAAGATCTCATCGGTCTTTGTCAGAAGTTCCTTGATCGTTTTTGGATATGTAAAACGATATACTCCAATACTGCAGCTTACTGTGACTTCCTTCTGAATTCCTGAGATGTTTTGAAAGAATTGTTTCATTTCTTCTTCTAACGCTTCCTGGCTCATCTCTTCTTCGATCATCACGGCAAACTCATCTCCGCCAACTCTTCCGACTGCTCCATATGGCTCAAATTGTCCTTTTAAAAACATCGCAAATTTCTTTAAGGTTTCATCTCCTGCTATATGCCCAGTTTATCATTGATCTGCTTAAACCAATCCACATCCAAGAATAAAAACCATCCTTGATGGCCATGAATCCTCTGATCACTTTGAATATTTTGGCAATGCTGCAAAAACAGTCTTCTTCCCATCACCCCAGTAAGGGAATCAATCTCCCCTTGATATTCCCGATACTTCATATATTGGTAGATCACAAGCATCGTCAATATTAAGATAAAATCCAATGCAAGCATTGCGATCAAAAACTGTACCTGTAAATGTAGCAGATCAATCTCTATTGTTCTTGTTACATGAACTCTGTGCTGTTTCAACATACATGTAGACCGATTTGCAAAATATCCAGTAGAAAATATCGCTATACAAATGATCAAAAAACTGATCCCTGATGATATAGCGACTATCTTAGAAGACAGATATGGATCATCCAAAGATTGATTTACCGCATCCTTGTATTTTTGAATGCGTTCCTTGTGATAAATCTTATATGCCACCTCTACCCAGAAAAGACAACATAGTGCAATAAATGCATCATTGATCCCCATATGAAATGTTGACATTCCAGTATAGCCAAGTTGTGGAAAACAGGCTCCCATAACAGTGAACACTAAGAAAGCATGTATCCACTGTGAGATCAAAGAAAGAATCCAGATTCCTATTTTCTCATACTTTCGTCCTTTTATGATGGAAAACAGATATCCGATCACAAAGCCAAACAAAACTCTTGACCCAACACTTAGTAAAATGCTTCCTATTGGATTACCACTATATAGCGGCGAAAATATCTTATCATCTGATACAACATAAAGTGCTGACGCCTTATACATACTTGCTAGTCCAAATACCAATCCGATCAGTGTCGATTCCAAAGGTCCAAGCAAACATCCCGCAACTACGATCGGGATATATGCTGTTGTAAGTGAAATTGGATCAATATGAATGAATCCTAAAAAAGTAAATGACATAATAAGCTCGATCGCCAATAATAACACAAAAACATATTTTTCAAATTTTAAATGCTTCCATTTGTTTTGCTTCATATCTCTAATCTTCCTTTGCTTTTGGGTCTCTTAAACTTCTTCCCAATTCTTCTTTGCTTACTTACATCATATCATAAAAACAAAGTATCAACGACACCTGAATGCCCAAAATCAAAGGTATCCCTAATCTAAAATACCATTTTCTTGTCTTATGATGAAATACTGTCATACCGATCATTGCTCCAATGGAGCCTCCGATCAGTGCAAGTATAATCAATTTTTTCTCTCTGACTCTCCACTGTCTTGTCATCGCTCTCCATTTGTCTAGTCCATACAATGCAAATGTTATAACGTTGATCATGATCAGATATAAATGAATATATGCTGATTGCATTTGTAGGTTTCCTCCCCATATCCTTTTTATTTTAATCTGTATTTTCGATTTTTATTATTGCCTATTTGTTCTATATCTTGTGTCAAAGCTTTTAATAACTCTTTCGTTCTGGAGGGTTTTAAATTTAACAAATTACAAAAATCCTGAATCGTATATTCTTTACCCTCTTCCATAAATTCAAGTATTTTTTTATAATTTTGTATTGTCTTTTTTGAAATCTTTTTATCGCCGTTTTTTATCGCCGTTTTTTTATCGCCGTTTTTTATCGCCGTTTTTTTATCGCCGTTTTTTACATTATCATATGAATAATCTTCATTTAATGGCACAATAAGCCTAAATACATCCCCTTCAATGAATTCTGGTTCTTTTCCAGAGTAATACTTTGAATATTTAAATATATTTCTCACTCCTGAACCTAATCGATCTGACCATCCTATATTTCTAAAAAATGATGCAATAATCGGATTCTTTGGATTTGGTTCCATATTATCAGGTGTAATAATTCCATCTCCTGATGACCGATTCGCATTTTCTGTATACATCCTATCTTTTTCTATTACAAATTTAGCTGTATATGAACTCGTAAATTCTCTATGAATCAATGTATTTGCAATCATTTCCCTGGTTATAATATTCCTCAGATTTTTTCGTTCCACCCCTTCTATAAAAAATTTATCAGACAAATGTTTTCTTCCAAATTCCATTAATTGATCGTAACTTTCTATTAAGTTTGTTCTTATGATCTCCCGGTCATCATAGCGATCCACATTAACTTTTCTTACTAATGCATCCGTTTCATAAGCTGGGCAAATATCCATGATCAGATCATCTTTTCCCAATAACATAACTGCTGCCAGGTTATATCCACTTTCTCCTGTCGCTCTGTCCTTTCCATATAATCCCGCACTTCTCAATAATTCCTCATCACTCATACTTTCCCAACTATGCAAACCTTCTATATTATTTGTTGCCATTTTTCTAATTCGTGGCAATAAATCTAATCTAAAATCTTCCAGTGAAATATAAGGATAAATCTGTTTCTCTGTAAACCTATTCTGTTTTCTAATATACATCATTGCAAGTTGAGCTGTTGCAGTAACTTTTACATCTGCATCATCTACTCTGTCATAAACTTCCTTTTTGAAACTGTGTACTTCTGCGCTGACTGGTATATGAATATGAATGATCATTTTTCCTTCATACTTTATAATTTCTGGTGATAGATATATGGTTGGAGTAAACATATTGGGATTACTGATAATCTTTATAAAATTCTTTACCATATCTCCTGCTGCATTTTCAGGAACTCCACAAACAGTCCCATTGTCTTCTACTCCAAGGTAAATATCTCCACCAAAACGATTCAGAAAGGCGCATACACTTTGATATACATCATTTTCTATTCGGTTGCTGCATCTTTTAAATTCTACTGCTATTGTTTCACCTATCTGCAATATGGTTCTTAATTTTTCTTGATCCATAGTGTGTATTCACCTCTCCTTTATTTTTTTATTTGTTGACATAAAATATACCAAATGTTAGTATATTAATAAAGAAAGGTGCTACCGATGACGGTTCGCCTGATATTAATTAATTACGAATGATCGCTCAACTTACCAGGCAGGCGATCATTTTTCTGTCTTGGCATCATGCTTTCCACGCACATAACCAAGACTATAAAAAGTCACACACAGTGAAATCACTGCGATCAAGTCTGTTATGGTCAGCATAATTTCAAGTCCCCTTTCTATCAGATTTCTCATAAATAGAGATGGATCTATGTAATCGGGGCTAGAACTCCCCGTAGGAAGCAAACCGCCATTCACGTCAATGTGAAGTAACACCTGATATATATTTTAACAAATAGTTTTGTTAGAATCAATATATTTACATGGTATTCTCTTTATTTATAAGTTTATTTTTAGAAATTCTTAAGGTCCCTGAGACCTTAATTTTTCTCTAAAATACCATTTTCTTGTCTTAAGTTTTTAAAATCACTATAATGATCTTTTTCCCATTCTTGATAATTCATAAGAACAAATTCTATATCCCCTCTTTTTTGGTAATAATAATATTGATTCATGAGGTAAGTAGGAAACATATATCTTGATGGCAATTCAAAAATATCAATTCTTGCATCTTTTCGTTCCATACTCTCTGCAATATAAGCTTCTCTCATATCTGAATATTTCTTCACATTGACAAAAATATTATCTAAGCAAATGATTCCTACTACCATTAACACACCTATTATAGTTGTTAATTTATATTTAATTTTTATATTCAATTCTATTAATACATAATCTAATGCTGAAATAATAAATTCTATTAAAAATATATATGATAAAAATACATTTCTTTCCGCAAATGGTGTCACTATCAACATCGGTACAACAGATGCTATACAAAAGATAATACATATAAATAAACGTACCTTTACTTTATTATTTTTTAATCTGAATACATTAATCATTACCAATATAAAGCACAAACACATTCCACCTAAAATACAATAATGGCGCAAAATTCCAGACCAGTTTACAATCTGGTCAAAAATACTAATTATTGGATAACCACACTTCAGAACATTTCTTTTTTTCATCATCTTCTTTAATATAATAAATCAAATATAATCCTACTATCATTATATGTATCACTGTACAATGCTCTACATATAACTGACTTATAAATCCCATAATTCCAATACAAAATAATTGAGAGCTTTTTCTTGAATAACCTTTGCAAATCCACATGCACGCAAACATAAACACAATTGGTGGAATATAATTTTGAAATCCACTTGTCCAAACAAATATTTGTCCAAATATTTCTGGCGCTGTTCCTAAAATCATCAAGTAAATAACATATTCTAAAACTCTATTTTTAATATTTATCACTTTAGGGATTAGCAACATCATTGCTAAAATCACAACCACTTTAACAATAACACATAATATTTTATTATTATTTAATATACATGCCCCAATATTACCTAACAATCGACCATTTCCATAATAAAGACTATATCTCATTATCTTTCCTATATTATTAAAATGATAACTTGCAAATTCAAAGTCATCTGACATCATTGGCGATATGTATAAGAATACATGTCACTATCAATAATAAATATTTTTAGGCGTTACTATTTTTAAATTCTTTTCTTTCATATAATATATTATTCCTCTATTCTTATTTTAAATATTGATATAGTTTATTTCCTTCATGATTTTTAATCAGCAACACATATTTTTCATGTTTCTTCAATTTTATCTTTTTCTTATAAAATCCTGTAAAATTAACTTTTCCACTTGGATATTTCTCCATTACTGGATATTGGGTATTTAATACTGTTTGGTAACTATATATTTTTTTACTTTTTGTATTTAATATTCCTACTTTAATATTAATATCATATCCTTCAGTTAATCCTGTACACCAATTATTTGTTATACATTTAAAATCTTCAACCGCTATTTGGGCATGTATCTCACCTTTATCATAATCAAACTTTTTATTTTCTATCTTATATTTCCTGCTTAGTGTATATTGATCTATATTCTCTTCTTTTACATTATGATAATTTATAACATACCACAACGGCAAAAAAACTATAATTATCCCAGCAATCACTAAATATCCATTGATAAATATTTTTTCACAATTACGTAACTGCGTATATGGTTTTTCTCTTTCAAATACTTCTGTCCATAATTTAGCAGCAATTAAGATTAATATTATGTATGTAATATACATTGTTCTAGCAGCTGATACAAATAATGTCGGTGAAAATGCTGGTATAATTCCTGCTATAAATGCTGCTAAAAATAAAAATCCATATAAGTATTTATCCGACTTTTCCTCAACTGATTCAATAACTAAATATCCTGTCATTAAAATCAATATGCTTGTAAATATCAACCATACAACATACATTTTATTATATGGATAAATGAATTGTATATCTATAAATTTTCTGATAATTATATTTTGCAAACCGCATAAAATTAAATTAACAACAGCGATTAATAAATTTTTCTTATTCTTTTGTTTAAGTGAATTTATAATGCTTGCTAATATTGGTATAACTAGTATAATCAATCCTCTGAAGGAATATAAATATAATGTATAAATTTGCATCCCTAAAATCAATTTCTGTGGAATCGAAAGCATTCCATATCCACAACATCTTATCATTTCAGAGATATAACGCTGTTCTACTCCAGGTGACATATAACTTAATATAAATACTGTTAAATTGATTATCCATAATATAATCAGAAACAAAATATCTGCCTTATCATAATTCTTTCTTTGGAATCTTATGTATATAAATATCAACATTCCTAAAACCATCACTACTGCTGATGACTGTTCCATATTTCCACACAAAAATACAAACATTATACTAATACATTTGTACAGAATTGGAATCTTTCTTTCATTCATACTCATAACAAATGGAATCAATACGAATAACATTGCACTAACAGGATACAAATAATTTAAAGCTCCAGATGCCCATCTAATAATTCCACCTAAATTATTTATCGCAAAAAACATTCCACAAAAAATTATAGAAATTATTAAAAATCTCACAAGATCATTCGATTTTTTTCGCACATTTATAATCTGATAAATTCCCATACAAGTAACTACGACCATTATTGAACTTAAAATACGAAAAATATCCACTGGTAAATTCAAAATAATTATTAAAAGACTATGTATTATAATTCTTCCACTGTTTCCAAAATAATACGCTTTCGCCCAATTCACCCATGACCCCCATGTTTCGATACTTGTTCGATATACTTCATCATCTCCAACTGTAGTAAATGTTGCATTTCGATAATAAAATAATGCGATTGCAAAAAGTCCTATCAGAATAATAATTTTAATTTTCGTATTATATTTTTTCCCCATATTTCCATCTCTCTCCAATTTGTTTTATATTTTTAGTTTTTCCTTATCTTCAATTTTCTAACGATTCTTCTCAACATTTGGTTCCTTGACGCTTTTCTTTCCTGTTTTTGAAAAACTTCTAACTTATTTTCATAAATCTCTACTACCCGATCATATTCATTTTCTTTTAGGCACTGACTAATCTCATAATCTATCTGATCTTTTTTCATTCGGTTTTTATACCATGTTTTTACTTGTAGTTCTTTCAAAATTTTCTTTATATTTTGAATCACCTCTGGATGCTGATCTTTCACTCTCAATTGCTGTATGATCATATTCTCAATGGATCTACACCAATAATCTGTTACATACTGTGCTGAGAAATCATAATCTTCTCCAAACAATTCTACATATAAATTATAATTCGCTAATATCAATTCTAAATACTGTGCATTATATCTTCTGCTTAAAGAATTTGGTACACTCACATAATTATAAAAACATTCATCCATGCAATAATAATTTTTGCAGTATTTCAAAAATTCTACTATAAAAATCCGATCTTCCCAAGTGTTTCTTTTTTCATCGAAATGAATCTGATATTTATCAATGATTTCTTTCCTGTATATCTTATTCCATGAAAAATCAAACACAAAATTTTTGCGATTTTTTTCTAGATTTAATAATGGAGGTAAAACTTGTTTTTTTATATATGATTTATCTAACAACAGCTTTTTAGGGTTCTCGTGGAAATTCTCTGTCTTTTCTCCTGTTTCTGATACATATCTCCATCCAAAATCTAAGATATCTGCTTGATTATTTTTCAATACCTTTATTATCTTTTCATATGCCACTAAATCCATAAAATCATCAGAATCTATGAAAGATACATATTGGCCTTCTGCTTGTAACAGGCCAGCATTTCGTGCTGTACATATTCCTCCATTTTCTTTATGAATGATTTTAACATTCTCTGATCCATCATACTGGTCACAAATACTTCCACTGCCATCTGTTGATCCATCATCCACTAAGATAATCTCTATCTCATTTGTCGTCTGATTCACTAAGCTGTCAATTGATTTTTTTACATATTTCTCTGCATTATATATTGGCATAATAACTGAAATAAAATATTTACTCATAATCCATCCCTATCTTGTTTACTATCTTTTTATCTTATGAAACATACCAGTCACCAAAGATTTTTCATAATCATTCATTTCTAGAATCCATGAGGCAATTCCAAATAATACTACATACATAACTCCTAAGATTAATACCATCCAAAGATTCTTTACTGTAATCACTCGAAGTGCTACTGTCCCCACAACAACCATGATAACTGGCGCAATACTGATCCTTATAATATTTTTCCAAAAACCTATAATATCGAGTTTTATAACCTTCCAATAATACCAATTCATCAAAATTCCATTTCCAACAATAAATGCAACTGCTGTACATGCTGCTGCTCCAATGATTCCGAATTTTGGCATAGCTAAAATTGTTCCTATTACATTTAATACTGCAATCACTGCATATACAATCGTTCTAAACTTCAATTTATTCTGTGCTGAAATAACTGAAAAAGCAATACTTTGAATCAATGGCACTGCCAAAGGAACCATTGTTAACAGCCCAATAATATATGCTTGTGAATAATCTTTTCCTGCCCAAACATCAATGAATATTTGTCCAAATACAATATAACCCGACAATATTAATGATACAATATAATATTGTAATCTTCCAATTCTAATTAATAATTCTGATAATTTTTCCATTGGCTGATTTCCAAAAACCATCATATTTACTCTTGTTCCAAAAACTCCGCTGATCGCAGATGACATGTTTTGTAACATTGAAGTAAATGTTCCACCTATATTATAAACAGCAACTGCGACTGTTCCTAAAACTGCTCCAATCAGGACTTTATCTGTTGCCCAATATAGCATATCAATAATAGAGCTTGCAAAAACATATATAGAAAATCCCAAAATTTCTTTTACCATATAAAATGGCATGTCTTTAAATCTTGGTACTACATTTAATTTCTGTTTGCAATACCAAATAAAAATAATTCCATAAATGAGCTGTATGCCTAATCCAATCATAGCTAATCCAATGGATGCATATCCTAAAAACAATACAATTAAATTTAAAATAGGTGTTGCAATTGTTGCAATCATATCAACCATTTTTCGGAAAATATATTTTTCATAGGCAACAGATACAGAAGATAACACACTCACTGGAAAAGAAATTGCTGTACTAACGGTCATAACAATCATCAATACCTTTAATCGTTGTATTTCATTTACTGTTAATCCCGTTCCAAAAAATAATCCTGTTCCTTTTGTTAATAAAAAACCAACAATACAAACAATAATTGCTATAATTCCATAAATAGAAAGGATCAAACCTGTAACACCCTCTATTTTGTCATGATCGCCTTCTACTCGAAATTTTGATATGAATCGTATGATTGCTGTACCAAATCCAAAATTTAATAGTGTCAAATAACTGATCACTGAATTTGATAAACTATACAATCCATACTCTTCCTGCCCAAGAATTCTGAGCATAATCGGAGTATATAATAATGGTATAATTGTACTAATTATTAAATTTATATATGTTATAATTGATCCAACTTTTAGTTCATTAACTTTTTTCTGTCCCATATAAGCCCCTTATTTCTTTAATATTTTACTTTTTAATCGGTAAATACCTTCTTTTCTTTGCAGTGCTTTCTGCTGTTTATATAACTGTTCTGCACAATCTGAAGGCAACTGAAAAATTCTTTCTTTTTTCTCTTTTGTTGTCATATTTTCATCATGCATAATCGTATATGCATAATACTCCAATTGTTTTTGCTTTTCTTCTGCAATTAATTTCTGAATCTCATCTGCTGATTTTCCCATAAGTTCATACATAATCTTAAAATTATCCAAACTATCCTGAATCTTCGTTTCCAATAATCTGGACATCAATGAATTTTCATTATCTCTCATATAATGGCATAATGCCTTATTTACAAAGAAAAATCCTGATATCTTTGTAGCCTTCATATATTCTAATAAGAATCTGAAATCTTCTCCAATAAACATTTCTTCTTTAAACCGAATATGATTTTGTTTTATCACATCCAGCCGAAAAATCTTGTTCCAGATAATCTGTAACATTCTTTGTTCATATAACTCTGGCATAATCTGTATTGATTTTTTAAAATCTTTCTGTTCATTGGATGGTAAGAAAATATCAGTTCTCCCATTTTTCTTTTCATCGTGATTTACATACCCACAAACTGGCATAATATTTTCATCACCTGTGCAAGAAATCACAGATATCATTGTTTCTACGTAGTCTGCTTCTACATAATCATCACTGTCTACAAACATTAAATAGGTCCCATCTGCATAATCCAACCCTTGATTTCTTGTATATGAAACTCCATGATTTTGATCATTTTCGATACATAATACATTGTCATAAGTATTTGCAAGTTTCTTACATATATTTATCGTCTGATCCCCTGAGCAGTCCTCTACTAGTATGATCTGCAGATTTTTATATGTATTTTTCTCCAAGGATTTCACACATCTTGTGATTGTATCTGCTGCTTTGTATACTGGTATCACAATACTGACTTTTTTATTTGTTTCCATAGACTTCTCTCAGCAAATGTGCATATAAAGTTTCTTGTCCATCTGCTGTTTCCTTCTTTAAATCAATTTTATAAGTTAATTTATGAATGATATTCCGCTTTGTCAAATGTTCATATAATTCTGTAGTATATGGCTTATCTAATACCTGATACATTTCAAAAATATCCAGATTATTATCTGGTACATCATCAATCAATTCTTTAATCTGCTTAAAATTCTTATATCCTAATAAAATCAGATAATCAATCAGAACATAATCAACAATATCATCATATTTTCTCCACCATTCAAAGAATGCATCTCGTCCAAATTCAAAAATTGGATTATGAGCATATCCTGTCATAAAAAATCCACACCAGCGTCCTTTACATGCTTCTCGCTGACATATAACAGGATCATACATTTTCTGTGAATAGAATGGTTTTTTCAAGAATTCTTTTGGAAATTCTCCTGTGAAAAATACCGTTGCATCCATCCAGAATCCGCCGTATTCACTTAACAAACAAAAGCGTAAAATATCTGACAAAGTTGTCATTGTAATCTTCTTTTCTTTAAATTTCTGTTCTATATGAACTGGGAATGTCACATAATCTTTATAATTATCAAATGTAATTAAATGTAATTCCGTAATATCAGCTGGTAATGTATCTTTCAGACGTTTGAAACACATCTTTACCAGTTCTGGCATACTTTCTTCTCCTTGCCACCAACATACCCATACTGGAACTTTCTCTGATTTTGGATATTTTTCAGATTCATTTTTCCAATTGTCATTGATCTTATAACTTCGCACAAAATCTCCCATTGCTTCATCTATAAAACGTTCAATCTCTGCAATATATTTTTCTGATTTTCCTGGTGGAAATAATCCATCAATAAAAATTGCTTTTGCAGTTCGGAATCCAAAATGCTTTACGTTCTTTAGGAAATTCCTGCTCTCATTTTTGATTCTTTCTAAGAAATGATATGCTCTTTGAAAAAAACGTCTCATCTTATCACCTTCTTAACATTTTTCTTTTTATGTACGATCCAACTCTTCTGATCTTATTTCCGATTCCTATAACACACAAATAGTATCTTATCTCTTGTTTTAAATCATAAAATTTCAATTTCATTCCTGTATATGGGATCTCAAATTTTTCTCTTTGACAATAATGAAAAAATTCTTTTCCTGTCTTAATCAGATATGGTCCTTCTCCCAGAGATTTTGGATATCCTTTTAACGGTTCTTTATAAATATCAATAAACTCTGCCTGTATATTTCTCATGTACAGATAAATGTATGGGTTTTTATGATAGATACTCATCTTATTTAAGATTGTTAATTTTAATTTTTCATTTTTGCAAAAGACTACATTTAGCGGAATGGTTCCATTCATACATGCAATTGCTTCTGCATGGTTCCATACATAGATCTGTTCTCTTAATGTTAATGTTTCTGGGCCTAATGATTCATAACCATTCTGATTAAAACATTGTTCAATATACTCTTCTCCAAATTCTGTCGCTGCTGCTTTGCCAAATTTTCTTCTTGAAAAGTATATTTTCTTAATATTTTTAAACTTTTCTTTTAAAGTTTTATCTTTTAACACAGATTCTGTCATTAGATCAAACATTCTCTGATATTCTTCTGTATACCATATACATGGTCGAAATCCTGCTTCTGGAACAAATACTTTTTGGAATCTTGCAGGCTTTTCGATGTGGATCAACTGTTCTTTCTCAATTCCTAACATCTTGTAAAACTCAAGATAATTTCCTTCAGGTTCTTCTTCTCCAATATATGCAACTTTAAAATCTTTTATATTTTCTTTGAATTCAGGATCTGCAAAAATCCATAGTTTGGAAGTCATATCTACAAGAAAATGCCCCCAATGTTTGGCAAAAACTCCGATATAAATAACTTTCTCATCTATATAAATCTCATCTGTCTGATTCCACTCATATTTTCCACCATTCTGAGCCCATCCACCATCGTAAAATGAACTTTGAACAAACTCACCCTCTTGTCTACAAACTCCGCCTTTTCCCCATGTTGGTCCATCATCTTCATACTTTCGTGGTAATATGATTGCATTTTGATATTCATAAATATATAGTTTTTCTTGTTTTTTATATATTTGCTCCTTATTATTCAAAATAATGATTCTCCCCTTCATCAACATTCAGTTCTTCCTTTGTTTTATCAAAAAAACTTCTAAAAAAAGAATATTTTATTTTCATTGGAATTAGTCCAAACATAATCCGATTCCAATATTGCTTCTTGATTGCCCGGACATCTTTTTCTAATTCTTTGATTCCTTGTGCCTGCCTTGTGTAACTAATCAGATTATCCGTTAAATTATATAAATATTCTGCCTTTAAGTCTGGATATTTCTCTATAACCATCTCATAACGCTTTGTCATATATTCCAAACGGTCTTTTAACATCTGTGCCTGATATTGTGTTCCTGACAACATGACTCCTGATTTTCTCATTCGATACCAATATAAAGACTCATCAAAGACCACAACTTTTTCGGCTTTTAAAATCGCCTGATATGTAAAAAATTCATCGTCAATCTTATGTCCTTCTTCAAATCGGACTCCTTCTAATGTTTTTTTATCAAACATCTTATTCCAGATCAATCCACATGTCCAATCAGATAAAAATTTTCTGATATAATCTTTGCTACTGTATTCTTTATTTTCAAAACCTTCGCTATCTTGTGTCTTATCTTTGTACCATTGTTTAAAAGAACAAACAACAACCTCGGCTTTATTTTCTTTTATTGCACCTAACAGTTTTTCTACATAATTATTTTCAATCTTATCATCACTGTCGATAAAACAAATATATTCCCCTGTTGCCATATCTAGTCCATGATTTCTAGCATTCGCTGCACCACCATTTTTCTGATGAATCACCTTGATTCTTTCATCTTTTTGTGCATATTGATCACAAATTTCAGGACAACGATCTGGGGATTCATCATCAATTAAAATGATTTCTAAATTTTTGTAGGTCTGATTTAACACTGTTTCCAGACATTCTCCAAGATATGCTTCTACCCCATATACTGGTATGATCATACTGACTAATTCCATCATAATCTCCCCTAGTTATTTAAAAATTCGTCTAATTTTTCAAAATGTTTTTCTGCATTTTGAATGGATTCTGTAACATCTATTTTATATCCTGATTCTAAGTTCTTCTTTGCATTTTCAAAACTTAAGGAATCTGGATCTCTTAAGTCTGCATATTCTCCATGAAATCCCAGGTCTTCTAATACGTATTTTGTTTTATCGCTATATAAAATAGGAAAGACTGATTTTCCTACTGCCAGACCAAGTATCGTTCCATGAAATCTTGTAGCAATAATGTAAATAGAACGGCTCATTTCTTCTAATAATTGCTTACGATTTGTTCCATCGTAATCAAATATGGTAATATTCTTCTGCTGTTCTGATCTATTTTTAATTTCCTGCACTGCATCCAAATCTCCTTCTTCTCTGCAGAATGATGCTAGAATTACCTGATATCCTTCTTTGCTAAATCCACTTGTTATTTGTACCATTTTTTCAATATATTCTTCATTGGTCATTTGATCAAAATCTGAATTCAATTCTTTATCTTTATAAGAAATTACAGATATAAAAATCTGTTTTTTATTTTCTTCCACTTTCGGCATAGGGTAAGAAAACAAGATATCTGGTGCTTGTCTTACATGATCATTGTCTGCGAAAAGGTTCTTTGAATAGGTATCTCGAAAACAGATATCTTTTAACTTTGTATATACTTTGTCCATTGCACTTCGATATTCTTCAGTATGATATGGTCCGAAATTCGCTCCTAACACAAAAAAAGGATACTGACTGCTTTGATATTCCCACCATGATACAATATTTTTCCATGTTGGATATTCCATGAAGATGGAACCGCCAATATATACTTGGGCATCACACTTTTTCTGGATTCCTGCTTTGTATCTCACTGCCAGAGATGGTCTGATTTTTTTTAGTATCTTTGTCTTTGTTGAATTTTCATCGACGATCTTTAAATTTTTCTGTTCCTTAAAAACTTTTTGATTCTGAGCATTTGTCCAGAAATAAATTTCTGTATCTGGATATCTATTTGCAATTGTTTCGATAAACAGATCATCCCCTAAATTAATATGATCATATGCATACAAAAATATCTTTTTCATCGTTGTCCCCTTTTACTCTACTCCATACCCAAACCGATTTCTTAATTTACAAGTAAACTCTAATGATATTTTAGAGATATAATACCATATCTTTTCTTTACTACTATATTTTCGAATATCTGTCTTATCTATCGGAATATCGCGATAAATCTCTTTTACTCTTTTCTTCAAATCTTCTAATTCTTTTCCTGACAGATAACGCATTCCTTTCTGATAGTGATACATACACATAAATATAAGCTGTCTTTTTGCAACTCTATATATTTCTGGATACTTACCCAGATATTTCATTCTTTCATATCTTGCTTCCAAACCATCAAGTCTTCTGATTGTGTATGTTTCATTTATAATGCTATCTTCCCTAAAAAAATAATAATATCCGATATCTGATATCTGAATTATTTTATCCGCACGTTCAATTGCTTTGTATGTAAAAAATTCATCCTCATTATACTTACCAACCTCAAACCATAAATCCTCAACCACTTCCCTTTTATATAATTTATTCCATACAACTGGCTGTATTTTTTCCTCTACAACTGCCATCAAAGCATTTTGCGTATCCATAATTGATTTTTTATTACCACATTCTTTATCTTCTTTTTTTTCAATTCCTGAAGTTCTCTCAAACGCACACTCACAAATATCTGCATTATTTTTCTTTATAGCATTTATCATCTTCTGATACATATCCTGTGCGATCCAGTCATCACTGTCTATATACGATACATAAACACCCGCCATAACTTTCATTCCAGCATTCCTCGCATCAGATAATCCACCATTTTCTTTATGTATCACCTTGATTCTTTGATCCTTTTTTGCCCATTCATCACAAATCCTTGGACAGTCATCAGGTGATCCATCATCAACTAATATAATTTCCAGGTTTTTATATGTCTGATTTACAATACTTTGTACACAACGATCAAGATAATCTTGAACTTTATAAATTGGTACAATTACACTGATTAATTCTTCCATAGCTTATTCCTCATTTACCAGATATTTCTTTGATGTTCCTGTTTTCAAATCATACATTTTATATATGACTTTCATGATATGAGGAAGATAACAGGAAAACAAGCTCATATATTTTAATTTTTTAGGAATACATGATTTAAATATATCTGTTTTTAATTCTTTCTTTAATTGCTTTCTTTGTTTTTTTTGATATTCCATGTATGATCTGTCTTTCAAATCATCTCTACAAATTGCCATTAACAAATATATATATCGTTTATATATAATTGATAATAAATTATTATTTATACAATCATCTTTTATCTGATTTAAAACACGAAGAGAATCTTCTCTTTTTGTGATCAAAGAATTGGCTCCTGTAGCTGAACTACTTCTGATCATATACGAATATGGTGTGATATCATAATAAACAGATTTTTGAGATAATTTGAATAACTGATAATTCATTAACAAATCCTCATTGATTTTTACAGTTTCATCTAATCTACAGTTTTTTATCAGTTCCTTTTTATAAAGCTTATTTACCAATCCTGGTTCAATCATCTCTCCTGATAATAGATCTTTTAATCCTTCTTCCGTTGTCTGTATCTTCTTCTTTCCTGTATTATAGTAATAATCCACTCTATCTGGAAATACCATCTGATATCCACAATGTGCTATATCTGCATTTTCTTCCTCAAGAAGATCTACCAAAGTTTTATACATCCCAGGCTCAATAAGATCATCTCCATCAATAAATCCTATATAATCCCCTTCTGCAGCTTCAATCCCTTTATTTCTTGCAGATGATACGCCGCCATTTTCTTTATGAATTACTTTGATTCTTCTATCTTTTTTTGCATAATTATCCAGTATCTCTCCTGTATAATCCCTTGATCCATCATCTACCACGATGATCTCCAGATTCTTGTATGTCTGTGAAATTATAGAATCAAGGCATCGTCCAATGTAATCTTCAATGTTATATGCTGGTATGATCACGCTTACTAATTTCTCGTCCATATCTAATCCACGTATCCTATCTTATCTTCCAATTCCTGCTGCATCTGCTGTTTCTTTTCTTCTGTGAGCTTGCCTCTCAAAGTAAAATCTTCGTCATAACATGGTGCAATTTCCATTTGTTCTTTCTGTTTCTTCAGGTATTCGTCTGTTTTAGCAATAATCTTTGCCGGACTTCCTGCAATCACAACATTATCTGGAAATGATTTTGTTACCGTGCTGTTTGCTCCGACAATTACGTTATCCCCTAATGTTACATTTGGCATGATCACACTTTCTGCTCCGACGAATACGTTGTTTCCAATCTTTACTTTCCCAATCTTTGTATATCCTAAATGAACTTTTGTACTAGCATCATGGCATAGGACATGAACTCTTGGTGCCATTGTCACATCGTCTCCAATCTCAATCAGCCAGCAGTGAGATGGATCTAAAATAACTCCGTGTAATCTTCCGAAGTTTTTTCCAACTTTCATTCCCATAGAGATTAATTTTTCTGTGGTATATTCTCCACGGATTCGATATAAGATTTCTTTTAATACTCCCATATTAATGAGCCTCCAAATTTAGTTCATGTTCTGTTTCGTCGTATAAAGTTCTGACAGCATATCTTCCACTGCATCCACTGTATCCTGCATGCTGAATTTCTCACCACGGATTTCTGCCTGTTTTGTATATGATTCTAACAGTTCTGGTTTTGATACAACTTCTTTTAATCCTTCATAGACACCTTCTCTGCTGTTTTCCACAATGATTCCGTATTCATTGTTTTCCCCTAACATTTCTTTCATACCAGAACATAATGTTGTTACAACCGGTGTCCCAACAACTAAAGCTTCTGTCGCTGCCGTACTAAATCCTTCTTCAAAAGATGGACAGATAAACCAATCACATCTTGCAACATATTTATATGGATTCGTATCATATCCAAGGAATGTAAAAGAATCTGCAATCTGATTTTTATCCAGATAACTTTGGATCTTTTCCTGTTCTTCTCCTTCTCCTAAGATATAGATGTGATATTTATATCCTTCATCCTGTAATCGTTTATGTGCTTCTGCTAAACGCATAAATCCTTTTCTTGGTCTTACTTTGGCAACTCCACAGATTTTAAGAACATCTTCTTTTTCCACAAATTTTGGATTTTCAACTGGATCTTTGCACAATTTTAGGATTTTATCTGTTTCATTGGTGTTATATTTTACAGTTGAAATTCCTTTTAATCCTGTCAGTTCTTCAAATGCATCAATCACTGTCTGGGAAACACCTACTACTTTATCAAATCTCTGATAGATTTTTTTTGCTTCATCCATAGAACGATATGCTTGTAAAAATTCTTTTTCATTCTCTGCAAAATGACGCCATGTAATTTTTACTTTATTCTTGTCTGAACAGCCGCTAATGATTCTTGTACAGCTTCCCTCTAAATATGCTACCAAAATATCATAATCGTCTTTGATGTATTTTCGATATAACTTTTCTGGTGAAAACAGTTTAAAATATTTTGTATTTCCACGAAACATCTTCTTATAGCATGTTATGTAATGTACTTTGTCTGATAAAAACTGTTTGTTTACACCTACATCAAATAGTGTCTGAACCGTAATATCAAATTTTTCATGATCCATGTTGTTTACAAGATTTAATAAAACTTTCTCTGCACCACCATGCATTAGATCATGAATTAGAAATAGTATTTTTATTTTTCCCATATTCTAGTTCTTCCCCCTTATGATTAAACTTAAGATAATCCCAAATGGAAATGCCAACACAACATATCCTTTTCTAGGTGCTTCTTTTATTGCATCCATCCATCTACCTGCCAAAATGCAGCTTGAAACATAATGAATAGAATGTTTTAGTTTAAATTTAAATGACGTATTATCAAATGAAAGATATAATTTTCTTGTCTCTGCAAAACTGTTGGGGCTGTTATAATATTGTTTTAACATGGAATTAGACATCCCACCTGGCTGATAATCTACATATTTCAGATTTTCATTCAGCACAAGAAAATCATATTTTTTACTGATTTCTAAATGCATATAATGCGGATTGAAATTCTTCTCTCCTTCAAAGGATTTCATTGGTGCTACTGCTTTGTATAATTCTGTCCTTATAACATTGGTTCGATCTCCATTGACAATCGGATATTTTCCTACCAGCAGATCAATCAAATTAATAGTTTTCTGATCTGGCAGTGGATCACCAATCAGATGATCATTCAGGTCATAATCTAACCCAATAATTCCTGCATATTGATCTGATCCATTTTCTTTCCAGAAATTAAGGATCTTTTCTACTGCTTGATCTGGCATATAATCATCGGAATCAACACATACCATTAACTCTGTTTGAGCTAATTCAATTGCTTTGTTGTAACCTGTATGTAATCCGCCATTTTCTTTTTTTACATATTCTATTTTAAATCCAGCTTCTGTGTCTTTTAACAGATCTTGTACCACTTCTTTTGTATTATCTGTTGAACCATCATCAATGATCATCCAGAGAAAGTCTTTTAATGTCTGCCGTTTTAAAGCTTCAAATGCTCTCGGCAAGAATTTCGCACGATTATAAGTTGGTGTAAATATTGTCAATGTTTCCATATATACTTCCCCTTGTATCTAGTATCTCTTTATCTTTGTATATAGCTTTAGAAATCGAATCAGATTATTATATCCAACGACTTTCTTTACATAATATTGCAGTTTGATCTTTGGATTAACGTGATAAGTAAGCAGCCAACTGTAATCTTTCATTTCTTTCATGACTACTTTGATTCTGTCCTTGTCACCATCTACTAATGTATTACTTAATAACAATGTTCCATACTGATATGCCACAAAATCATGATATAATTCATAAAACTTTGTTCCTTTTGGAATTCCCTGCCCAAATCTTACACATTTTTTAACATTATTACTAAGATCATAAATATTTTTATAAGAAATTGTATGTGTAATGGATTCACTTCTCTGACGATATACATAAGCTTCTGTATTGTTATATCCGATACTGCCACATTTAATCAGCATTCTTGCACACCAATCGATATCTTCAGAGGTAATTCCTTTTTCAAAATACAATTCATTTTTCTTTAGAAATGATGCAGATATCAGTTTATTGCATGCAGATGAAATATATAATCCCTCATTGATCAGACGTTCTAAAATCTGATCTTTTTCCTGCTGTTTGATGTCTTCTACGGATTTTAAGCATGATATAAATTGTTTGGTATCTTCCATATATTTTTTGTAACGAAAATTCAAGATGTCTACTGGATACTGCTGCATTTGATTTGCAAGCTTTTCAACCATCTTGGGATCATCCCAATAATCATCACTGTCAAGAAATAAAACATAATCCCCACTACACTGTTTAATGCCCGTATTTCTTGTATCTGATAACCCACCATTTTCTTTATGAATCAATTTAATTCTTGCATCTTGCTTGGCATACGATTCACAAATCTGTGGACTTGAATCTGTTGCTCCGTCGTTAATTAATAAAATTTCCAAATTGTGATAAGTTTGAGCAAGCACACTTTCTACACATTCTTTTAAATACTTTTCTGTATTATATACAGGTATGATCACGCTTATCTTCATTCTTGTTTCCCCTTATTTGTCAAATTATAGATACAAATGTAAAATATCACTCTCGTAAACTAATCCCCATGTTAGTACCATTTGGAAATAGAAAAACACCAAATAAAATGCCATACACAATAAAATTACCATCTTCCTGCTCCTCTCCGTAAACGCATGATGCATCAGCCATGGTAATAATATCAGATTATAAATATCAAAATATGTTGTTAATCGTCCAACTACCATTCCACTTGAAAATGTTGCAATAATATATAAGCAAAAATTTATTACAGACATATTAATACTAAAATTAATGAGTTTATTATTCTCATCTTCAATCGCATATCTTGCCATATAAGCGATCACACAAGGAATCATTGCTATTGCCAGTCGAATAATACTACTTCCTTTTCCTTGTGATGAAATATAATCAACATATCCCTTATACTGTGTTTCTGCTAAAAGATTTCCAAACAACGGAAATAACTTGTCAAAGCAGACTCCTGCAATCAACGAAAGAAATATGACTGTCCTCATTTTGGCACCCCATGGCTTTACATTTCTTAGAAAATATACTAACAATAAAATCAATGCAGATCCATGGATTGTCGAAAGCAATAAAATCAAAATCACATATTGAGTCCATTTTCCTTCTAATATCATATATGTTGCACAAAAGAATATCGTAACAACAATAAACTGTCTCATCCCATTAACAAAATAGGTAAACATAGTACTTGCGATCAATAAATAACAGCTTAATCCAAAGTATTCCGAATAACGCATTAAGCCAATCATCAATGCGACTCCGGATATAAGTGTGATCAGAAACAGCCATCCATGAAAATCATTTGAAATAAATTGTTTAAATAAAACCGATATTACAAAAAAACCTTTATCTTTATTCACAGATTTCAAATCCATTCCACTAATACTTGATGGATAACCTTTAAACATTTGTATATATGTCCCTGTATCCGCAATTCCACTTCTCAATCCACAGAAAAATATCACAACTGCAAAAAAGATGATTGCCTGACTCCAGTAAGCCTTTCTCTGATATCTTGTTCCATTCCATGTAATCCTTGCACTAGCTTCATTCCAAAAACATATAATTGTCGCTAATAATAAAAACAGCCAATAAATCTTCAATGTTCTTCCTTCCTTTACCTATCTTCCAAGTCCTTCCAAAGTCATCTCAACAACCTTCTCCTTATCAAACCTCTCCTCTATCACTTCTCGTGACTTCTCTCCCATCTGTTTCTTCTCTTCATAGGAAAGTTCAATAAATTCCATCATCTTCTCTTCCAATCCCTTAACATCCTTCACATCCACCAGATACCCATTCTCGCCATCTCTTACAGCTTCCATACACCCATGAATCCTGCTGGTGATCAATGGTCTTCCCATGGCTCCACATTCTAGCAGTGTATTTGCCATGCCTTCATGATACGATGGTAATACAAAGCAATCGCATTTCTTAATGAATGGTTTGACATCTTCCTGATAGCCATAATAATAAATGATCCCATTTCTGACCAATGACTGGATTCGTTCCTTATAATCATCTTCCATTGGTCCTACGATATCAAACGATACTTCTGGGTAGATCTTCTTAATGTTCTTTGCTACTTTGAACAGTTCTTCAACTCCTTTTTCTTTCATCACTCGTCCGATAAACAAGAACCTGATGTTTCTTGACTCTTCTGGGTATGGTGTCATCTTGTATTCATCAAGGTCAATCCCTGCTCCTGGAAGGGTGCATGTTCTGGATTCTTTGATAATATTATTTTCTATAAACACCTGCTTATTTCCTTCATTTTCAAAGAAGATCGTTTTTGCCTTTTTGCAGGATAGTTTATATAAAAATACGACGAGTTTCTTGATCATATTTTCATTCTGAAATGCAGTTCCTAATCCTGTGATATTGACTGCATATGGAATTCTTTTGAATCTTGCTGCGATCCCTCCGTAGATGTTTGGTTTGATCGTGTAGGTGATCACAAGGTCTGGCTTTATCTTGCCTAAGATGTTAAAGTATCTCATCATCAGTTTAAAATCTGTTGCTGGATCGATCCCTCTTCGATCTACCGGTGTTTCGATAAAATGACATCCCATTTCTTTTAAATTCTGTACTAACATTCCTTTTGGCAGGGATATATAGACTTCATTTCCTTGATCTATAAGCTTTTTGATCAGTGCTTTTCTGAATTTGTATAATCCTACGTCTAGGTTTGCTAAAATTAATATCTTCTTATTCTTCATCGTTTACTCTTCTCACTGGTACTCCAACATAAGTTCCTGCTTCGTTGATATCTTCGATCACTGTACTTCCTGCTCCCATGATCACTTCGTCTGTGATATGCAGTCCTTGTATGATCTGGCTTCCTGTGCCGATCTCTGTCTCAGTCTTTAAATGGACATCTCCTGACAGTAAAACTCCCGGATACAGGGTATTATAATCTCCGATCTCGTCATCATGTCCGACAATGCTTCGGTTGCAGATCAGGTTAAAATTACCAATCTCTATATTCGTTGTCATAATAACGGATGTACAAATGATATTTCCTTGTCCTAGATGCACTCTTTGTGATGTGATCACAGATGGATCGATCAGATTAGGATACCATAAGTTTGGATTTGGCAGACATTTTAAAACGAGTTTTTCACGGACTTTTGCATTGCCTATAGCGAAGGCGACGGCAAGTTTTTGTTCTTTGTCATATTCTTCGAGGTATTTCATTCCTCCAAGAATCGGATAGCCATCTATAATGCTGCCTTGCTGGATTCCATCGTCTATGTATCCAAGAATCTCATATGTTGGTTCTTCTTCGTTGATCCGTTCGATCAGCCACTGAGTATCTCTTCCCATACCACCGGCTCCAACGATCACGATTGGTTTTATCTTTGGTTCTTTACTCATATAACCCATCCTCATTCTTCTTCCAATAGCATTCCATTCCTAATGCTTTCGGTGCAATAAAATCTTTCTCGATATCATCTCCGACAAATGCCATGTTCCTGCATGGTATTTCTAATCGTTTTCTCATGATCAGAAATGGAAGATCATTTGGTTTCCTGAATTCCATGACATTTCCATGTCCTGCAAGTTCGTCTGTGATCAGTATCTCGTCTGCCATTTTATCTAACCCCAGGGCTTCTATCTTGGCTCGCTGTACTTTTGGTGTTCCATCGATCAAGATCCCAATACTTCGCTTTTGCGTGTGTAGTTCAAAGAATAATTCTTTGACTCCTTCATACAGTGAAATCTCTGGTTTATGGTCCCTGATGGCTTCTCTGCATTTTAATAATAATTCATCCGAATACATTCCTGCATCTTTTAATACCGTTTCCAGTGGCGGCCGCCCTTTTTCCAGTGCTGCGCATAACTTATTAAAGATATTGTTCACTTCTGGAAGCATTCGTTCTACCACTCGGAAACTGCTTCGTACATAATCTTTCTCTGAGTATAATGTGTCATCCAAATCAAAAATCACTGAACCAATTTCCTCGTCTAAATGATACAGATCTTTAAAATCATGAATCTCTACAATCGGTTCTTCTCTTGTATTTAAACATACACTTTTTTCAAATCTTGTGAAAATAACATTGTCATCGGCTGCATCCTCTTTGTATTCCATTGGTTCACCTAACATCATGGAGAGTGCTGCATATGGTGCGTCGGCTCCTGCCTTGATCGATACGGTGTTTGCCTGATGATACCATGGTTCCATTCGGATAAAATAATCTTTGTCTGTATGTTCTTCACGAAGCATAAAGATCGTCATCCATCCGGATGGCCTTAATTTCTTTATCACTTTCTTTGCTTCTTCTACGATCTTGTGATCTCTTACAACTCTGTATCTTGCACTTTCTTTTCCCTCGACTTCTTCCTTTGCCCTTGGTGTGATGTAAACCGGGCTTCCGTCTAGATTGCAGAATACGTCGATCTCATACATCTTCCCATTTAAAAATGGACGTATCGTGTAATTCGCGTATTTTGATGCATGAAAACTTAATTCTTGTTCATCATAGATCATGATGCTTTTCTCCAGATTATCCATCTCATCCAATACTGCAAACATTGCTGGGAATCCTTGTGTATAGTCATTGGCACTGCTTACGACCTGTGGTGCGTTAAGACCACATTCTTCAAAGAAACGAGCTGTCCAGCGTTTGTTGCTGCACAGCAGAGCTAATTCTTCATTTGCAATGAGAACTTCTGTTCCAACAGCTTCAAATTCGCTGGCTCTTTGTGACAGGATAAAGACGTCTTCTTCTGTTCTTGGAATGAGCAGAGCGATCTTCTCCTGTTTACAGATATGTAAGAGTTCTGTGACATAACCTTCTTCCCCTGGCTGTGGAACCTGATAGTGCTTATGGCAGCGATATAATGCTGGCGCTTCCAGTGAATGATCGCAGCCGACAAATGTTACTTTCACCCCTAATCTGCCGGCAGCATAGCGGAAGGTATCGATAAATTCGACCTGATCTGCCACGCTTGAAAATAAGATCTTTAAGTGTCCTGCTTTCTTGTATTTGGAAAACTGGTCTTTCTTTGTTCCCTGAAAGGCATACATTGTCACAGATTCCTGTGCACTGATCCCTGCTCTTTTTAAGACTTTTGTAACGGTCTTTAGTATGATCTTGATATCGGTAAGAAATGAAATGCTATCCACATATTCAAGGTCGAATTCAAACTTTTCTTCCCAGCTGATGGCATTTCTCCCATTCACCTGTGCAAGTCCAGTCAGTCCTGGTCTTACATCTGCACGTCGTTTCTGTCTTGCACTGTAGAAATCTATGTATTGTTTCAATAATGGTCTTGGCCCGACAAAACTCATATGTCCAAATAAGATGTTGAAGAATTCAGGTAATTCATCAAGGCTTGTGGATCTTAACATCTGTCCAAATCTTGGAAGACGTTCTTTGTCTGGCAGCAGATCACCATTCTCATCGACGGCGTCTGTCATACTTCTGAACTTGTAGAGTGTAAATATTTCGTTACGATATCCCGGTCTTTCTTGTTTGAAGATCACGGGGCTCCCTAATTTGATCCTTACTAACAGTGCTGTGACAAGCAGGATCGGGCTTGATACAATGATACAGCACAGTGACAATATGATGTCAAAAAATCGTTTGATATATTTGTGATACATCTTTATATATACTCCGTTTACATTTTGTTCTTATCGGTCCAGTACGGATCTTATGATTCCTATGATCCGATCCATATCTTCTTTTGTATTCTTAATATCACTTGGAAGACATAATCCGCGGTCAAAGATATCTTCTGATACTGGTTTCTTATCATCTTCGTAATGAGAATAGAATTCACACCCTTTAAATACTGGTTGTTGATGTAATGGTTTCCAGATCGGACGGCTCTCGATATTCTCTCTTTCCAAAGCTTCTATGATATCTAATGGTTTTGTCTTACTGTCTTCATCGATCGTCATGCATGATAACCAGAAGTTTGGTTCACTGCATGTTTCATATGGATTCATATGCACTTGTTTATAATCCTTGAAAGCATCTTTGTATGTCTCATAGATTGCTTTTTTCTTCGCAATGTGTTCATCCAGATGCAGAAGCTGTCCTCTTCCAACTCCCGCTGTGATATTAGACATTCGGTAGTTATATCCGATCTCCTTGTGTTCATAATGTCGGACCGGTTCTTTTGCCTGTGTTGCCAGGAATGTTGCATGCTTGATGTATTCTTCATTCTCTGATGCGATCATTCCACCGCCTGATGTCGTGATGATCTTATTTCCATTGAATGAAAATCCTGCCATGACTCCGAATCTTCCTGTCTGGACTCCTTTATATGTTGCTCCCAGACTTTCTGCAGCATCTTCGATCAGTGGAACTTTATATTCTTCACAGAGTGCTTTGATCTCGTCTACCTTGGCTGGTGTTCCATAAAGGTGTGCAACGATCACTGCTTTTGCTTCTTTATGTTCTTCCAATGCTCTTTTCAATGCCTGTGGTGACATATTCCATGTCTCTGGTTCAGAATCCACGAATACGATCTTGCCTTTTTCGTAGGCGACTGGATTCACAGTTGCAGCAAAAGTCAGCGAAGGACATATCACGGTATCTCCTTCCCCGACTTCTAATAATTTCACCGCCAGATGCAGTGCTGCGGTTCCTGCGCTTAGTGCACTGCAGTGTGCGATTCCTGTATACGCTTCCATCTCACGTTCAAAGCCATTGACATTTGGCCCAAGTGGTGCGATCCAGTTGGTGTCAAATGCTTCCTGCACAAACTTCTGTTCTTCCCCATGCATCGTTGGTGATGCCATATATATACGTTCTTTCATGCTGTCTCATCCCCCTGTCATTTTGTCTGTTGATTTGTCTGTTTATATGTATACTCTGGAACTAATTTTTTTACAACTTCACGAATATTCGGATCTTCGGAAAATGCCGCATGATCTAATTCAGCGATCAGTTCACTAAATTGTTCTGTCTCCATCATCCTTGGACTTCCAATGAAAATTCGTTTGTTCTTTGTCTCTTTTTTATTCTCCTCATCGATCAGAAGTTCTTCATACAGCTTCTCCCCTGGTCTTAAGCCAGTAAACTGGATTTCTATATCTTCTCCTGGTGTAAGTCCTGATAAACGGATCATATTCTTCGCAAGATCTAAGATCTTGACTGGTTCTCCCATATCAAGGATAAATATTTCCCCGCCTTCTGCGTAAGCTCCTGCTTCTAACACCAGACTGACGGCTTCTGGGATCGTCATAAAGTATCGGATGATCTCTGGATGTGTAACTGTTACCGGACCACCATTGGCAATCTGCTTCTTGAACAACGGAACGACACTTCCGTTACTTCCAAGAACATTTCCAAATCTTACAGCAACGTATTCTGTATCGTATAAGCTATTCATGTATTGAATGACCATCTCACAGATTCGCTTGGAAGCGCCCATGATATTTGTCGGTCTTACTGCCTTATCCGTGGAGATCAGTACCATTCTCTTTACACCGCTCATTCCTGCTTCTTTGGCTATGTTAAATGTACCAAATACATTGTTCTTGATCGCATCATGCGGGCTGTCTTCCATCAATGGCACATGCTTATGTGCTGCTGCATGAAATACGATATCAGGCTTATAATCTTCGAAAATATTGTGTATTCGCAGATGGTTCTGGACAGATACGATCAATACTTTCAAATCTAGATCTGGATGTGTTCTCTTTAATTCCATCTGGATCTCGTAGGCGTTGTTCTCATAATTATCAATGATCACTAACTTCTTCGGCTGATATCTTGCGATCTGTCTGCAGATCTCACTTCCGATCGATCCGCCTCCCCCTGTGACAAATACGACTCTGTCTTTGACATAGCTCATGATTGATGGAAGATTGGCTTTCACTGGCTCTCTTCCAAGCAGATCTTCAATCTCTACTTCTCTTAGAGCAGATACTGTAACTTCACTGTTGATCAGCTGATATAAGCCCGGAAGAATACTCAGACGGCATCCTGTCTGCTTGCAGATCTCAAGGATGTCCTTGCGGTCCTTGGGTTCTATTGTCGGAATTGCCAAAATGATCTCTTCAACATCAAATTTAACTGCATTGCGCAGGATCGTATTACGATTGCCAACCACTGGTATCCCAGATAAATATGTTCCTTTCTTCGCTGGATCATCATCTATGATGCAACGGATCGTTTTAGTCACATATGTACTCTTTTTGATCTCATTTAAAATGATGCTTCCTGCTTCTCCTGCTCCGATCAACATTACCGGAACTTTCTTCTTGCCAATATCATTCACTTTGAGTGGTTCACTTCCCTGAATCAATCGGACAAGTAATCGGATAAAAAACATTCCCAACAGCAGATATACCAAATACAAGAAATAGTAACTTCTTGGTATCTCCCATTGTAACATATAAATTCCGATCAACTGGAAAGCTGCTGCGATCACAGCTGCTTTAACGACATTAATAAAATCGGAGATTCCTGCATACTTCCATTGCGTTGAATACAATCGATATGCCATAAAGATCACAATACTGCAAAAGAGATTCAACGGCATGTATTTTGCAGCATTTTTCAAAAAAATCAATGCAATCTGTGATGGATAGAATTCAAATCGCGTTAATAATGCAAGATATGATGCTATGATCATCATTATGATATCTGAAATCCCAAGTATCATATTCCATTTCTTTCTTTTGATGATTATTTTTAATTTCTTCATATACTTTCCCCTAACATATGCTCTCACATATTTGTTTTAAATCTATTATACCATTCCTTTTCTTAATTTCCTATATCTACTCCTGCTCATTTCCTGCTTTTTGGTAATTTTTTCTTAAAATACAGCAAAAAGAGATGGAAAAATCTATATTGTTTTGATCTTTCCATCTCTTTTTATATTAAAATTTTATCTTATTATACGTTGATCTCAGCTGTTAATCCGAGTACTTCTTTATTCTCTTCCAGAATTGGATTGATCACTTCATTCACAAATTCTTCTGTCTGCTGTGGTGCACGTCCTACGAAGTTCTCTGGTTTCATGATCGCCTGTAACTGCTCCATGTTCATACCAAATGCTGGGTCTGCTGCGATTCTTTCTAACAGATCGTTTGCTTTTCCTTCTTCTTTGACAACTTTTCCTGCTGCCATAGAATGTACACGGATCTTCTCATGAAGTTCCTGTCTGTCTCCACCAGCTTTTACTGCATCCATCATGATATTCTCTGTTGCCATGAATGGAAGTTCGCTTCTTAAACGGCTTTCGATAACCTTAGGGTATACAACTAATCCGTCTACAACGTTTAAGTAAAGGTCTAAGATACCATCGATCGCTAAGAATCCTTCTGGTACAGATAAACGTTTGTTGGCTGAGTCATCTAATGTTCTTTCAAACCACTGTGTAGATGCTACTAATGCTGGGTTCATGGCATCTGACATTACGTAGTTTGCTAAGGAAGCGATTCTTTCACTTCTCATTGGGTTTCTCTTATATGCCATTGCAGATGATCCGATTTGGTTCTTCTCAAATGGTTCTTCTACTTCTTTTAAGTGCTGAAGAAGTCTGATGTCGTTTGAGAACTTATGAGCAGACTGTGCGATCTGGCTTAATACATTGATCACACGGGAATCAACTTTTCTAGAGTATGTCTGTCCAGATACTGGCTGGCATTTGTCAAATCCCATCTTCTTGGCGATCATTCCATCGATCTTCTTGATCGTTTCGTGGTTTCCTTCGAATAACTCTAAGAAACTTGCCTGTGTTCCTGTTGTTCCTTTTGATCCTAATAATCTCATGTTAGCGATCACATGATCAAGATCTTCTAGATCATATACGAGATCCATCAGCCAAAGGCTTGCTCTCTTACCTACTGTTGTAGGCTGTGCTGGCTGAAAATGTGTAAATCCAAGTGTTGGAAGATCTTTGTATTTCATTGCGAATTTGGATAATTCGTTGATCACATTTAATAATTTTACTCTGACAAGCTTTAATGCTTCTGTCATGATGATGATGTCTGTGTTATCACCAACATAGCAGGATGTTGCTCCTAAATGGATGATTCCTTTTGCCTTTGGACATTGTACTCCGTATGCATATACATGAGACATAACATCATGACGGACTAATTTTTCACGTTCTTTTGCTACATCGTAGTTGATGTCTTCTGCATGTGCTTTTAATTCGTCGATCTGTTCCTGTGTGATATCAAGTCCTAATTCTTTCTCTGTCTCAGCAAGTGCGATCCATAACTTTCTCCATGTCTTAAACTTCTTGTCTGGAGAAAAGATGTACTGCATCTCTTTGCTTGCATAACGTTCTGATAATGGGCTCTGGTAACGGTCGTTCATAAAAATCTCCTTATCCTTATCTTTCAAAATTTCCACGAATATCTCTTGTTGGCGGTTTCATTGGATACTCACCTGTGAAACATCCTTTACAGATCGGTAATCCCTGTACCATCTGTGAAAGTCTCTCTTCTCCTAAGTATCCTAAACTATCTGCTCCGATCACTTCACAGATCTCGTTGATCGATCTGTTATATGCGATCAGCTGTTCTCTCTCTGGAATATCAGTTCCAAAGTAGCATGGCCACAGGAATGGTGGGGAACTGATTCTTACGTGAACTTCTGTCGCTCCTGCATCGCGTAACATCTTCACAATGCGGTCACTTGTTGTTCCTCGTACGATGGAATCATCGATCATGATGACTCTCTTTCCTTTGACTGCTTCTTTTAAAACATTTAACTTGATCTGCACGCTTGATTCACGGCTGCTCTGTCCTGGTTTGATGAAAGTTCTTCCAACATAACCGTTCTTGACAAACGCGGTTCCATATGGGATTCCTGACTCTAAGGAATATCCAAGAGCTGCTGCATTTCCTGATTCTGGTACTCCGACAACTAAGTCTGCTTCTACTGGTGAATCCTGTGCGAGGTATCTTCCTGCCTGAATTCTTGAGTGGTATACCCCAACTCCGTCAATCTCACTGTCTGGTCTTGCAAAATAAATGTATTCAAAGATACATCTTGCTGTTTTTTCCTTTGGAATACATAAATCACAGTCTGACTGAATTCCATCCTTTGTGATCGTTACGATCTCTCCTGGATTCACGTCACGGATAAATTCTGCTCCGATCGTATCTAATGCACAGCTTTCAGATGCTAATACATAAGCATTATCTCTCTTACCGATACATAATGGCTTAAATCCATATGGATCTCTTGCCCCGATCAGTTTCCTTGGTGACATAACGATCAGGGAATACGCACCTTTGATCTTCTGCATTGCTCTGGCTACTGCCTTCTCAATTGATGATGTATTCACGCGTTCTCTTGCGATATGATATGCGATAACTTCAGAATCGATCGTTGTCTGGAAAATAGCTCCTGTCTTTTCTAATTCTTCGCGAAGTTCTATTGCATTGATCAGATTACCATTATGTGCAAGTCCTAAAGTACCTTTTACATAATTTAAAACCAATGGCTGGGCATTCTCAGGAACACTCTCTCCTGCTGTTGAATACCTTACATGCCCCACACCGATATCTCCCTTTAATGCCTGAAGGGAATCTGGTGTAAACACTTCATTACATAATCCCATACCTTTTTGAGATGTGACATTACGTTTTGGACCATTCGTATCAGAAACTGCAATTCCGCAGCTTTCCTGACCTCGATGCTGAAGTGCAAACAATCCATAATAGATCGTTGACGCTACATCATTGCCATCGAAATCGTAGATACCGAAAACTCCACATTCTTCTCCCAACTTATCAAAGTTCTCTCTGCTCATCGTGATCTTTTGACCTTTCTGTTATACAATCTTTAGTTTCGTTTGTAAAATACACATTTTTGATAGTAACATATTCATTTTAAATCTGCAAGCATCCCTGTTATTGATTCTCTTTTAATAATGTAGTATCCGGAGGGATCTCTCCTCGCTTAAGCTTTGTATATATGATCCTTCTTACAGATTTATCGATTCTTGATTCTTTGATCTTGCCACTTTTTAGTGCCTTCTTAATTGCCTTGTATGCTTCTTTATAGTTATCCGGCATCACGATCAGGTCAACTCCTGCCTGAATTGCTTTCACTGCTGCTTCTCCGGAACTATAGTTATCTGTGATTGCTTTCATGTTCATCGCATCGGTCATGATAACGCCCTTATATTCAAGTTCATCTCTTAGAATATCTGATACAACTCTGCTGCTTAGGCTTGAAGGCTCCTTCTCATCTGTCACATTAGACAGCATCAGATGTGACACCATCACTGCATCAGCTTTTGCCTTGATCCCTGCTTTAAATGGTTTAAAATCTGTATCTCTTAATGTATTGATCGTCTGATCGGTCTCTGTGCTTCCGCGGTGTGTGTCTCCTCCAGTCTGTCCACTTCCTGGAAAATGCTTTAATGTCGCTGAGATCTGTTGTTTCTGCATGTTCTTTACCAGTGTTGTAATAATATCAGCAACTTTCTTTGAGTCTGCGCCAAAGCTTCGGTCTCCGATCTCTGTGTTATTCTTATTCGTTAAAACGTCTGCGACTGGTGCAAGATTCATGTTAAATCCAAGCTCTTTTAATTCCTTTCCCTGTGTCTTCCCCATCTGCGCGATCTTCTTGTTATTGTAAGTTCTTCCAACTTCCTGTGCAGATGGATATACTGTCATCTTCATCTTGGGATTTGATGCGACTCTTGAAACCTGTCCACCTTCCTCATCCACTGCCATAAATAGTGGGATATGGGAGGCATCTTGAAGTTCGTCCGTCATCTTCTTTGTTTGATCAGGTGTGTTGATATTCTTCGCAAACATGATCACCCCACCTGCTGGATACCTCTTCAATGTCTTCTTCATCTGGCTCGTCACGCTTGTCTGATTCTTGCTTTCTACCTCATCTAATTGATAAACAGATACCATAAATAGTTGTCCGATCTTATTCTTTAAGGACATCTCCTTTGTGATATCTTTTGCCATTCCCTGCAAGGTTGTTTCATCCAGATCTTCTGTCTTGAGTTTCTTTGTTGTACTCTTCTTCCCGCATCCTGCTGTCATGACAAGCATCAATACAAGGACAAGGCTGATTAAACGTCTCTTCATTCTTTCGTGTCCTTTCCGTGCATGCTCTTTTCTTTTTATTATACCAGAAGCATTTGTTTGTATCAAATGCTGTTACGTCCTATTTCTGTGAATTACCCCTCCCATGCGGTACAGTAGTTCCTATGGAAGTGGCTTCTAACAGTCGTGACAGTTACCCATTTCTGACCAAAAGATT
>OBJP01000312.1_pt1 | contig 39887 bp, 29 predicted proteins | sample 1519821 | NCBI WGS metagenome assembly OBJP01 (sample SAMN04209218, study PRJEB22552) | human gut metagenome | biome: gut; material: feces | host: Homo sapiens | place: USA: Oklahoma | reverse complement strand
CGGTGATGAAAGATAAGAACGAGGTGGATATCCGTTTCGCTATGTGCTTTCCGGATGTGTATGAGATCGGGATGTCTCATCTGGGTATCCAGATTCTTTACGATATGTTTAATCGGAGGGAGGATGTCTGGTGCGAACGGGTGTATTCGCCGTGGATGGATTTAGACAAAATTATGCGGGAAAAGAAGATTCCTCTGTTTGCGCTTGAATCTCAGGATCCAATCAAACAATTTGATTTTCTTGGAATTACGATCCAGTATGAAATGTGTTACACAAACATCCTTCAGGTGCTGGACTTAAGTGGAATTCCGTTGTTTGCCAGTGAAAGAAACGAGGAAGATCCGATTGTGATCGGCGGAGGTCCATGTACTTACAATCCGGAACCGTTGGCAGACTTTTTCGATATTTTTTATATCGGAGAAGGAGAGACAGTCTACGATGAACTTTTGGATGCGTACAAAGAGCATAAAAAGATAGGAAGCAGCAGGAGGGAGTTTCTGGAGCGCGCAGCAGAGATTCCTGGACTTTATGTGCCGGCATTTTATGATGTAACTTACCATGACGATGGGACGATTGCCTCTTTTGAACCGAATAATGTTCACGCGAAGCCGACTATTGAAAAGCAAATGGTACTAAATGTTACAGACACCTATTACCCGGAGAAGCCAGTTGTGCCATTTATCAAAGTGACTCAAGACAGAGTTGTGTTGGAAATTCAGAGAGGATGCATCCGTGGATGTCGTTTCTGTCAGGCGGGAATGCTGTATCGCCCAACAAGGGAACGTGCGTTAGAGCGCTTAAAAGAGTATGCATACAAAATGTTGAAGAGTACCGGACATGAGGAAATCTCACTAAGTTCATTGAGCTCCAGTGATTATTCGCAATTGAAGGGGCTTGTGAATTTTCTGATTGAAGAATTTAAAGGAAAAGGAATCAACATTTCTCTGCCATCCCTCAGAATAGATGCGTTCTCACTGGATGTCATGAGCAAAGTGCAGGATATCAAAAAGAGCAGTCTGACCTTTGCTCCGGAGGCAGGTTCTCAAAGACTTCGTGACGTTATCAACAAAGGTCTGACAGAAGAGATTATTTTAGAGGGGGCAGGTCAGGCGTTTGAAGGAGGGTGGACGAGAGTAAAATTATATTTTATGCTGGGCCTTCCGACAGAGACGGAAGAAGATATGAAAGAGATTGCACATTTGGCTGAAAAAGTGGCAGAGCGCTACTATCAGATTCCAAAAGATCAGAGGAATGGAAAATGTCAGATTGTTGCAAGTACTTCTTTCTTTATTCCAAAGCCGTTCACACCATTTCAGTGGGCGACGATGTGCAACAAGGAAGATTATATCCAGAAAGCACATATTGTAAATAATGAAATGAAAGCGCAGTTAAACAGAAAGAGTTTGAAATATAACTGGCACGAGGCAGATGTCACTGTGCTGGAAGGAGTTTTTGCGCGCGGGGATAGAAAAGTATCAAAGGTAATTTTAGAAGCTTATAAAATGGGATGTCTGTATGATTCATGGTCTGAGTTTTTTGACAATGAGAAATGGATGGAAGCATTTGAAAAGACAGGTGTTGATATTGGATTTTATAATTTGCGGCAGAGAGATATGGATGAGATTTTCCCATGGGATTTCATTAATATCGGTGTGACAAAGAAATTTTTACAGCGCGAGTGGGAACGGGCTATAAAGGGCGAAGTGACACCAAACTGCAAAATGAAATGTGCAGGATGTGGAGCGGCGATTTACGGAGGAGGTGTCTGTGTTGAAAGCAAGAATTAAATTTCGAAAATATGGTGTGATGAAATTCATCGGACATCTGGATATTATGAGATATTTTCAAAAGGCAATGAGAAGGGCGGAAATTCCAATTGCATTTACGGGCGGATATAGTCCGCACATGGTGATGTCGTTTGCAAATCCGCTTGGAGTGGGTCTGACAAGCGATGGAGAATACTTCGATATTGAATTGTCTGAGTCTGTTGATTTTGCGCAGGCAGTTCGAAGATTAAATGAAGCAATGGTGGAAGGGATGGAAATCGTCAATATGATTGAAATCTCAGACGATAAGAAGAAAACCGGAATGGCGATTGTCGCTGCAGCAGATTATCTGTCTGAGTTTGTAATGGAACATCCAGTGGAAAATCTTGCTGATAAGATTGATGCCTTTCGGAGTCAGCCAGAGATCATCGTATGGAAAAAAACGAAAAAGAGTGAAAAAGATGTCAATATTAAGCCTATGATCTATGATATGAGAGAACAAGACGGAAAGGTTTATATGCTTGTGGCAACTGGAAGCGTGGAGAATTTGAAACCAGAGCTTGTTATGCAGGCATTTGGAAAATTCCTTGGAATAGATTTGGAAGAGACTGCGATGCGCCATCATCGTCTGGAAGTGTATGCGGATGTGGGAAGTGAGGGACAACGTCATCTAGTACCATTAGACCAGCTGGGGATATAGGTGATTCGGAATATGAAAAGAAAGTTAGTGATCACAAAAATAGCAGAGCAGGTCGTGACAGCCGTGTTAGAAAATGAAGAAGTGGTGGAAATTCATGTCAGCGATAAAGATACAGAGGCGTACCGTGTTGGAAATATTTACGTGGGGAAAGTAAAAAACATTGTCCCAAATATTCAGGCTGCCTTTATCGAAATTGCAAACGGGGTGGAGTGCTATTACTCTATCCCTCAGAATCCTTCCCCACATTTCACGCAGAAAGTCGGGAAAAAGCCGCTCTGTATCGGGGATGAGCTGCTTGTTCAGATCCAGAAAGAGGCAGTTAAAACGAAGGTGCCGACAGTGACTTCCAACTTAAGTTTCACAGGGAAGTATGTTGTCTTAACGTCTGGTATCAAAAAAATTGGAATTTCTTTCAAGATCACAGGAGAAAAGCGGGCACAGATTCAGGAGACTGTCGAAGTTCTCCGATCGGAAAGATATGGATTTATTGTCCGCACAAATGCCAGAGATATTCCGGCAGATCTTGTGAAAGAAGAGTTGGGGCAGCTAGCAGAATCTTACATGCATTTAGTTGAGATTGCGCAGTCACGCAAGGTATTTAGCTGTCTTTTGGAGGCCCCTTTTACATATCTGTCAAATATCCGTGATATTTATCAGGAAGGATTGACAGATATTGTTGTAGAGGAGAGCCTTTTTGAAGATGTAAAGCAATATTTGGCGAAAGAGCAGCCAGAGGATTTAGAAAAGCTTGTATGTTATGCTGACAGGCAGCTACCACTTTATAAGTTATATTCGCTGGAGTCTGTCATTTCACGGGCGCTATCAGAGAGGGTGTGGATGAAATCAGGCGCTTATCTTGTGATTCAGCCGACAGAGGCGCTGACGGTGATCGATGTCAATACAGGAAAATGTATTGCAGGTAAGAAAGATGACGAAGTTTATATGAAAATCAACCTCGAAGCAGCCAAAGAAGCGGCAAAGCAGATTCGGCTCCGCAATCTCTCAGGGATCATTCTGATTGATTTTATTAATTTGAAATCAAAAGAGTGTACAAAAGATCTGTTGGAAGTGTTTCAAAAAGAATTGCGGAAAGATCCTGTCCAGACAATTCTTGTAGATATGACGGGATTACAGCTTGTAGAAGTGACTCGAAAAAAGGTTCGAAAGCCATTGAGAGAGGTTGTTGTCTCTGCAAAAGAAGCAAACAGGCGGAAATAATAAGAAAAGAGGAGAAAAATGGCAAAAAAAGAGCTGAAGACCAATGCGATGAGGATACTGGAAAAAAAGAAAATCCCATTTACATATATCACTTATGAGTGTGAGGAGTTCGTGGATGGGGTACAGATTGCAGATAAGCTCGGACAACCGCATGAGCTGGTGTATAAAACACTTGTGACAGTCGCAAAGAGCAGAGAGCATTATGTATTTGTTATTCCGATTGAAGAGGAGCTGGATTTAAAGAAAGCGGCCCGGGTTGTCGGAGAAAAATCTCTCCTTATGCTTCCGCTGAAAGATCTGACTGCCGTGACAGGGTATATCAGGGGAGGATGCACTGCGATTGGGATGAAAAAGCCGTTTCCGGTTGTCGTAGAAAAATGTGCAGAGGCCTTGGAGGAAATGATTGTAAGTGGCGGCAAAATAGGAATGCAGATCAGATTAACGCCGCAGGATTTTCAAAAAGTGACAGGAGCGGTGTTTGAGGAAGTGGTTGTATCTGTAAAAACAGAGGAGATTTTATAGAAAAAGTTATAAATTTCTTAAGGCTTTCTGAAAGAGATAGAAATTTTTAGTCAGATATAGTAGAATACAGAGAAAATAAGAGAGAAAGGATAAGAGGAACAAGGAATGTGGAACAGAGTGATTTTTGGCTATGATTTTTATCATGTGTTGCTGTGGTTTCTTGCGTATAGTATGCTTGGTTGGCTGGTAGAGTCCATTTATATGTCGATCTGCAACCGAAAGCTTACAAACAGGGGATTTGCAAGAGGACCGATCTGTCCGATTTACGGGGTGGGAGCTTTGACAGTATTTTTTTTATTGAAGCCATACAGTGATAATCTTTGGAAATTATTTTTCTTTGGATCTTTGCTTGCAACGACTTTGGAATATTTCACAGCAGTATTGATGAATAAAATTTTCGGAGAGATCTGGTGGGATTATACGGACAAGCCATTCAATTACAAAGGGATTCTCTGTCTGGAAAGTTCAATCGCATGGGGGTTTTATACGATTGGATTATTTGTATTTCTGCATAAATTTGTAGAGGGATTCGTAAACGGGATTCCGATGATGGCAGGAAAAGCGCTCGGAGGATTTTTGGCGGTGCTGTTTACACTTGATTTTGCAAATGCATTCTATCGTGAGAAGCGGGAGGCACTTCCAAAGCAGTTGATTCGGATTCGAGAGGGAATCCTGAATAGATTTTCAAGATAGAAGAAAGTGCAGGAGGTCGTTAGGACATTCTGTACTTTTTTTCTTTACAGAGTAAAGAAAAGGTGTTATAGTACGCTTATAGTTAAGAAATATTCTGAATCATTCGGGCGTGTCTGCCGAAGAACCCAACGAGCTATGAGAAAAGTGAAAAAAGAATTGACAATCACAAGTAAGTAAGATACTATATTAATTAGAAAAACGAACATAAGTTCGTATTTGAAAAGGAGAATATTATGGCAGGAGACGATAAATTAAAAGCATTAGATGCAGCAATTGCAAAGTTGGAGAAGGACTTTGGAAAGGGAGCAGTGATGAAACTTGGAGATGCGGCGGCAAATGTCAGTGTTGAGACAGTACCTACTGGTTCTTTAAGCCTAGACATTGCACTTGGTCTTGGTGGAGTGCCAAAGGGACGTATCATCGAGATTTACGGACCGGAGTCAAGTGGTAAGACGACAGTAGCGCTCCATATGATTGCAGAAGTACAAAAAAGGGGAGGCATTGCAGGCTTTATTGATGCAGAGCATGCTCTGGATCCAGTTTATGCGAAGAATATCGGGGTAGATATTGATGAACTGTATATTTCACAGCCGGACAGTGGTGATCAGGCGTTGGAGATTACAGAGACAATGGTGCGCTCGGGAGCGATGGATATCATTGTTGTCGATTCTGTTGCCGCACTTGTTCCGAGACAGGAGATTGAAGGGGATATGGGAGATAGCCATGTTGGTCTTCAGGCACGTTTGATGTCTCAGGCGCTCAGAAAGCTGACACCAGTTATCAGTAAGTCTAATTGTGTTGTGATCTTTATTAATCAGCTCCGTGAGAAAGTCGGTGTGATGTTCGGAAATCCAGAGACAACAACCGGTGGACGTGCGTTGAAGTTCTATGCATCTATTCGTATGGATGTCAGAAGGACAGAGACGTTAAAGCAGGGTGGAGAGATGGTCGGTAACCGTACCAGAATTAAAGTAGTGAAGAATAAGATTGCACCGCCGTTTAAGGAAGCTGAGTTTGACATTATGTTCGGGAAAGGAATTTCGAAGGAAGGAGACATTCTAGATCTGGCAGCAGGGCTTGATATTATCAATAAGAGTGGTGCATGGTATGCATACAATGGCGATAAGATTGGACAGGGCCGTGAGAATGCAAAGACATATCTCTCTACACATCCAGAAGTGATGGAAGAGATTGAGGCAAAAGTACGGGCACATTATAAGCTTGACGGAGCGGCAGGAGAAGAGGAACTTGCAGCGGAACAGAAGGCAGATGAATAAGAGATGATTGTCACGAAGGTAGAGATTGTATCAAAAAACAGGTATAAAGTAGAGGTTGACGGAGAGTTCGCTTTTGTTTTGTATCGAAGAGAATTGTCACACTATCAGATCAGAGAAGAATGTGAAGTCTCAGAGGAGAGTTTTGAACAGATTAAGAAAGAAGTGATTATAAAGCGGGCTAAGCTTCGCGCAATGCATCTTCTCAATGACATGGATCGGACAGAATCACAGCTCCGCACGAAACTCAGACAGAGTTGTTATACTGAAGATGTGGTAGAAGCTGCACTGGCATATGTGAAGTCATTTGGTTATATAGACGACCTTGACTATGCAAAGCGATACATTCAGAACAGACAGAATCAGAAAAGTAAAAGGGAATTGTATGCACAGCTTGTAGGAAAAGGGATTGAAAGAGAACTGATTGAGCTTGCCATGGAGGAATGCTATACAGGAGAAGATGATGAGATAGAAGCGATCCGCCAGTTGGCAGCAAAGAGGAAATATCATTTTCGCGATGCTACAAGAGAAGAGCAGCAGAAACAAACGGCTTATTTTATGCGGAAGGGATTTTCTTATGAGAATATCCGAAGAGCTCTGGAGGCGGAAGAAGTATATTGGTAGAGATAGCTGAGAGGTTCATAAAAATGACCAAAACGGTGTAAGGATACTTGACATATTTGTGAAAACGGTATAAAATCTAAGTGTTGTATTTGTGTACAATGAAAATTAAATAAGGAGGTGCTCCTGTGCCGATAGTATCAATAATTGCTGGTCTGATTGCAGTTGTGGCAGCTGTTGTTATTACTTACTATGTAACGGTGAACAATCTGAAGAAAGATGCAGATTCAAAGATTGGGAATGCTGAGAACAAAGCAAGAGAGATAATAGATGATGCTTTAAAGAATGCAGAGGCAAAGAAGAAGGAAACGCTTCTGGAGATCAAGGAAGAGTCCATTAAGACAAAAAATGAACTTGAGAAGGAGACAAAAGAGCGTAGAGCAGAGTTACAGCGCTATGAAAAACGTGTCTTATCTAAAGAAGAAGCGCTTGACAAGAGAGCCGATGTACTGGAACAGCGTGAATCGAAGATTACAGTAAGAGAAGAGCAGATCAAACAGCGTGAGATCAAAGTAGACGAGCTTAACAGTAAACGAGTACAGGAACTGGAAAGAATCTCAGGACTTACCTCTGAACAGGCAAAAGAATATTTATTAAAAACTGTTGAAGATGATGTAAAACATGACACTGCGAAGATGATCAAGGAACTTGAAAATCAGGCAAAAGAAGAGGCTGGAAAGAAAGCAAGAGAATATGTTGTGACAGCAATTCAAAAATGCGCGGCAGATCATGTTGCAGAAACTACAATTTCTGTAGTACAACTTCCAAGTGATGAGATGAAGGGACGTATTATCGGGCGAGAAGGTCGTAATATCCGTACACTTGAGACAATGACCGGGGTAGAATTGATTATAGATGATACACCGGAGGCTGTTGTGTTATCAGGTTTTGATCCGATTCGCAGGGAAGTGGCAAGAATTGCGCTGGAGAAACTGATTCTTGACGGACGTATCCATCCGGCAAGGATCGAAGAGATGGTAGAGAAAGCGCAGAGAGATGTAGAAGCAATGATCCGTGAGGAAGGAGAAGCGGCAGCTCTCGAAGTGGGCGTACATGGTATTCATCCTGAGTTACTCCGTCTTTTAGGAAGAATGAAGTTCAGGACAAGCTATGGACAAAATGCATTGAAACACTCCATTGAAGTTGCACAGCTCTCAGGACTGCTTGCAGGAGAGATCGGTCTGGATGTCAGACTGGCTAAGCGAGCAGGGCTGTTACATGATATCGGAAAATCGATTGATCATGATGTAGAAGGATCTCATATCCAGATTGGTGTGGATCTTTGTAGGAAATACAAAGAATCTGCTACAGTTATCAATGCAGTGGAATCTCACCATGGTGATGTAGAACCGGAAACACTGATTGCATGTATTGTGCAGGCAGCGGATACAATATCGGCTGCAAGACCGGGTGCGAGAAGAGAAACGTTAGAGACGTACACAAACAGATTAAAACAGTTAGAGGATATTGCGAACCAGTTTAAAGGTGTCGATAAATCTTTTGCAATTCAGGCAGGTAGAGAGATTCGTATTATGGTAGTTCCAGAACAGGTATCTGATGACGATATGGTATTGATGGCAAGAGATATTTCAAAGCAGATTGAGTTTGAATTGGAATATCCTGGTCAGATTAAAGTAAATGTAATCCGTGAGTCAAGAGTGACAGATTACGCAAAATAGACTTTATAAAAAATTAAAGGGTTACTTTACACATAATATAGCGTGTTTTATATGATTTTTAAACTTATAATTACTATATAGTCCTATTAAATTCTATATTGTACTAGCTAAAAGTCGTAGCATTGTCGTATTTAAAACAAGATAGTGTCGTAAATCAATAATGGTGTCGTAAATTTTAATTCAGACCCTACGCTAATCGTCAAAAGGAATCAAAAAACCAAAAAGTAAAAAAATGGGTAGTAGAGAAATTAATCTCCACTACCCATAAATTTTTATATTGATAATTAAGTTTTAGAACAGCTGAAACTTGTCGATTGCAACTCCCAGTTTACCTGCATAGCCATCTTGACCGCTATGTGTTTCATTGTCGTACTGCCAGTCGTAGTATTCTCTTCCTTCTAAAGTAGACACTCTGTACTGTGCTTTCTGCCAACCATACTTAGCTGCGTAATCAGATGGTGTGTCGTAATAAACCTGAATACCATCAATAGGTTCTCCGCATCCTGCATAACCGTTATTGTGATCATTCCAATTATAACCATCAACCCAAGGTAACCAATTTTTACCCTTGACATGAACTCTATATTTAACATGACCAACATTACACCTGATAGCAATATCTGTAATAGCTACGCCATCGCCTGCGCCCGCCCAGTCATTTAGATCTTTTACAGGCGGATAATTCTTCCCACCAGCCTTAACCTGATATTCAAAATATAATTTTTCACCTCTATAAGTAGGCTGTGGTTTAGATGGTCTAGACGGTGTAGGAGTAACAGTAGGTTTATTTGGAACTGGTGTATTTCCGCCTTTGATTCCAAACGCTCCTAAAATTGCTCTGGCAACTTCATCCATTCGATTATTAAATACAGTAAGATCATTTAAATTAGAAATAAACCCACATTCTGCCAATCGGTATCCGTATCCTCTATTTGCTGCAACATTTACATTCTGCAAATGATTACGACCTACGATCTTACTTGCTCTGCCCGGAAAGATAGCAGCTAAATTATTTGCCAATGCTGTATCAAAACTATCCGGATCAAATCCACCTTTAATTACGATATGTGCTCCTCTTGCAGTATCCACACCGCTGTCCATATGCAATTCTACAATCTGCCAATCAGCCGGAATATTAAGAGATGCAATACCATTACTCTGATAATAATCCATGTTAAAATCTCCGAGAGTTACATTGTCTCCACCGATAGCTTTTACTTTAGTAGCCAATGCTCTTACTCGTTCCGCTTCTGAGAATCCATGACCACATGCTCCTGGATCTCCTGCTCCATGTCCTGCAATTACAAATAAATGTGCCATAGTAACTTCCTCCTTAATTTTGTGTAATATAAAAGAGCCATTGTCTACGACATTTGGTAAACAATGACTCTTTTATAATTTAATATTCAGTTTTACATTGTTGAGTTTTATATGTAATTACTCAACTACTAAATCTCCGCATCCACATTCTCTTAGAACGCGTGCGACTTCAGCTTTTAAACTAGCGGGTACTTTCTTGTAAGTTAATTTTCCATCAATAATCCTGTAAGCTAAAAATTCTTCCATGATAAACTTCCTCCTTTATAATTGCATTGTGTTTAATATTAAATCCTGAAGTGCATTATCGGACACTTCTTGTCTTTTCTTTAATTCATCGATTTGATCTTGTAATGTTGGCTGTGGTTCAACAGGCGGCAATGCTTCATAAGCATATTTAATTAAGATGTGAGATGGGATAGTGCCCTCATCTGTAACTTGTTCTTCAACCAACATATATGATTCTATAATCATAAAACCTTCCTTTGGCGGAAGCTGTACGTCTGATTTGACAGGATACCATCCTAATTTACGTAAGATTTCATCTGATGGATTGATAATATTTTTACCCTCGTAATTAACAACTCCATGCTGCAAAGTCAATCTTCCGTCTAATATTTTTCCATAAGACGACATAATCTTTCCTCCTTTACGATTTACATTTATATTCAATATTTATTCCCGCTTCTACTTCTCCGCTGTCTACAAATACATGTGCCACTCCGTTCTCGCTGTGTAAGGCTTGTAATTGCTGTTGTACGGATTCTGGTAGGGGTTCTAAAGTTGTTTCTACAATCGGATACTGTATAACTATATCGTTAGTAGTAACGAAATCTTTAATTTTTTCATATGCAACTTGCAGACTATCTGTTTCAGTTATGCCCATACTTCTGATTTCTTCTTCAGAAATAACCCAATAGACATTAGGATTACCTTTGTATATAACAAACTTTTTAAACATATTTGAAAATAATTCATGAATATTTATTGACGAATCAATCTTTTTATCGGGATTTACATAAAGTCTAAAATATTTTGTATCCCAATTATACTCATTCATACTAATTTGTTCTTTTTTCAAAGTCTGCTCATGTATTTTTCTCACAACCCCATCTTTCGTCAGCACATCCTTGTACTCTCCAATACCTCTTAATGGCTCGTCTAGGGCGATTTGTACAAATTGCTCGGTGTAAGGTTCGTAACCGATGTTCGGGTTATCGTCAATGATTTCAAATAAACCGAGTTCTTCCACTTCGTATGCATCTTTCTCCGTTCTAGTTCCGTGCATCATTGTTTTTGTTATTGTACAAGTTTCTTTTGCTACTAATATTTTTCTTGTTTCTGTGCCGATAAAGCAACTATAACCAGTGCCTGTTGTAAGTTTTCTGCTACTATCTTGTCCATATGCAAGATCATCTTCCCCGAAATAAATTGAAGAATATCTAACATCCACAATCATAGTTCCTTTGGAAATCAATAAATATTTTCTGTCTTTAATAACTTTAAACGACTTTATGCTTTTAGCTTTGCTAAAATCGGAGTCTATTTTCCCGTTTTCATTTTGTATATCAGCCATATCAAGTAGATTCTTTCCAGTCACTTTCACATCAAGCAAGTATCCGTAAGGCTCATAATCTGTTGCGTTGTTCCCATATTCAACTTGTATATCAAATCTCTCTAGCAGTTTCCTAACTGTCGTTTCGTTTGAAGGGAAAACAGAAACATATTGGTTTTTGCTAACAACTTCCTTTACCGCAACTGAACCGTTATTTACCACCCATACAACACCATCTGATGAACCACCAGTTCTTGACAACCCCAAATAGCATCCCGTTATATCTGCATTATTACCTTTGTCCTTAACACTTAATACTACGTTTCTCCCATCCGAAACTTTCCAACCTAGATATGTTTCTTTCACATCCGGCTGTTTTTGTAAGTTCAGCAGATTCTTACTTTTCCGTCCTACACTTTCAATCTCCTGCGGATTATCCGGCACTGGATTCTCTCCCTGCGTACTATTGCCGAGTAATTCAAATTTTCGAAAGAAATTTCTAATGCAATTCGATAAAATGACCATTTTATTTCCAGATACAGAATTCCAAACATAACTTGTAATTGTTCTTCTTCTAATCATTTTTTAAATCACCATCCAATTAGCATAAGAAAGACAATTTTCCATAATGCTTATTTCATAAATATTATTATTTTCGATAGATGTCAAATCTGACATAACAGTTTCAGGAAGTGAGAGAGTAGTTTTCACACTTGGATCTGTAGAAGACTTGAAAAAGAAATGATATTCATTAGCGATATTTTCATTTGTAATTGGAGCAAGTGTAATATTCATTGTAGACACATATCCTTTATCTGTATTCTCGATAATAGTAAGTGTATTAGGCTGAATAGTTACATCACCCTCTTTAACTTTTACTCTAGGTGCAATTGCTGATTGACCATCAGCCCCATCAGAGATTTGTGCTGTTTTTGTACCAGCTGAATCTTTAATAGTGATTGTAGTTGTCTTTCCAGACTTGGAAACTTCAACAGTAGGGGATACACCATTTTTACCTGGTGCTCCGTTTTCACCAGTTACCTTTCCGACATCTTTTGTAGATTCATCACTAAAAGTCAAAATCAAATGTCCAGAGTCATTAATTTGGGCTGATTTAATTGATAATCCGTCTTTACCATTAGTACCATTTGCTCCCGGATTTCCTTTATCTCCCTTTGCTCCTTTTAATGCTTGTAACTGTTCTGGAGTAAAATCAGAATGTTTAAAAGAAATCTCGTCTAATGATACTAAATCAAACCATTCTTCTGTCCCAACATATCGCCATTGAATATGGGTTTGTGTCTTCTGTAATTCGATTTCTCTTCCGTCTGCACCGCCTGAAGACTTTGGTTGTAATACCCACGTTTTGTTCTGTTCGTCATATTCATATGTATCTCCGTCTAACTCGTGTAGCTTACTTCCATTTGTAATTACCAAACCGTCAATAGTCCCAATAGGTTTTTCATCTGCTTTTAAACATTCAATCTCTAGGACTTGACGATTGTGATAATCACCGATTTTATTTAATGTAATCATAGGAACCTCCTTATCTATGATAAATAAGTGCAGCATTAAAACCGCACTTATTATTACATATAGTTTTTATCTCATTACTACTTTTTGTTGTAAATTTTCTAGCATACTGGTTAATTCTTGAACTGTTTTTTCTAAAACAGCAACACGGTCATCTACTTGTAATTTTTCAAAGCAAACAGTAATTACATCAAAATTTTTTTCTGTCTGATTCTCTAATATGATATTTTTTAATTTCATTTCAACCGTATATGAAATAGTTTTATTTTCATTTATAATTGAAAATTTATTTAAAACCTTATCTGCAAAATAATTTTTAATCGTTTCATATGTATACTTATCAAAAGTAAAGACACATGTATTCTCTTCTATATAACTAATATTTAATTCTAAATTTTCTTTTTCACCTATTTTTAAATACTGCATAATCATAATCTCCATTTCTATTAAGCTGTTCGTCTCCACATATAACATGTGACATATGGTTGCAAATTGCTATGCGCCTTACCGCCGCCAGTGGAAGTAGAAACAAACCCATCGTTTCCGTCCTTAATAGGATTTTTAGTCTTAAGCAAACCATATCCAGTATCTGGTTGCGATGTAACTCCATACCATTCTGGCTTAGGAACTTTATGTGTGTGCGATGGTATTTGGTCAACGGTAAGCGTTATTGTTTTAGATCCGCCTGTTTTATTCGATGAGTTGAACTCTGCCTGATTTGTATCCACACCAACCGGAACTCTTCCAGAACCCCATGATTGCCATGTGCCTCCAAATGTATCACCGGGATTACTGTTGCTAGTAGTCATAACAATAGATCCAACTGGATGCATAAGCAAATATAGGCTTTTAACAGCTGTATTAATATTTGGTATTATTCCATTTGAATGCCATGATAAGTCCCAATCCTTCCATCCTGAATTGTCATAAGTGTTATAATATCTTTCAAATCTTCTCGCAGAAAGATGTTCATATATTATTTGTTTAGGATATCCATCACCTGTTCCCTTTTTTACTTCCATTGTAAATGCAGACCATATAGGACAATTTTTTAAAGTCTTAGCAGTCGTATTTAAAGGACAATAGTAATTACCTACTGTTTTGTAATTATTTAAATCAGCCCCCTCTGGTATTTCTATTCCTCCGTCAGAAGCATCAAGAGAAGAACGTTTATCAATTTGTTCCATAACATATCTATCTTTAGCTTTTATATCCTTTTGCACTAACAGATTAGCTTTTGTGTCCTTAACGTTTCTTTCGTCAGGTGTTACCCCCATAAGAATATTACCGTTATCCATAATATTCATTGCAGACACACCTTGGTTTACATTAGGGCTAATTGTATAAGACGTTACCTTGTCTGAAACCTTAAATTCAAAGATATATGTTTTATTAATATCTAATGTTAAAAATTGTGGCTCACTGATAGAAATAACAAAATCTTCACCAGATTCAGATGTTGTGTAATTATTTAGTTGTGTATAAGTTTCTGGAAATGGTTTGCCAGATTCAGCATATCTATATTCCAGATTTTGTATACTATTTTTATTTGCTCCTGCAATATTAATTTTTGAAATTAATGATGTAAGCTTTAAAGATGTTTCCGCTTCAAATCCATTCAAACGATCAATACTAGCAGAAATAGCTGGAGTGTGGTATGGATACACTACAAGTGTCTTAGAAACAACTCCGCTTGCATTGCCACGACTATCTACAGCATCGATTCGAATGGTATATGTCCCCGATGATTGTAAACTACCTATGTCCACATTTATATCGCTCAAAGAATAATTCGATTTTTTAGATACTACTGTATTGCCGGAACTTACAACAATATTATAATATTTCATTGTTGCACTATTTTTAGCAACTGCTTTATTTGCGCTTGCAATTGTAATTCTTAAATTTCCAAAAAGAGAAATCATATTTTGTGTATTCCCGACTATACTTACTGTTTTGGAATCTGTATTTTGAAAGGTAAAATTAGAAAATACAGGATTACTACTTGTTACTTTTGCAGTGCCTGAAACAGTATTTGTATATTCCTTTCCATTCAAAGAAACTCCACATATAACTTTAATTTTTAATGAATTGGAGTTAGGACAAAGCGAGTATAGAGTAGAAGCGTAGCTATTTAAATTCCACGAGTATGATGAAGCTTGGATATTGGATACAGTCGCTATTTGTTGCCAATTTCCATCTGTTTTCTGAGCATAAAACCTCAAAAATGATTTATTATTTCCATAGTTAGAAAATGAGAGAGATAAGCTGCCTCCAATATTCATGCTTAATGATGAATTGGAAATTCGTGCAATTGATTTTGTCGTAAATGAAATGTTGTTTGATGTAGTATATAACCCAGAATCGGTTCTTCGGACTTTGATTTTAATGTTATAGTTTGTTCCTGGAGACAAACCAGATATAGAAAATGTACTTCCAGAAGCATTATTCCACGTTGATCCATTGTTTAAAGAATACTGTAATACGTCGCATTTTGAATCCGCAGTCCAATAGAATGTTGCATTATTTACTGTTGTTGCTGTATTTTTAAAACTTGTAATATTTGCATATCGCGGAATTTTGGTTAAGGTAGCACTTCCACTCGCTCCTAGATCAGATGGGGAGATACCGGTATAATAATATCCATCAAAACCTATGTGCTTACTACCGTCTCCATTATGTGCAACTGTAAATGTATGACTACCAACAGTCCACCATTGATTTTGCGGATGGTATGCCCAATCGAATGTAAAATACTTATTGCCTGTACTTTGACCATCACAATTAATCCTCCAATAAGCATTTCCTTCGTAATTATATCCAACCATAGCATAATCAGTTCTTCTGATCTGAAAAGTAACAGTTACATTTGAACTGTTTGCGACAGAACCATTGGAAGTATGACTCTGTATAACTCTTGCCTCATAAGGCATTAAATCACCTCCAAATTAAAAAAAGAACTGATACGCTATCAGTCCATTTTCGTTTAATAATTATATTTAGTTTTAAGAATTTCCACCTGATTTGACAAATGCTAACCCTTTGACACCCATAGAAGAATAGTCAACGGGAACTATTTTCAAACTCATAAAATCACAACCTCGTTCCGCCATCAATCGTTTAGTGCGAACCATGTCTTCGTCCAGTGAAAACACTTTTACCCAGTCTTGTCCATTATTGTAGTATCCACCAAACTCATCGCCTGTGATAACTGTCTTATATCCCTTGTCTTCTAAACGAGTTACAGATAATCCATCACCATTAATACTAATTGCTGTTTCTTGTTCTGGAATTCCTTCACCTTTAACTCCAATAGAAGAGAATATGAACTTCCATCCATTCGCATCTTGAATTTCTTGTGATTGTTTTACCACATCGCCTTCAAGTTTTGTAACTGTTGATTTGATAGACTCTAAAGCAACCTCTAAAGCGGACTGATTTGCAGAAATTTGATTTTCTATATCAGGTAGCATATTACCTACAATATCAGTAATGTCTTTTTCTGTATCACTAACACGCAGCTCAACTTCATTTTGTTTTACTGCCATTTCAGAAATTTTCCCTTCAGCGTTAGCAACAGATGCTGACACCTTATTTATATCAATATCAATTTTTGCAAGTTGATCTGCAAGATAATCAGAATCATTTACATAATGTATCTTTCCGTTTGCAGATTCTTTATAAGTACCTTGCAATTTACTGTCATAGAGAGTATACCAAGACCGACCATCCTCTGAGACTTCTACTTTGTTATTAAAATATTTCTCCGATGAGTAATCATGCCAAATTTGTATGTAATCAATATCCTTGCGTATCTTTCCTAGATCTAACTGCAAATAATGATCGCCGGTAGAAGTGGTGGTATATTGATTGTCTGTCAATAGCCCATCTGTATAATAAGAAGGATTTACTATATCAACATCTGACGTTGGTATAATATTCAACGCGATATTATCTACACCTACAATTACTTTACATTCCATCCATTTATTTTCAGTATCCATATTACTTCCGTTCAACCAATCTCTGATATATCTTACAGAAATAAGGGGGACATCTTTTTTCTTAGCAACGCTTAATTCAACTTTATCAGCCTTTACAGATAAATCTGCAACTTCACCTTTTACATTTTCAACAGTAACTCCAAATTCATTCACTTTCTGTGATACGTTAGAGACATCTCCTTGAAGATTAGTAACAGTTCCTCTGATTTCTTCGGCTGTTTGATTAAATGTAGATTCAATACTATCTACTTTATCATTCGTTGCATATGTTTTTTCTACATGCTGCTTAAATCCTTCGGCTGTCTGTTCATTTTTAGCGACTCGTTCTTCAAGAGTCTTAACTGTTGATCCATCTGCTTTTTTCTCTACCGTTGTTTTTACATCACTTACTTCGGAAGTTATTCTACCTATTTCAGTCTTTTGTTCAGCAACTTGTGATCTCAGTGTTTTGATAGTTGAGTTATCATAATTATTGATTTGTGTCGTAATATCATCTTGCCACACTTTATCGGTGATAGATTTTTTAACAGCATCTACTTTAGTTGACACGCCTGAAACAGTATTTTTTATTTCTGTGATAGAATTGTTGACCTCATCTAATGCAGTTAGTACAATTATAGTTTGTCTATCCAGTGTAGAAGTAATATTATCTTTTTTACAGATAGTACACCTGATCGCGGTAATTTCTTGTGTAGTGGGAGTGTAGACCACAGATGATTCCGCTGATTCTGAAATATATTTGCTATTATATACAGTCCCGTTTACAGTTTCTTCTATAATAAAAAGTCCTTCATATGGATTCAAATTTACACTTTTAGAATTTCTAACCCATGAATTAAATGTAATGGTGGTTGGATCCAAACTTCCGTCTAGCTTTCGAGTAATTACTGAAACAGATGGTTCAATAGAATATAAATCGATATTTCCATCTCCGCCATCTTTTGTCTTCGACCACGTAAAAACTTTGACAATTTCTCTTTCTTTGATTGTAAATGTAAGTAGTATCTGACCAGATACAGTTTGATCACTTCCTAAATTACTTCCTTTTGCAACGTTTAAAATTATACGACCATCTTTTTTATCGGTTGCATTTTCATTTGATCCAAGTGTGGTTCCTGAAGGTAATACTCCGACAGAAACACTACAAGGAGATTTGTCAAAACCAACATATCCTGCAAATGGAATCTCAATTAAAAAATTATCTATGACTTTTCCGTCAGATGTACATGGTATATTTTGGTTCTCATTTGCAATAGAAATATTTAAAGATGGTTCACCGTTTACTCCCGGCTTTCCTTCCTCAAACAAATTCCAAGATATATTTTTAAAAAATATAAGACCATCTATTGAAACAGGGATTCTAATTTCGCCAGTCTTTTGTGATAGAAGAGTGCCTTTTTCAACAGAAATAGTAACAGATTTATCATTTTTTTTAACATTCAATCCATTTATAGGAGTAATTTCTCCAATTATAAAATCACTGCGTTCTTTTGTGCCTTGCATAACCATTATATCGCAGATGTATTCTTTTCTATCAGATATAGTAAGTGTGTCGTATCTAATTGGAAAGGAGATGTTCTCATTACTTAAAATAACGGTATAGGCATCGAGTCCGTTATCACCTTTCATTTTTGTCCATGTATAATCTTTGGGATTATTTGATTCTTCAATGGTATCTTTATTATAAGCAATTCCGATGTAAGCACAATTATCTGGGCTATCTGTCAAATCTGCACCATCTGGGCTATTTGAGTATTTTACCCATACATACTTCGATTCGCCAGGTATACCATTCTCGCCATTTTGTAAAATTAAAAAATCAAGTTCATTGCTACTAAAAACCAAAAATTTCACCCCCTTTTATAAGAAAACGTAGACACAAATTCTAAATATCTACGTCTACGTCACATTTTAAGCGTCTTCTAATAATCAATTTGTCAATGCTTACTTCAACGGTTTTGTTGCTGCCAATTACTTCCCAATTATTTGAATCATTATTTATAATTTTCCATGCATAAGATTTTGGAGTTATTTCTTTAACACCTTCATATACAGTACATGTACAAATTGTATTTCTTATTGATGTGTTCTCGTTGAAAATTGTTCCATGTTCACTTGAAATTACGACTGAAATTGCAGCCTGACCTGACTCTCCCTTCACATCAGATAATAAGTATATACTATGTAAATCAAATATTTCGCCTGTATCATTTTCAACTTTAATGGTCGAAGAAGTCTTTCCTACCATAAATGACGATGGAATTATAATTGAGCTTTTGTCTTCTGAAACAAAATTGCTGTTTTCTATTCCATCAATATACCATTTCCCTATCTTTGCACCATTTCTGCAAACAGCAGTTAATGTGATAGAGGATGGAGATATTTCGTTATTTATTTCTTTAAAAATTTGTTCTCCCATTAATTCGATATTTCCTATTTTATTTTCAAGTATTTCTATTTTTTCAACGGTTTGTGTATATGAAACAGAAAATTTGTCTTTGCCATAATACATGTTGGACACATCAAAAATTTTATTACCATTATCATCAGTCCATTCAGTCATGCCGTTTTTATCAATTTTATTTTCAGTAATAGCTCCATTGGCAATCATATCGTTTTTAATAAGCCCATCGCTAATCGCAGAATCTTTAATTCCAGTAGAATCAATAAGAACTCCTTTTCCGGTTTCATCATATAAACAGAAAGTGAAAGTATTATTTGTATCTCTACCTATTTGAATACGTACTACACCATTTTGATCTTTAAATTGCATTGTATTTCCTACAATAGCCATTCCACCATCTTCAGATTCAATATTAAATTTATCTGCATTAATCGTTCCGGCTTTTAACATTGATACCGTAATTTGTGACGCGATCAACTGACGAATTACTGCTTCGTCAATAATTACATTGTCTGCTGTCAATTTGATAATATGACCAAGTTCTGCGGATACATTGCCTGCCAACAAGTCATCAATATTACCAACTTTGGCTTGAAGTTTTTTAAAATCTCCAGACTCCGCAACAATTTTTCCAACAGAAATTAATTCCGCCTGTAAATATTGAAAGAAACCATTTTCGGCATGAATATCAATACATTTAATCATTTCAGCTTCAAGAGTACCTGGTGTGATATAGTTACCGCCTGTACCCCCGATGATGCTTCCTCCGGATCCGTTTACAATATTTTGAACTTTATTATTAAAAGCAGAAGATTGAAGTAATTTATTTAAAATTTCATATATATTATCATCTGATAGTTGAAGATTACCGGAAACATTATTTCGTGAACTCTCTCCGCCAAGATTAGAACTTGACCCAAGGATTTGCATAAAATCATCTCTATTTGATGTAGATTTAATCATGTTTGAAAAAGAAAGAGAAAAATTATTATCAAAGAGAAAAGGATTATAGGAAATAGACATGACTCGTAATTTAACATAATAATCATCTCTTAATCCAAGCCAAATGAAGCTTCCATAATCAAGAGTTTCTGCATGTAATTCCATACCGCTTGCGGAAATAAGATTATCTAAAGATGTCGAATAAATTGTTTGTGGAATGGAATATGTCTGTAATTCTTCAAGTGCCACACGACATAATTCACTTTGCGTTGTTACAATATCCGTCAACGAATCTTGATTGGTTGTAAAAATATTTTCATTTGTATAAGGGGTTTGTTTTGTGATGTGATATAGTTCTGATAGTTCTTCTTTTGAGAAACCACCTAATGTGTCATCTGACCATGTTTCAAGTGACATTTTTTGCGATAATGCAGTCCTTTTTTTAGAAACTTCTTTTTGTTTTTCTTCTTCTTTTTTTACTTCATCTCTTCGTGCTTTGAGAGCGGCAGCACAGGAATCTTTGTTGTTCTCATCCATTTGATAAGCATTTTTTTCGTAAATATTATGTTTATCTTTGAATCCATCTTCTGTCAACGCAGGATATTTTTCTGGGTCTTGTTTTGACAATTCCTGATATCTTTCCCACGTTAAATCGTAGTGACTTTTAGCGAGCAATTTAGCTTGGTCTTGATAGGATTTTAATTTTATCTCCAACTCATTGATTCCATAGTATTTCCAATTCGTAAGATATTCTTCGATAAAATCTTTTTCACCTTCAGATGTTGGCAATTTTCTGTTGTCTATTTCTATCTGAATGTTTGGGAGAATTGTGTCAACGATTTGATGGTAGATATTTGCGTCCGGAGATGCATTAAGAGCATTTATATCAAAATTTCCTTCTTCATCAACGTAGAGTTTTTCATACCCTAATTTCTGTGCTTCATAGTCTTTTTTCAAAGTAAGCAATTCTGTATCTGAAAGTTTATCCCATTTATCTGGGTTACAATCACCAGTTGGTATACGAATGTACAATTCAGAAATTTTATCTTGTTGAATATTCCATTCTTTAGATAGAGCGGTATAATCAATTCGTGCCTGTACACAAAATGTTTCCCATTTCTTGTATTTTTCAATTGTGGGATCGCTTAAAAATTTATTGTTCAACCAAAATCTATCCAAGTAAAATAAATAGTTACTTCCGCCATTACACTGCTCAATTCCTAAGTCATTTGCTCCGGAAACGCGAACTTTTGTAAAGATGTTTTCTTCATCTATTGTGACTTCATTTGAGTTTTCCACATTGCGAAATCCAATCGTGATATTTGTATTTTTGCCAAAATTTTCAACACGATAGAAATTAACAATAAGATTTTCATAATCAAATTCTACGATGCAATTAAAAAATTTCTCAAATTCTTGAGTAATAAAACTGTACACATCTGAATAGTCAAGATCAAATTTTCCTATTTCATCTTTTAGATAAATAGATTTTGTAATAACCTCACCATTTTCAATTGTCTTGTATTCTTTAGGAATATTATCGACATAACCAACTTTCCAACCGGGAACTTTTTCAACTAGAATATTAACTAAACTTAGCTGGTGATTTTTTTCATTGTAAAACTTTATTTGCTCTTTTGCGAATTCAACGCCTTCGATTTCTTCTACGTTGCCGTCTACCAACATTTCAAGTGAGTCAGTTGTACCGCAATTTACTTTCCAACCATCAAGTGGAATCTGTGCATATTCGCTTTGAACAGATTGAGCAGTGACTGTTTTGTATTCTTTTGTACCTGTTCCATGAGTTGTCGGGCTATCCATAATAAACCATCCAATTCCGGTTACATATAATTTCATAAATTTCGACAGCCAATTATATGCATTTGATTCTACAAGTTGTCCAGTATAAGTTTCAACATACTGATTTACATCAAAAGATATTGTTGAAACATCATTACATTTTCCCTCGAAGTTTCCGGAAGAATAGTCGATGCCATTTAGAGCGCATAAAATGATTCTACTAGGTGTAGCGAGATAAACAATAGTCTGTTCACGATTGCCATATGTATCATATTTAAATTGCAATTAAATCAATGCCCCTTTCCGTGATTCGAGATATGTAATATCCAATGTCATATTTCCATAAACTCGAAATGTGTTATGTCCATGTAGCAATCGAATCCAATAAATATTATCTTCATGTTCTATACCTACGCGCTCAAATACAACTGGTCTATTTAATTCATCATATAATGAAAGATTTCCACAATCTAATTTAAGATCTAAATCACGCTGTACTTTACAATAGAAGAATCCACCTTGAAAAATATAATACTGTCCGTTTTCTATAAAGTAAGCACCATATTTATTTCTAACGCCAAAGGCATCTGTTAAATAAAATAAGATTGCTGTATCGTTGCATATAGACATAACCTGTTTGTCTTTTCCGTATACATAATCTAAAGAGCACCGATTATTTTTTGCATAATTTTCAATTTTTGTTTTTAATAATTCTAGGGTTAATTTATTAGAAGATTGAAGTGATACATTTCCTGTTTCAAGAATTTTGCTATCAGATAGATTATGAAAATAGATTTGTTCTGTTGCGGCAGGGTGGATATTAATAATAGGGTAAACATATCCATATTTTTCACTACTTGTATTTTCTAACATAAAATTTTTGCTTCTTGTGATGATTTGCTGATCAGTTTTTTCAACAAAAGAAAATGGGGAATTACATTTAAATTCACATCTAAGACCATAACATATTCCCCAGTTTTCATATGGTGTGATAGAAGAGAAGTAGCCTTTCAATTTTACAGTTTCGTTCCCTTGTGTAGTCACTGTAATCCATGAATTTTTGTTAGAAGAACTGAGCCATGAAACTATGATTTCATATTCCTCTGGAGTGAATTCTAACTCTTCCTGCGAAGTATTTATTTCATAATTTTTTGTAATATGAATTTCAAATGTAAGCGTTTCTGTATATTTCATTCCGAACCCGGTAGTTTCATTTCGAAATGGATTAAGCTCACTTACTTCCATATCCCTCTTGATGGAAGATGGGAGAGAAGTGTCATCATCAAAATTTACAGATGATAAATTCTGTTTTAATAACGAATTATCGTCATAAGAAAAATCTTTACATACTAAAATCATTTTTTTCTTTCACCTCAACTTTCTTTTAAATTTAGATATAATAAAAGAGCCAAAGCACAAGCCCCGACTCTAAATTTCAATATTGTTTGACAAATTGATACAATACATCTATAATATTGGCAAAGAACAGAATCAAACATTTTTATTTCAGGCTAGATAGAGATGGTAGGCGGTTTGAGTCACGTCTGGATGGTGACATCCAGTTTATCGTATAGATACCCTTGCTAAGAAAGGAGGGTGATACAACGTGATAATTTGCGAACTTGTTGCAGATATTGTAATTGGAGTAATTACCACTTACATAGTTAATTTTATTGACAATAAACGCAAAAATAACCGCCATGAGTAAGCGGCTATTTATGCGTTAATATTTTTTTTATTAGCCTTAAAAACCACTAAAAGGCTCAACCGTCTATAGGATTCTGTTCTTTCCAACTAAACAAATTATATGATTAATCATTAATGATTTCTTTCTTTTACTTATGATTATAATAGATTATTTCCTAATTGTAAATATATAGGCACTAAAAAGATCAAATAAAAAGCATGTTTGTAGAAAATGTTATTTATTCTTTTTAATGTCTATTTTTTTGTTATATATTTTATGCAAATTTATTTATGATTATACTGACAGCCAGATTCGAATCAATCATTCTCTGGCTGTCAGAAGTATTACAGTTTCTTATGCATTCCTAATCTATGTGCTTCTTGTGTAAAATATTTTGTTGTTTCCTGAATAACCTTCTTAATGCCTGGATATGTATCTTTGTCGATACTTCCTTCGACATTAATTAAGTTATCATAGTGTTGATTAATAGTAGTTCCTTTACCAGTATCTTCTCTGACATTTCTTCGGAGTGAAGCTTCCATAATCGCATTTTTATTTTCAGCAAGACTAAAGAGATTGTCTGTTAGCTTCTTAGGAACAATAGCATCACCATATTCAAATGTTGCATAATTGTCACTTCCACGCTTTATCCTAAGTTCTTTACCAACTTCATCAATTCTTGCAAGTTCAATTGCATTTGTGATTTTCTTCGTTCCTTTAGCATAACCACTAATCTGATCTTGTCTTACCCAACCAAGGTCACTGTAAAATCCAGGAGTTGATTGAGTGCCAAGATGGATAGGGTACGGACTGTTTGGATTCATATATGTGATATATAATTCCTCACCAAGATGTTGATTCCCAACCGGGTTTGTTCCGTATGAGTCATTGAAATACATTCCACTATTGAATCTAACCTTATCACCGACTCTTGGAATACCATCTCCGCCACCAGTATTATTTTGCTGAGGCGGTTGTGGTTTAGGTGGTTCTGGTTTCTTTGTGACTGTAACTCCGACTGAAACGCTTAATCCACTTCCATCAGTAGTAGATGCTGTTACTTGAGCAGATCCTGGTTTGATAGCACGGATTGTTCCGCCACTAACAGTTGCAACTCGTGTATTAGAAGATTTCCAAGAAAGCTTTTTATTTTTTGCATCAGTAGGTCGTATGCTTGCAGTAATAGAAGTAGACTGACCTTCTTCTAACGATACTGACGATTTATTAAGCTTTAATTCAGCAACAGGTCGATTAGATGTATTCGGAGCCTGTCCAATAATTCCTTCGATTCTATCATTGTTGCTTTGTGCTGATCCACTTTGGATAGCGCCAGTATTTACATTTGTAAAATCATTTGGTTTATAATTAGGGGCAGTAGTAATACTTCCGTGTACTTGATTTTGTACACCTCCCGCTGTACCAAGGTTTCCAATGTTAGAATTAAAATCACCACTTGGTTTAAATCCTGTGCCGGCAATAATACTTTGAATTTTGTCATAGGCTTGCTGATAATTATTAACAACATTTCCCAACATCTGAGAAATAACTTGTTCTTGTTTTTCGGCATTGTATGTGACTTCATTTAAAGTATCTTCAAGCTCTTTATTTAAATCTTCAGAAAGTCCTTCATATCCGTCTTTTCTAACTTCGTACTCATGATCTTTCTGTGTCTGTTGCAATTGATCCTGAGCCTCTGCTAATTGAGCTTCTAATCTCTTTTTCTCTGCTTTTGCTGCTTCATTATTTACCGAGTCTAAAGCAGCAATTTGTGCTTTTAACACATTAATGTCTTTTGTCTGTTTCTTAAGATTACGAGAATAATCATCGTTCTTTTTTTTGATATCAAGCAGTTTGTCATACTTTTCAATTGATTTCTGAACCATATCATTTTCTGCTTCTAACTGCTTACGATATAAATCAACAATCTCATTCTTATAATCTTCAACAACACCAACAGAATCCCTAATAGAATCTAGGAAATCCTTTTGCTGTTCTTTATATTCACTTGTTGAAATGTTTCCGTTCTTTAAATCTTCATCAAGTTTCTTTAATGCCTCATTGTAGTTTTTGATCTGCTGTTTTGCAGCATTCATACCTTGAGATATAAGTGCGAGATTAGTAATGCCTTCAATGGTTAATCCGCCACTTTGTCCAACAAATGCATCTGAATGAAGCATACTTCTAAAATCATCGGTTTCTGTGATCAAGTCTTTTAAGGCTTCTTGTCCTTCAAAGAATGGTTCCCATCTGACTTCCCAGATTTTATTTTTGAGTTCTTCAATATTTTCACTTGCATTGTAAATCTCATCATCAAGTTTTGCAATTTCATCTGCAATTTCCTGATACCGCTTGGAACCAACATCATACAATCCTTGTTCTTTTACCAGTTCTTGTCTTTTGTTAAAGTTTGCCTGAATTAAAGCGTTGGCATTGTCAAGTTGTTTCTTGAGATCAGCTTCACTTACTTTATCTCCTTTGGCTTCTGTGAGACTTGTTCCATTTTCTAATCTCTGTGCAGTACGATCAAGCATATCAATGGTATGTTGTAATCGTGTAAGTTTCAGATTTCGTAACTCGTCTTCAAGTTCCACTAAACCGATTTGTGCATCAATAGCAGCTTCTTTCAGCTCGTTAAGTTTTGCCTGCGCTTCATACCATTCCTTAGATCCTTGGGACATGTATCCTTGCGACATAAGTTTAGATATTTCTGCTTCGTAATCCTTAATTTGCTGTTGTGTACTTTCTGCCAATTCTTGCTGATTTTTAATTGACTCCTTAATAGAAGATTCCTGTTCTTTACCATAAGCAGAATGACCAAGTTCTTCCCAAAGTTCACGCTGTTTCTCAAGATAGCCGTTGGCTGTATCTTGCTGATTATTCATCATTTCCCAATATTCTTCAACATTGTCAAGAGCCTGTTGAACTAATTCATCCTGTTTTTCAAGGAGTTCATCGTACTGGGAATTACAGTCTTCCAACTTGTCGTAATAATCCTGGTAAATTTGAATCAGCTTTTTCGTTTCTTCGTCATATCCAGAAATATCAAATGAGCCATTTTTGATTTGATTATAAATCATTGGATCAAGTCCCATCTGAGATTCTAAACTTGTAAGATGATCACGATATTTATTGATAGCAGTTGCAGTATTAGAAAGATATTCTTGATTCTTTGTTAAAGCTTCGTACATCTTAATCTGTTTGTCCGGAAGCTTAGTAATTCGCTCCATTTGACTCATCAGATGGTCAAACTGGCGTTCCATTGCCTTAAATACACGTTCAATCCAGTCAATCTGATCAGAAAGCGATTCGGATAATTTCTCAGCCGCTTCGGATGTATCTGTTGCTGCTTTTGAAAGATTATCTGCAGCATTGTTTACAGAAGAGGAGGTGTTGTTATATGATCCTCCTCCTGACAAATTTCCATTACCAGTATTACCTGTTGTCCAGCTTCCAGAAGAAAATGCAGTTCCATTGGAAAGAGCATGTCCCCGACCTCCGCCAGATGTTACCTTTCCATTTGCAAATAATTCCGCTGTTTGTTTATGGTTGAAGACAATGTCGCCCTTCTTTAGTGGAACAAATTGTGCTCCGCCTTCGATTAAGTGCCAACGTCCATCTCTAACAATTAACTCATTTCCAAGCTCATTTACAAGAGAAGTTTGATTTTTAGAAACGCCCCAGTCACCACTTGCGTTCGCGTTACCAGAGTAGTGATACAAATTAGTAGTCCCATTTGCGTTGGCGGTTCCATTTGCCCCGGCTCCATCTCCCTTGACATTGTTTGTAACAGAAGTAATATATACAGTTTTACTTTGCACAGAAGAGATAGCAGAAGCAAGAGCTGATACATCCCCCGTTCCAGATGTAGTGGCAGATACAGTTACAGATTTGCTTTGTACAGAATCAATAGCTGCTTTTAATGTTTTTACCAAATCCGTTCCAGTTACATTTGCTTTTGCATCAACAGTTTTTCCTTCAAGCGTTCCTAACGAAGCCTTTAATGCTCCGATGAGTTCCAAACCTGTAACATTTGCCATTACAGATACAGATTTCGCTTCATTACTCAATCCATTTATGGAAGATTTTATTCCGTCAAGTTCATCTTTTCCAGATACACTTATTGAAACCGCCAATTCTCTATCATCAAGAGAAGACAGCATGGTTTCTAAAGCAGTAATGTCATCTTTTCCGGCAACGTTCACAGTTATGGTTACATCTTTGTCCTGTATATCTTCAAGATGTAAGTCTTCTTTTGTTTCAAGCCCAACGGGTATTTTAATCTCGTCAGACATTAATTGAGATGCAATCTCATCAGGACTTAATCCTTCAATATTTAATTCTGCCTTAATCTCTGGCGAAATATTTGCAAGCTCAGATTTTGCAGTTTCTACCTTGCTTAATGCTTCATCAAGTTTACTCGTATCGACATTAGGTGTAGATGCAACTATATCTGCATTTGTAACAGCATCATAATAATTCTGGAACAGTTGAACTGCATTTTGTAGTTCCGCACTTGCATTACTTGTATCAACACTTAAAACAGCAGGCTCATTTAACTCTGCACGTTTCTGAATCAAAGTAGAAAGAACTTGCTGTGCAGATTCTAATTGAGAAGCATCACAATTAATTGAACCATCAGAGTTATATAAAGAATTAATATACTCTTTTGTTTTTTCAATTTCATTATATATAGAAGAATCTGTCTTAGCATTTACATTAATATCAACTTTCCCACCAGTAGCTTCTTTAATTGCGTCTGCTGCTAGAGTAGCTTTGGCAATAGCTTCGTCTAAAGTACCTGTTTCTACTGACACAGATGAAGGATTTTCCAGAAGTTTTTTACGTTCTATAGCTTCTTCAAGTAATGTATTTAGATTTTCGACTTCTGCACTATCAACACCAAATTTAGTTTCTGACTCATCACGCGCTTTCGTTAATTCTGCGATTCGAGCATCTAATCCTTCCGCATCTAGCTTAGAGGTATCTACATCTAAATCAATTTCCGGGAAATCAGATCCAGCTTCTTTTAACTGTTGAAGATTGGTTTTTGCTTTTTCAGCTTGAGCAGATAAGTCAGCTATTTTCTGAGCATAATTAGAATTGCCACTCGTATCTCCAACACGAATAGTATCATCATATTCGGTCATTGCGCGATATAATGTTTGAACAGCTTCCTTACTAATATTTAACCTTTTTGCAATTTCTTCATCTGCTCCAGTTTGAAATTCAAGAACACCATTTTCTAACTCTTTTACCCATCCCAATCCTTCATTATCAGAAAGAGTTTTCATATCTGTAACAAAATTGTCAAGACCTTGCTTGGTTCCGGTAAAGTATTTATCAATTACAGGGAGAGACGATTCATATGCGGCAACAACTTCTTTCATGGAAGCAGTAGCTAAATCTTGGTTAGAATAGAATTGTGATATAGCTCTAAATTCCTCGGTGTTATATCGACCTTCTTTATAGAGTTCTTTACCACGCTCACGCATCGTTTCAGAAACTGTACGGAACATATCGCCTTCTTCACCATTAGATTGAGCAGACATCCATTTTTGGTAAGCAGAGGTTGCACCATCATAGGCGGCTGATAATTGATTTACTGCTTCAAGCTGGCGACTTAATCCGTCTATAACAAGTTGAGAATTATTATATTCAGAAGAACCTTTGTCATAATTATTCTGTTCTGCATATGCTTTATTCAACTGCTCTTGAAGTGATTGTTGTTTTTCTGCAAACTTCCCTTTTGTTATAGCTTCTTGTTGTGCTTGTAACTGGCGTAAAGCTTCTCTGTTTAGATGAACGCCATTTGCGGTTTTTTCAAATAACGTTGCAGGATCATAACCTTCCAAATCTTCATATGCGGAGGCTATTGCACCAATATCGCCTTCAAGTTCTCCTGTTTCTTCATTGAGAGAAACACCTAGCCCTTTGCCAGTATAACTATTTGCTAATACAGCATTTAAAGATTCTACAGAATTAATTTGTGATACAACATCTTTCTGAAAATCAGAAAAACTTTCTTCAAGTTTAGTTAGACCAGTATCTTGACTAGCAAGTGCTGAAATTTCTTCTCTGAGTGTTTCAACGCTGACACCTGCTTCATTACAGGCAGCAACTAATTCAGGAAACCCCTTGGTAATTTCATCAACAGACAATTTGTCTCCACTTCTAAAAGCGTCTACTAATTTCTGTTGCGCTTGAGCAAAATCATTATTTTCCCAAATTTTAGATAATGCTTTAGCTGCTTTGGCTTGAGGATTTTCCCTGGTATAATCATCAATCACTTTTGTAATGTCGTTGAATTTCTTTAATTCTTTTGAAGACAACCCTTCTTTTGCAGCACCAGTTGTTTCATCCATGAAATTCTTCCTAAGATCTTGAAGTGATTTCATATTTTCGGAAACAGCGTCCTCATACATTTTCATATCTGACTTAAGAGTTTCTATTTCTCCGTCAATCTCAGATTTTCTTTTCTTATCCTTTTTTGAAGTTCCCAGACCATCGCGTTCTTTTAAAAGTTCTTCTCTTGTATCTTTTAACTCATTTAAAGCTTTAACTTCGTTTTGAGTAGCTGTTAGAATATCTGTTTTTTCATATCCAGTGTTTTCTACTCCTTGTGAAGCATTTGCACCGGCAGCCATTCGATCAATCCAACTGTCAGATTCTAATAGTTTCTGTTGAGATGATTTTGTTGTTAAGTCGTAAGTTTCTCTTTTATTTAGAGAATCCATTGCAGAGCCGACAGCTTCTTTAGCTTCTTTATCTGCAATTTCTTTCTTTAAATCTCTCTGACGTTCTAGTTCAGCATTTTGTAATTTCAGTTGTGAAAGTTCAGATTGCTCTACAAGATTTAAAGTTCCTTTAGATTCAAGTTCTGAAATTCTTGTAGATGTTGTTTCTATTTCAGAGTTTAAAGATTTTACTTCTGCCATTGTAGAAGCGTAAGCTGATTGCGCTTCTTTTGCCTCCTCAACAGATCTCTTCATTTCAGTAGCTTTTAGGTACGCTAACAATGCCGCACCACCAACAACAGCACCACCAGCGATGTAAGGAGCTGCTTTCTTAAATACACTCCATAATCCTTTTCCGGCATTCTTGAATCCTTCCATAGCTTTCTGCCCGGTAGTCATTCCATCCCCAAGACCGTCCAATGTTTTCTTTAATTCGCTTACACCTTCAGCTGCATCGCCAGCGCCTTCAGCAATATCTGCAACTGTATCCGCCCATTGTGTAGCTTTGAGTGCGTCTTTTGCAACGTTTTTTGATACATTAGTATACCTTAGGACATCTGACACTTCATCTAAATCATCTAAAGTGTCAAGTATTTTGCCAAGTTCTTTTGCTTGTTCTTTAAAAGATAATGATTTATCTATATTATCTATACTTTTTATTACATCTGAGAATTTTCCTATGCTTGTTATTGACGTGTGTGCTATAATAATTACAAGTGTTTCTATCACAAATAATTATAAGGAGAATAAATAATGTTGATTAAATGCCCTGAATGTAATAAAGAAGTTTCAGATTTAAGCAAAATATGTGTTCATTGTGGATATCCATTAGAAGATTGGTTAAATGGTACTTTATCAACAGATAGTGGAAATAAATTATATTGTATAATAAATGGTACAAAGAAAGACGTCACATATTTTGTGAACAAAATTTTAGACGGATCATGGGATGATGATATTTTAAAATTCAATCTTCGTCTTATGGAAGAACTTGATGTCGCAATGCTTGGTTTTGTGGAAGCGGTTGAAGAATGCGGAGGTGCTCCGAAAGAATATAATGCAACTTCCATTAAAGAACTCAGATGTAGACAACGAGCCATCCAAGCGTCCAAGATCCATTGTCCAAACTGTAAATCAACAGATGTAAAGCGCATATCCGCAACTGAGAGAGCAGCATCTGTGATTGGTTTTGGTCTGCTTTCAAAGAAAATCAACAAAACATATAAGTGTAATAAATGTAAGTATACTTGGTAGAAGTATAGTATAAATATAATAACTGCAAAATTTTAGTTATTTTTAATGAAATGAGAGGTACAACAAATGTTAGTAGTATGCCCAGAATGTGGAGCAGAAATTAGCCATCATGTAGAAACATGCATCAAATGCGGATTCCCTTTAAAAAAATTCATGGAAGATAATGGTTTAGATGATTTTGAACATATAAAAATATGTCCTAAGTGTGGGGATATAAACTTTAGTGACCATATTAAAGATGGCGCGCTTGTACATCTTAAATGTAGAGAATGCAATACAATGATGGTACAAACAGACATACCATGTGAGGGATTCCATAAAAATTTTACTGTCGAAACAGAACGTGAATACACAGCTGAAATTGCAAATAAATACGGGGGAAATCAATTTCAGCAAGAAATGTATGATGCTTGGGTCGCAAAATTACACGAACCATCATCTCCAAAATCTTCCTCAACACCTACAAATCAGCCACACTGTCCATACTGTAATTCAACAAATGTTGCAAAAGTATCTGGCACAAGCCGTCTTGCTAGTACATTTCTGTTTGGTATCGGAAGTAAGAAGTTTGGCAAACAGTGGAAGTGTAATAGTTGCAAGAGTTATTTTTAATTGAATGAGAGGTAAATATAAATGTTAGTAGTATGTCCTGAGTGCAAAAACGAGGTAAGCCAATATGCAGAATCGTGTCCAAACTGTGGATTCCCAATTACTAAATTTATGAAAGATAATAAATTAATAGACACTTCTAAAATGGAAGTGTGTCCTAAATGTGCGCACGATGAATATTCTTCTCCGTATTATTTGAAATGTAAATATTGTGAAAGCACAATGATACAAACAGATTTTTCAGAAGAAGAGTATATAAAAAAATGGTGTGAAGCTATTAAAAATGGGGACGAACCATTTGAAATTCAGTGTGCTAAAAAATTCGGCAATAATCAATTCTCAGAAGAAATGTATAATGCCCGTATAGAGCATAGTCGTTCAAACACTCATGCAAGCAAACAGAAAAAAGAAGAAACCAACGTACCTAAATGTCCTACTTGTGGAAGTACAAAAATCCGTAAAATTTCTGGAACCAAAAGAGCTGCTTCGATACTTGGGTTTGGTATCTTGAGTAATAACATTGGGAAAACATATGAATGTCTAAATTGTAAATACAAATGGTAAAAACGCAATGAATTAAAACATAAAAGTTGTTTATGATGAACCACTAAGTAGGAGAGTAATAATATGAATATTTTAAATCGTACAATGCCAAATGACATTTATGAAATATACATGCGTATAAAGAATGACATAAAATACGAAATCATGATATCTGAATCCAATAATGAGAGAAGCTATGTTTCGTCACCATTTAATGGCTGTGTCCACATGAAATTAAACAATAATGAAACAGAAGATGAATATTTTTGGGAAATATTTCTTCATGAACATATTCATGTAATACAATATCAAGAAAATTATAAGGATATGATTTCACATGATAAATCTAAAAAAATTATCTCTGAGTATATAAATAATGTAATTATGGATATAGACGTAAATCGTCGATTGCTAAACGTATATAAATATAGACGTAAATCCAAATGTTCAGAAAAAAGGCTTGCATTAAATATTGTTGATAAAATAATTAAGTGTAGAGAAAATGGTTTTTCTGATCAAGATATTATTATGATTGTAATAAGCATTGTTTTAATGTCTACATCATATAATTCTGAATATGATAATTTATTTATTTCCAACATAAATGAATTAAATCGAAATGCCGGAATTTATTATCGTGACTTTATGAATGCCGTATACAATAATCCTATAATAGGATATAGATCCATAAGAAAAATCCAGGATCAAGCAGCAGACATATTTCATCTTGGTTTCTGTAAATTTCAGTAACAAATTTTTTGAAGTTAAATTTATATATAAAATTTTCATATTCTGTTACGGAATCAAAAAACAGAATTGACTGTCGCCCATCAAAATCAGTTAAGTGATGCCTTTTTAAAATTTGTTGTTTTTTGTGCCTATATTTCTCTGGTATTTTACTGTTTAGAATATATTTTAGAATGTCGTAGAAATTATAATCAATATTGCTATTCATGTGTAATTCACCACCTATAATTCACAATCAGGATCATCAGGGTAGTCCATGTATTGTTCAATAGTGTAAGTAGGTTCCATATCGTTTGTATCAAAATCTATTGAGAAATGTTTAAGTCGTTCAATTGGTTCACCGTCAATTAATACAACAATACGGCTTCTTCGATCATACACTTTCGATGTTGTGTCGCGTAATTCATTTGCGGTTTTATAACGAATTGTCAATTCTTTCAAAAAATCATTCCTTTCATAATAGATGATTATTTCAGGCACAAAAATAGAGCAGTAGTGATTACTGCTCTTGATTAAAATTAAAATGCAATTTATCTAATTTTGCTTAATATAATATTATGAAGCCTTCTCAGCAATTCTAACGTAGAAAGATTGCTTAGTCTTCGACAAATGGCAGAATAATTCATCTCTTCATATTCTTTTTGTTCCTTGAGCATATGGTATTCCTCAGATCTGAGTTCGGCTTCTCTCAGCATTTTTTTTGTACTTTCTTCATCAAAATAATATTTTTGGATCATGCTTAGACTTTCATTTTTTGGTAAATTAAGCGTGTTCAATCTCATGGTATACACCTTATTTCTTGAAAATTCATAATTTTTATAGGTTGCTTTTTTTATATCAATTTCCATCTACATTTTCCTCTAAGATATCATAAAATCTATTTAATATTAAATCACGTTCATAAGAACAATATAGCAAATTCACAAACGGAAGCATAATCATATCTGCAAACTGTTTTACATCATTATAAGTCTTTCCCAAAACATCTTTCTCAGATATATCTATTTGTAACAAAACCTCTATTTTGTTTCTATTTGTTTTAATGGGAATCCCAATATATTGATGTATATTTTCTTCTCTCGCTTTACTATCTTCAAAGATTACAAATTCCTCTTTAACAGCTTTTATGTTCTCTAGTATTTTCGTTTCTGCATTAAGATCGCAAAAAATTGATATGAACACTGGTACATGTGTTTTGTTTTTGTGAAATAGCCTATATTCTTTATTATATGTTGAAGGTATAGAATTCTTGCTATTCTTATAAGCAATCATTTTGACATAATCTTTGTTGTCATTATTAGAAAACCTTTGAAAAATAGTAATTTGACATTCTTTACATTTGCATGTATTGCTTATAAAGTTATGCAATTCATTACAGACAGAAAATGATAAATTCTGAAAATCTATAATCGATTTTACTTCTTCCTTTTTAATTTTTTTATTATGTATAGTTCTGCTAATTTTCTTATTAACTCGATAAAGGCTGTTTGCTGTTTGAAAATTTAAAGAACTATGCGATTCATACGCTTCTTTAATATAGTTATATTTCTTTGCTTCCTTACTTTTTATTGAATCTGCTATTATAGATAGTAAATTTAGTATTATATATATGATGACATATATCAATAACGTATATTTCCATTTTTGTGATTCCAAGTCAATTTTTGCAACATGGATAGAAATCATTGTTGTAATCAAGATATTATAAAACATTATTACAAATTTATTATTAAATAAACGTATAAATAATGTAATTAATAATGATTTTGTTTCAATAGACTCATATGATATCATATATGTATTCTCCATTTATATAGTGTTATAATATATAATACACCATATTTCGACAAATTACTATCAGAACATTAGTTTGATTTGTCGAATAAATGGGAGATATTAAACATTTTTCTCATATCACTGGAACCAAACAGCATTAGAGATTTGCTGCTAGAAAATAATCCGAAGATTATATTGGTTACGGCACTCCAGATTTTGCCGGAAGTTTTAAAAGCATATATCTATGCCACACATGGTACTGACAGTCTATGTTAAGTCAGATTGCCAGTAACGTATTACTAAAACTTTTCTAAATCGCAATACGCACTATGCCTTAAAAGAAGAATAGCATTTATGGCAGTTATTCTCTCCGAGGATGGGTATGTCTCTGGGGATACTATCTGTTAATGACCTTCATTATATACGCCAAAAGAATTAACTCAGATATTGTCCTGCTCGTTGTCCTTTATATTCTTACTTAGATGTCTTAACATTTTCATATTAATATTCATATAAGAACAAATCATTTATTTGGGTTTCCCTACCTACTGTTATGGGTATGATTTGCAAAATAAGATTTCAAGCATTTACTCCTCTATGGGTCAAAACCATAATAAATATATGGAACTCACCATGCTCCGCCACTTGATATTACAATGCCATAATATTGTAAATCTTATGTCGGCTAGACTCATATATAATATAGGAATATTTTACTTATTTTATTATATATGTAACCCTGTGTTTTATAGGTTAATCTAAGTTTTTAAAAAATGCAAAAGCTCCTCCCCCAATTGAAAGCACTCCAAGTGGTGATACTGCTTTTACCAATCCGTCAAATCCTTTAACTAACTGATTAATTAGTTGAACTGCGGATGTAATTTGTCCTGCATCTGCAAAGTTTGAAATAAATTGTTGCCAAGAGTTAGAAAGTTGATTTAAGCTTCCTTTCCAGTTATTTGCTGACTTTTCTGCTTCAATGGCTGCACTACCTGATCCTTCAGAATAATCTTTTAGCATTTTGTCATAATCTTGCTGACCTGAAAGAATGGATGCGAGAACATTGGCATGATGTTTTTGACCGATATTATTTAAAATATCTGCTTTTTCGGTCGATCCGTCTGGTAAAGCATTATATACATCAGACAATTCTTTTAGTAATTCGATAGGTGTTTTTAAATATTCTGAATCCCCTACCATTTTTGTCATTGAAATCCCAACATTATCTAAAGTGCTTACAACTTTATCGTTGGAAGTATTTGTTAAGTTGACAAATAAGGCTTTTAATGCGGTTCCAATTTCGTTCCCCGATTTTTTTGTTCTCGAGACAGCTGTGCCGACCAAAGCGGATAATTCGTTTACAGAAACACCTGTTTGCGCCGCCATAGAACCTGCCTGAGTCGTAGCTTCTGCAAGATCTGTCATTGAAACGCTGTTCCTGTTACTTATCATATTTTGTCCGTCAAGTACATCGTTCAATTTCTGAGCAGAGCCTGCATATTCGTAAGCAGCATTAGTAGCCAGTAGATAACTATTAGCCGTGTCAGCATTCATATCACCGGCAGCTTGTGCCAACACTGACACATTTGCCATATCAACTCCCTGCTGTCCATAAAATCCGCTTCGGCTCATTTCTGTAACACCTTGTAAATAATCGGTTACAGTTTTACCATAATTACTTGCATATCCATAAGCATCTTGCCCTAACTGTTTTAGAGAAGAAGATGATAAATCAGATGTTTTAGAAATTTCAGTAAGAATGTCATCAACTTGTTTAAGCCGTTCAATTGATTGTGATATTGAGTCAATACCTCTTTCAATCACGCCGTATGTAGTTGCAAACTGTGCGATTTGCTTAAAACCCCTACCCAACTCATTGAGTACAGATCGACCGGTGACTCCTTCGGCTTCTGCACGAGCTTTGACAAGAGCGACTTGTTTATTTAAATCATTTAATTGCCATTTACTAGTCGCCTCTTGTTGTAATTTTGCTAGTTGTTGCAATTCCTGACGGTACGCTTTTGTAAGCTTTGTATTTTTTTCTACAAATGAAATAGTTTTTTGACTTGCAATCAGACCTTCGTTATGTTTTAATAATCCGCTTTGTGAATTCGCTGCAATCTTAGTTTCGTTATTACATTTTTCAATTGCTTTCTGAAGCCTATTGTAATCTTCAATAACGTCACTAATATTGCTGTTACTTTTTAAATTAAAATTATCATCAAAATTCCCTTTGAGTTTCTCTGACAGATTATTTACATTTTTTAAAGATGATTCTAAATTTTTAAATTCACTACCATCTAAGCTATATTCAAGATTTTTAATTTGCTTACCTAAATTAGAAACGTCCAAATCTAATTTGCTTGTTGATAATTTTCTTTGAATACTTTGTATAGTTTGTTCTGTTTGTTTGGCGGCATTTGCCTGTGCTTTACTTAAATCAAAGTCAAAACTAATTTTATTCTTCTTATTACTAACAGACGATTGAAAACTACTTGAAAATTTTCTTCCAGCTGACGACCCGGATCGTTCAATGTCTTTTATTAAATTGGGAATGCTAGAAGCATTAAATTTCGCATCATCTATTCCAAGCTTAATGGTGTGTTCTTTTGCCGTTAATTTGTCCAGCTTCGCCTGTGCAGCATCTAGCGCAGAATCCTGAACTTTTGCAACGACATCAACTTCGTATTGACTCATGTTTTATAAATCACTCCTTTCATTTTTGAGCAAAATAAAAGCCCTCATGAAAGAGAGCATTAATAGAAAACTATATTTATTTTTTGAAAATATTTGATATAATGTAAATGGATATATGTCGATTGGATCCACCACAACCAATCCGTTGTCACGGGTATATGTCTGGCAGTCTGTCTTAATAGATTCCTGTGGGAGTATACGCTTTGTATACAAAATGATATGAATAGTGCATATGCACTAGAAAGTCGAAGGTATTATCTTATGCTTGAAAAATCAGCATTCTATATGAGGATCTCTCATGAAAACTTCCTTTCTGGCACATTATTGTACAGAGGGGAGGTGAAATGTGACACAGATTATAATTTTAAGTTTACTTATAATATTGATAATTCTTGCAATTATTTTATTGATTGTAGTTAAGATGTTATTCAGCCGTAATATAAAAACTACACAATGTAATTTCAAGATTCTCAATTGGATTAAATTTAATTTCTCTGTTTCATATTTTAACGAGTAATTCTTGTATATAACTTCTTCTTAATTCATGTGTATCATCCATTATTTATCATCGTCATTTTACCCGGAGAGTAGTATCTCCGGGGTTTTCTATATCACTTTAAGAATTTCGCCATATTTCTGTCCACAATTTCCGGAATTGCATTTCTTGTTGCCTCAAAATATCTATGGTTCCCCAATGTATTTCCAAATGAACCTGTCTCTGTTGCATCAATTACTTGTGCTCCCGTATACGGTGTTCCAGTATGATAAGAAATACTTTCTTCCATTTCTGCTTTAAATTTAAACAAATTCCCTCCACCAGAAACAGGAGTGGTATTAGGTGATTCTAACAATGTTCCTGTTCTTTCGTATTTTACAGGGTTTCCAATATCATAATATCCCATTACATTATCTTCGAATTTTACTTTGACTTCATCTCTTGCAGCATCCATTCCTGCACGAACATCTTTTTCCATCAATTTTTTAACTTCTAAAAAACTAGATACTTTTTTTGCCATAAAACACCTATTTAATTAGGAAGATTTTCACCAGTAGAATGAATAGCCAATGCTCTCTCAAGCACCTGTCTGGCTTTGTCATCTCCGACAATCTTAGAAAATTCTCGAATCTGCTCATTCTTTACATCTAAAACTTCCTTGTCTTTTCCTTTTTTAAAGTCGCTCTGCAAAAATGAGTTCACTAAATTATCTGCCGTAAGTCCTGATTCATTAAACTTCTTCATAAACTCATTAATCTCATTTGGTTTTAATTGATCAAGAAAAGAAGTAATACCAGTGGATAATGCATCTAAAAGATTTGAAAGTGAATCTTTTTTATTAGATAAATCATTCAAATATTTTTGTTTCATAAATTCGACCTTATCAATTACATTATCTTCGATATATGTAATAGTTGAGAGATTTTCTTTTCCAAACACTTTGATTAAATCCATTACTTCATCATCTTCTGAAATAGAAGAGTAGATGTATTCGCCCTCATCAAATTCTAATCCTTCGAAGAAATATTTTACATATGCTTCCATAGTTGCGATTCCATAAAAGTATGGGGTATAATCATCAATATATCCGTCATCGTCAAAAGAAAAATAACTTGCCACAATATATTCAATGGCATTAATTTTATCTGCAAAAGAAATGTTTTCTTTAATTTTCATATTTGTTTTTCTCATATTTTTTAAATCTCCTTTTCAAAAACAAAAAATTATTATATTTTTTGACATCAAAAAAGAGCCGATAAAATGTACCGACCCCCAAAAGTTAGACCTAAAAATCTAACGATTGGAGGTCGGTATTT
>OBJP01000297.1_pt1 | contig 40962 bp, 54 predicted proteins | sample 1519821 | NCBI WGS metagenome assembly OBJP01 (sample SAMN04209218, study PRJEB22552) | human gut metagenome | biome: gut; material: feces | host: Homo sapiens | place: USA: Oklahoma | reverse complement strand
TCCCACCAAGCTCCAACCTCTTATTTACTCTCTCAGCACTATCCGGTATCACAAGGGGGCTTTCTCCGCTCATGGTATTCATGATTGCAATACCGTCTCCACCGCCACTAGCGACTTCTTCGGGCACTACATTACCATCTTCTCCGATCACAAGAGCTTTACCCTTATTTTCAACTCCCTGCTGTTTATTCAGCTTAGTTTCCATCTGAGTTGTAAAATCTTCCGGAATGGACTGCAAGACCTCATTTCCTTTGTCCCGCACAGCTTTGACCTGTTTTGCTCCCTCTTCTGTCACATTTCCGGTCTGCGTAGTTCCTTCTTCCTGTACGGATTGTACCGCTTCGGTTTTCGCTGTTTCCACGGCTTCTGTGGCTGATGCCTTAACATTCTCCACGCTCTCAACTGCTTGCGTCCCTGCGGCTTCTACGGCTGCTTTCTGGGATGTTCCGGCTTTGGTGATTTCCCGCACTTCTGACGCTCCGGCGTTTTCTACCGCCCGTATCCCAGATTGTACCGTCTGTGGAAATGTGCTTGCCGTCTGCTCCACACTGTTCTTCATTTCTTCCACCGCAGTCCGGTGTCCTGCCGCAGCCTGTTCGGATTCCTTCGCTTTTCGGACAGATTCTTCCACCGTCTTGACCTGTTCAGACACATCCTTGACGGTTTCCAACATCTTGCCAACTTCTACACGGTCTTCTGCTGTCTGCTGTGCGTCTGCTTCTGTTTTCGTTGCCGCCGCCTGTGCTTTGTTACTCAAGTCCTCGACTTTTTTAACCTGCTCTGAAATATCAGTAACAGTTTCTACCATCTTAGCCACTTCTACTCTGTCCTGCGCTGTCTGTTCTGCGTCCTGTCCGGTTTTAGTGGCGGCTTCCTGTGCGGTCTTCCCTGCCTTTTCTGCCCTGTCTGCGGCTGCGTTGACAGCTTCAATTGCCTGCCCGAACAACTCCTTATCCTCAGGCCTATCGTAGGCTTCTGGCTTTGCTCGTTTAGTCACAAACATGTCGATCTGATACTCCGTGTTTCCGGATTCAGAATCCCTAAGATAGATATACGCAACAAGATTCTTCCCTGTCTCAATCAATGAATCCGGTATCATTACATCCGTCACACCGTCTTTTGTCGTTCCGATTCTTGAAATAGATTCACTTGCTCCGGAAACTGCAAAATCCACCTCAACCGCTGTCGGTAAATCAAGCCCTTGTATTCTCAATACCTGTCCATAATCCCACTGCCAGACATCACTCACTTTTGCTGTGTTCGAATCTCCAAATACAGCGGTTACTATTCTGTTCTCCAACTATATGTACCTCCTAACTTGCTGCAATCCATGATGTGCAAATCGTTCTCTCTGCATAAGATGCATTTTCTACGTCTAACGATATTTTCGGACCGATGCGGTACCTCCCATTTCCAACGATCGTGCCGGCTACTACTTCCGGGCACGCGCAAAATACGTGATATTTCGGCCGGAATTCTTCCGGGATGGCCGCCTCGTCAAAATCATTGAAAGACCCGCTGTTCGGAAACTGCGCCAGCATCTCAATTTTGCAGTGTACGATCTTGCCGATCTTATACAACCACACCTGCACGTGATTACTGCTGTTTACATTGGAGTACGGCCCTCTCACCTGTCCGGAATCATGTTCCTTGATCCCCATCAATTCTTGATCTCCCAGTAATAACTTTCCGTGAAACCTCACATCTTGATAGAAATCATATCCCTCTTCTCTGTCACTTGCTGTTCCACCAAAAGCAATGCTCCTGCCTTTATTTGCAACATCCAACGCCCGGAACTGCGCGGGAACAATCACTTCTTCCTGTTTGTTTCCGTTTAAGTCTGTGATTGTAACAATCACAAAATACACATACGATGCAGATATTTGTCCATTTCCTATTACAGACGAAATTTCCCCACTTGCTGCATTTGGCTTCGTTTCACTGACTTTGACTAAGGATCCGGTACTCGTTTTCTTGTACTCTATTTTTATGCTGGTCGCGATGTTGGAGCTGTTTAACGTCCTGTCCACCTTCCATGTTCCAGACACTTTGATATAGGTTCCGTCTCCCATAGCGTTCCCTTTTGAGTCACACCGCAGCGCTTTTAGATTTGTAATTGTCGGTTGGATATACGCAATTTTCCAGACTGCATACAAGGTGATATCCACATCTGTGCCGTAAGTAGACCCCGGCATGTACGACACCTCTCCGGCAGATGACGTTGCCCAACCCATAAATACATACCCGTCTCGTGTAGGGCGTGCAGAGGATAGGGTTAAGTTTGACCCATATATTTTCTTTTGACTGCCCGGCGCGCCCGTTCCTCCGTTTGCATTGTAAGATACGGTATGTTCCCACGTGATAGCCGAGAGTGCGTAACTTCCGCTTGCTGAGATTGTGGACGGGTTGATTCCCGTGTTAATTGTTGCGGAAAATCCTATGTTCTTGGGCTGTCCGCTTGTCGGCATCGTAATACGGAATGTCTTAGTTCCGCCAATGTTTGTCCATATCCAGTTCCCTCCACCGCTTCCAACTGCAAATGTTGCGCTTCCGGAGGTGTTCTGCCCGTCACAGCTCATGCTGTATGGTGCACCGCCATAATTGTATCCACCCCAGTCAAACGCAATATCAAACCTGATATCCACATCGTACTGATGTGTGAGATTCGCATCCCCTACACCACGGACTGCCGTGACATAGATTCTCCCCGTTCCTGCCATAAGTCCCTCCTACTCAATATATATCAGTGACAGATGCCCGTCCCCATTGTCCAACATTGCATAGTTACCTACACCAACCCTTTTGGCGCTTAGGTTATCAACTTCTGCCACCGGCATATATGCTTTTTCATTTCCAAAATACGCCAGCCCTTTGTCTCCTTCGTAAAATCCTAGGCGCGAGTTCGTCAACCTTGCCTTAAGGTCATTACTTGTTCCACCCAGCTCCAAAAACGGCGTAACTCCATCCGACCCCTGTCGCACCCATGTATCGATAACTTCCGTCTTGCCGTCTACGTAAGTTACGGTATTCTTGAACTCGGCGCGAACCTCATTCTTGTACTTTTCGAGACTGGTATTTATATTATTGACACTGGAGATTGCTGTGTTGGCGGATTCCTGTGCGTTTCCTGCCGCATCTTTCGCGTCTTCGATGTCTCCCGTGTATGCTTCTACCCATTTTTCGCCGTCCCAGTACTTAAGGACGTTGTTTACCGTGTCGTACCAGAGTTTAGTCTTATCGTCTGGTGGTGTTTCGGATTTTATTGCTCCATCCGTACCATCTTTGCCGTCATCCCCTTTATATTTCGACCACTGGTAATCTGCCGGATTGTTGCTTTCTGTCGGCACTTCCTTGTTGTATGCGAACCCGATGTAATATTTTCCATTCGGACTGTCAGACATCCCGTTTCCTCTGGCATCATCCGCATACCTTACCCATGTGTAGTAAGTTTTTCCGTCCGCTCCGGGCTTTCCTGGTACTCCCTCTCCGGTGATCCTTGCCCACTGGTAATCTTCCGGATTATTGGACATTACCGGAGTCTCCTTATTGTAGGCGATTCCTAAGTATTCTTTTCCATCCGGACTACTGGACATTCCATTTCCATATTCGTCATCGGCAAATTTAAACCATGTGTAATACGTTGTTCCGTCTTTTCCCGGCTCTCCATCCGATACATCTGTCACTGTGACCTCATAATACCCACGCTTTACGCCATTTTCGTAAGCCGTAAATGAGTAAACCGCCTTAACATCCACATCCTCGGCATTAACCGTAACACTCTTGCCAACGTAAAACTCTGTCCCATCTTTACTCCACCGAATCTCCAGATTTCCAGACACATCCACACCGTTGTTGTAAGCGTAGGCTGTCAGCGTTGTGCTCCCGATGCCGTTTTTAAAGATAATTCCATTGTTTGTGGCAATGGAGCAGGTGTAAATCTTTGTTTTGTTAATCAGATCCTCTACTTTCTGCAGCAAATCTTCAGAGATTTCCGACTGCAGCTCTTTAAAATTGGTAAAGACTGTCTTGTTTGCTTGCGGATTCGTGAAACTGCGAACCTGCTCCGATACTCTTGCACTCAAGTATAAGGTAGGAACGTACTCCTCATCCTCAATCTCCACGGTATCTCCGATAGCAGTATCAAAGTATCCCGTTACATCATAAGTCACGACCGGTTCAGATGCTGTTCTCAAGTCCGACAGCGCCATACTGTACAGTTTGTCTTTGTTATCCGTATCGTAGGATTTTGGCATAAAGATGTATCCATCTTCCTTGTTTATCAGGTTTGATGGAAATCTGTCCCTTGCCTGCGGCGCCCGGATATCTGGACCTTGTGTATAAAACTCTACTACGCCATTCTCATCCAGCTCCTCTTTCTCAATTCCCTGTATAGTCAGTCCATCCTTTCCTGTTGGACGGATACCGGTGTACAGATTTTCGATACTGGATTCCTTGCGGATACCGGTAACATTTTTTCCATACCGCAGCTTGATATCTCCCCGGAACTCCCCGACTCCCGCGTTATCGTCTGAGTGTTCCCGATACACGTTCATTACAATTTCTTTCAGCGAATAATCATCATTTAACACAGTCTGGAACTCAATCTCCGCATCGAATACATTCGCCACGGAAAATAAACGGGACAGTACCGTTGCCTCACCTGTCCATTCGTTTGAAATCCGCTTATCTGACACTTCATTGATCCCGATCCGCACGGTACGTTCCGGATCAAAGGCAGTTACATATTCCTCAAAGCTCATTGCGCTTTCAGATTTGTATGCCCCAACATTCTCGTTGATCAATTCGAAGCTTAAAGACCATGCTGTCGCAGTAACTGTAAATTCATCCTTTTCCACATGTACGATATTCAGATAGTAGTCTTTTCCGTTATATACAAAGGCTACTTTATTCCCTTCTACGATATACGCCGCATCCTCGTGTTTGGAACTTACCGTAAATGCGTATGTATTCGCTGTCCCCTGCAGATATTCATGGAGCTCATCGTTCCAATAATGCATAGAGTTTCGATGGGTGTTATCCAAAAATGCAAGCACCCTGTCATGTGGATTCAGTACGGCAATTCTGATTTCATTCATTATAAATACGCCTCCCTTATTTTGGCTTTAATCGTTGGTGGAGGACTGCTAAATGCCGAGTAGGAGAACTGGATCTCCGTCTCTCCCGGCGGTACCAGAAAATGCTTACTTCCTCGGATTTCATCTTCCATCCGCTTCATCCCGTTTACATAAACCGCTGTATCATTTCCATCAATATAGACCACATCTCCGGACTTATACCGGTTCGGCACATCTCTGTATTTTTCCACGTTATCCTTGCGGAACCAGATACTTTTTAAATAATTGTGCGCAACCAGCTGATTTCCAAGATCTCTACTTCCCCACTGCCCGATCCAGACCTGTATCTTCTCACACACCATGTCTTTAATCTCCGGGATAGTAAAGTAATAATACTGACCGTACCAAAAGATCCGTAGCCTGTCACCCTCTTTTAAAAAATCATTATGCCCGCCACCCATCTTTAAATTAAACGGGTTTCCCTCATAAGCTGTCGGCTGGAAATCCAGTGTCTTGATCTTCTTGTTTTGTGGTGCGAACCAGTCCACATGCGCCGTATTACCAACCGTATCACTCTTGTTAATAGACATAGAGCAGATCACTTCATTTTTCCCTGTAAGAAACGCAATAGTCTGTGCTCCCGTCTGTCCCATCAATCCAGTCTCGAACCAGTGCTGCGTGTAACAGTAAAAGTTCTTTGCCCCACGTCTGCCCTCGCTGTCAACCGGGATAGTAAGCGTTCTCATTCCGCCGTTCCAGTACCCGGATGTTGCCTGTCCACCTTTTAATGCCATCACGTTATATCCGGCAACATTCCTTACTTCAAGCGTCCCCTGTGTGGTATTCTCTGGATTCTGATAAGAGGTGCCGTGATCGTCTTGAAACAGGCTATACCCCTCTGACAGTATCTCTGACGCCTTATAGTCTTCGCCGTCTGCTTCTTCGATCTTGCCGAGTTGTATTGCACCGTATTTACTGGCAATCCCGATAAATCCATTTTCGTGATTGTGAGTGATATCGTAGCTTACCGGAACGGATTCTGTACCACCATTTACAATAGTAAGCGTCTGATATCCGCTTTCCTGATGGGCGGTAAACGATTTTTCCGCGGCAGAATATTTCCGTGGATCACAACAATAAAAAGTAAATTCGCCTCTTACATTCAATCTGCCTGGCTCTACATCTCCAACACTCGATTTCGTACCAATAAAATATTTATCAGGCTCATCCGCAAAAATCAGCTTTGCCTGTTCCTTATTTAAGATTCCAGAGAGTTTGTTGAATTTTTCCTGAAACTCTCTAGGGGATGTGCAAAGCAACTGGTACCCAACTGTAATGTTTCTGGTTACATCACGCTTGCTCACGTACTCGGATCCATCCACAAGATCAATTTCTCTCTCCGTAATTTCAGATTCCAAAAGTTCACGTCCACTCACATACAGAGTTCTATACCCATCAATTAGGTTTTCGATGTATTCTCCATCAATCTGCAGGGCCTCACTTGGCAGGGAGTTTTTACTCCCCGCCTGATTTGTATCCACAAACTCATACATGGCTTCTTTCTCCTTTCAGTCTCATCTTCATGCTCTCTCGGCTTTCCAGCTCTTTCTGCGTAAATTCCGCCGTAACACGCGCTGCTTCTCTGCCGTTATATTCAACCGGCACAACGATTGTGTATGTAGCATTTCTGTTGTAGGAATAGTCGTCAGACAATTCTTTCTCCGAACCGGTCCTGCTGGTATAAACTGTCATGGCCGGGTCTGCATTATAAATAACTGGTACATCGATCCTGTCACTCATTTCATCAACCAAGCTATATGCCGAGGCCATTGAAGCATTTCCTATATTCCCCGCTACAACACTTCTTGTTTCTGGCAAGCTTGCTCGAGATGCTGCTGCAGAATTTGCTGCTACTGCCATTTGCGCAGCAATCGCCTGTATTCTCCCAAGACTTGCGGCTAATCCATTCGCAAAACTCATACCGATATTCATTCCACTGCTATAGGCGCTTCCAGCACCAGATGCGAGAGACGCAAGAACGGAAGAAACCATACTAATCGCAATCGCTTGTGTTGGCTGGAGACCACTCTGCACACCTTCTTTAGCGCTGTCTCCGAGTTTCTTACCAGAACTTCTGGCTTTTCCTGCTCCGTTATCAAATTCATTTATAATCGATTTCACTGCGCTTTTCGCTTTATTACCCAGGGCATCCAGCCCGTCATTCACAATACTTACAGAATCTTTCATGCTCTCGATAGATTTCTGCGCTGTTTTCGCATTCTTTGCAATCGACTTCATGCTGGAATTAACCGCCAATAGTGCCGCTGCCATTGCCAGTACGCCAACACACGCTGCTGTCATCGCTACTCCAAATGCAACGACTCCCACCGTAACACCAAGCACCGCCACTCCTACTGCCAGTAATCCCACTGCAAGAGCAGCGCATCCTACTCCTGCCACAATCGTACCAGCTCCAAACACAGTCATTGCAGCACCTAATGCTCCGATTGCCACAGATGCCTGCAGTCCATACTCAGCGACAATTGGCAGAACACTTGCAACCAAAGCCAATCCTGCGCTCGCAAGCAGAACAGCTGCTCCTACAAGGACTGCTGCCGCTCCAAATGCGATCAGCCCAATAGCTCCTGCGGTTAAAACGGGTGCTACTGCTGCCGCTACGACCATTAATCCACCAATTGCTACGATCAGGCCAAACATGACTCCAATAGCAAGCGGTCCCGCATTCGCGAGAGAAATCGCAGATACAGTCAATACCGCAATTCCAGCTGCTGCCAAAACAACAGCTGCTCCGAATGCAACAAATCCTGCTGCACCTGCCGATAATGTCGGAGCCACCATTTTTGCCACGATCAGAAGTCCTGCGATTGCAGCTACCATTCCAACTAAAACAGCAACAGCCAATGGTCCCGATTCCGCCACAGCTTTCGCTCCTTGAGCAAGCAAAAAGAAACCACCGCTAATCAGAGCAACTCCTGCACCAAGCATCATAAATGCTTTGGCGGATTCCATAGTGCTTTTCATGCTTTCCCTGCTCGATACCCCAACCGCTCTCTGCCCTTTGGAAATTCCAAATAATTTTCCGGCAATTTTGCCGATTCCTTTACCGGCAAGACCAGCAATCGCGCTGGTAAACGCACCTACAAACGGAGCAACACTTTTTGCAATCTTGAACCCTTTATATGCAACAATTAGTTTTGGGAGTTCAGCAATCACTCTCGCAATGATATCTGCGTGTTCTTCCAGGAATCCTGCAAATGCTTGGAGCGCATACCCAGCTCCTTGAATCGCATCACGGAATCCGTTCACGCTCTCTGTGGAGCCAAATGCTGGAATAAGTTTTCCGAGTTCTTTTCGGATTGCTCCAAATGCATCCCCAAAAGCCCCAGAAACTTGAGAAGCCTCTTTTTTCAAGATTTTCCAATAGGACTCCAAGCGAATCATTGTTGCCGGAATCCAAGTCTGCAATCTGGAAAACACGCTTTCTACTTTTCCGTTAAATTGATTGATCGCATCCACAGCCTTACCTTTAACAAAAGAATCGTAAATGGACTGCATTCCGCTTGTCACCGTTGCTTCAAGGTTTCCCATTGCTCCTTCGAATGTCGTAACTGATTGCGCGGCTTCTCTTGCCATGTCTGTCATCCCAATGTTGTTCATCGCCTGCCCCAGAAGATCGGCTGTGATAGCTCCATCTTCCATCGCCTGCTTAAAATCCTCTCCTAAAACCGGATTCAATTTAATCAATTCTTTTCTTAATCCACCGGCAAGCTGTGGACTCGCATTGACAATCTGATTCCAATCCTGCGCATGCAAAGCGCCAGATGCCATCGCCTGTGAAAATGCAAGTGCAACACTACTAAACTCCTGTGCGCCGCCACCGAATACAGCAACTGCATTTCCAACGGATTCCGTTAATTTCTCTGCGTCTTTGACCCCATTTGCAGACAGAGATCCAAAGGTTGACATTACATCCTGTAAAGAAAAGACTGTTTTATCAGCATAGGTCTTTAACGTTCCCGTTGCACCTGCGATTCTCTGTATTTCATCCTCAGCGTATCCGCTAAACCTCATAGCCTGTTGGAGTTTCTGCATTGCATCCGATGTGTTGATCGTTTCTTTGGTTAACCCAGAAAGGCTTCCGGACACGACAGATACAGCTTTTTGTCCAATTGCCATCATTGCTCCAAAGCCAATCCCACCCATAAGTGTACTTTTTAACTCTTTGGCTGACTTTGTGGCTGCTCCGAAAACAGATTTGAACCCCTTATCCTGTGCAGACAATATCGCCTTAACCGAAAAAGTTTCTGCCATGCCATCACTCTCCTTTCATCATTCTGCCGATTATGTCTAATCTTTCGTTTTTCTTCTTGCGATTCTTCACACGATCTACTTCTTTTTCGTAATCAAAGAATTTTCTGAATCTCTGATACACTGGTTTCGACCTATTCTTTCCAACCTTTTTCTCTGCTTTTACAGCAAAATTTAAGAATGCCTGCAGATGATTTCGATAGTCCTTATCTACCTCTCTCAACCGTACAGCTTCCATGAGTAAGGTGTATTCCGGAATTGTCAGCCTGTCCACTTCTTCAAAACTCTTAAATCCAAGATACCGAAAACAATTCAAAGCTGCTTCTTTGTAGTATTCTTCAAAATCTACATCATCAGCTCTCTTTTCCGCGCTTCTTCCTCTTCTACTCTCTGTTTCTCTTTCTCCACAGCATCCAGAAGTTCTTTCGTTGTCCTCTTCGTAGCATTCGCACTCTTTAAGAAACCCATTACTGTATCTGTAAGCTCATCGATATCTGTATTCTCGTCATCGATATAACCATCGAGCAAATCTCTTGTCACTCTCGGATTCTGCCCTTTATTCGCAACATCAAGAATGTTTACCAACGCATCCGGATCACCATTTATTAAGTTCATAAGCGCATACCGGAATCCTACGTCTTTTTTTACTCCCGGCAATCCATCCACAGGCATATTTGTCTGCTTGTTGATTTCTCTCAAAAATCCCATTCCGAATTTAAACTGGTACACCTGTCCGTTAATCGTTAATTCCATCATATTTTTTACCTCCATTAAAAGAGAGCGGTTTTACCGCCCCCTATGTACATAATCATCCGTTTTTCGCCTTACAAATTCTCCCTCTACTAATCAAGGCAGTATCACCAGAGGGGGTTACGATTCCTGTGTCGTATCCTTAAACACATAAGCTGCTACTTCCTGCTGCTGTGCAGTTACAGTAACATCCCCTCGTTTTCCGGAGCCGTTAACACCAAAAGTAAGAGACACCCCTACATTTTCATCTGCCGAGGATGTGATCTCAAATTCCGTGAGATATCCCTGGAAATACGTGCCCTTAAACTTATTCGGACCAGGTTCTGCCGGATCCTCAAGGTTTGCTTCCCAGATTTCAAGCAACTCATCCGAATCCATTGCGTCCTCTAACTCAGAGATTAACTTATCTTTCTTCGCAAGGATAGCATTGGCCGTGATTTCTGTTTCCGCAGCCCCGGGTGTACGGATGGCTCCGTCCTTTGTGGCAGTGGAATCTGCGTCCTTGCTTTTTGTTCTTCCATTTTCTGTTGTGAATGCAAGATTTTTCGCAGCCTCTTCTTTGGCTTTTCCTGCAAGTCGATACAAATAGACGATTTTCTTGCCAGATACCGCCTCTGCAAATAACTGTAGTCCTGTCTTAAACATGCTTTTTCTCCTCTCTAACTAAAACTAAATTCTATTTCCAGCAACCCGTGTAACAGAGGGTGCTTTGTTGTTGTATCCGGAAGAATCCTCTGATTTACATTCCGGACATCCCATGCAAAATTTTCTGTATGATCCAGTTTTCTGCATGTAGTTTTGATCGCCAACAGCATTTTTGATACCGTTCCCCTCTGTCTTGGATTGTTGTGCCAGACATGAATTGTCTGATGGACACTGCCAAACACAGCGGTCTTATTTGCATCATCGATCAATTGGCTGTCTGCGAGATACACAAAAGGATACGGCGTACCATCCGGCGGTAAGAAGCCGTCATATACGTCATATCCTAATGCTTTTATCTCTGTAAGTAATTTTGTAAATAATTCTTGCTGTGGATCCATATCTCACCTCACAAGCTTTTGCAAATCTTTTTCAAACTGTTTCTTTTGCTCCTCAAATGCAGGCTTTAAATACGGCTGCGCTTCCATAAATCGGGTTCCAAGTTCTACGTAAGGCGCATACTCAGCTGTTGGTTCTACTGTGGCAGTCATTCCGCCGTCTGAAATGTCAATACCGATACTCCTTTTCAGTGTTCCAGTATCGACTGGAGCATTCCTCTGCGCTTTTCTTTGCATATCAGATCCATTCTTTTTCACGACCGTCTTGACCGCGCTCATGTCCATCCGCTTCTTCAAGCCTTTATTTAGCGTTGCGATTCCTTCGATTTTTAACGTAGCCATCACTGCACCTCAGATACCACAAACACATGCTTTGTTCGCAGTTTTCGTTCAAAATCCACTCTGTATACTTTCCTTCCAACGCGAATCCTGTGAAATAGCTCCTTATAGTGCGTCTGTAGTTGGATGGTCAAGCTCCCTTGCTTAATCTCACCGTAAACTAAATTCATCGTTTCTGTACCAGTATCAGAAACACTCCCATACCGTTTTGTTTCGGTTGTATAATCTTCCGCATAATCTCCTGTTGTGGGATTATACACTCCTTGTACTACCGTTTGAAAGAATACAGGTCTATCGTATCTCATAAAAACCGAATCCTTCCTTTCTTAATTCCACCTACGGAATCGAGATACGCCTGTATCTCCTCCATATAAGGAGCAAAATCATTTTCTAAATAGGATGTGCTCTCTCCCGCTACAGTATGTGATGACATTCCTTCTGACCCGATACGATTAAAACGTACCACAGCTACATCTGTAACAATATGCTGCATACTCGGCGGTACTTCCATGCCGCCGAGAAGCAGTTTTAGTCTATTTTTTACAGATTCCAGAATCAACAAAAGCTTTTCATCAGAATCCCTGTCAGAACTATCAATCCCCAAAAGGATTTTCAAGTCGTCTAACATCTCATCACCTACCCATTTATTGAGATACGATCACTGCACTGCCTTTGGCAACAGCTTTAAACCCAGGATCTGCTTCCACGATTGTCAAATGTTCTCCATTTGTTCCATCAATTTCAGAAACTCCGTCCCATTTCTTCCATGTTTTCACATCCATTCCATAAGTTACTGCTTCCGCGCTATCTGCTTTCGTTTTATACTTCCAGCAGTTATTCATAGATGACAATTGCTTATCTACAGATGGGAGAGTCTTTCCGTTTTCAGAACCCTTCACAGATGCTACCTTTAACTCCCCAAGTTTCTGTGTATTTTCACCGCCTACCGACATATATGCAATGGCATCCATATACTCGCAAAAAATACGAAGCCCCATAATTGCAAACATATCTGAAATCGCTCTTTCATAAGTTCCCTGAGCATGAAATCCGATGAATCCAGTTGCCGAATCCGTAGTATACGACAGTCCGGCTTTTACAAACTCGGAATCTGCTGGATCCACATAGTATGCGTTCATATTGTTTAACGGGGTTGCGATTACTGTTTTTTCTGGAATCTCTGATGTCACAAATACGACATCTGCGCCAAGGAAGTTTTTAATGTACGACATTCCAAACGAAGTCTGCAATGTGATATCGGCTGCTCCGACATATCTATAAACATCCAAAGTATTCACCCATACCGCAATCCCTGTAGCTGTTCTGTTCATACTCTCAAATTTTTCTTTCACCTTTCCAATGGACATTGCAATCGCCATCTGCCATGTAGTTTCATGCCCTACAAGTGATCCAGCCTTTAACTGAGCATACAACTTTTCTTTGACTTTATTCTGGAGATCTGATTTAAACTCATCGTCCGTAGACTGCACCGCAGCATCATACCCTTTCTCCGCAATCGCTTCGATAGATACAGCTTTTCTGTATTTTTCAATTTTGATTGTATCGAACGGTGTTTCCTCCACAGTATACTGAGATAACGGAATCTCTTCTCCCTCTCCAACATCTCCAGATTTTAACGAGCCTTTTACAGTCTTTGTTTTCAAAACTGTTCCATTTGCTTTTCGAATCATCCGTGTAATTCCAAGAACATCCAACAAATCCTGAATATTCTTTCCAAAACTCGTTACAAAATCAATTTCACGTGCTCTGACCTGGATCTGTGCCTGTCCAGTCATACCTTCTGGAGCTGCAAATACCTGTAATCCTAATTTTTCAATATCATGCATATCTTCTTTCTCTCCTTTATTGAAATAATGTCATGTTTTCTGCAATTAACTTCTGTCTTTCAGATGGATTTTTAATTGCCAGAATCTGATCTTTTGTCATTGTTCCTTTTCCGCCAGTCCCAACTTTGGGCGTATTTCCTTTTAAAGCATCCTTTACTGCAGCCTGTATTGCTGCTTTATACAACTTCGTAAATGATTCTACTGCTTCTTTTGTTTTTTCAGCATCCTCACTTACAAGATAGGAAAGCAATTCATCCGGAAGGTTGATTTCTTCCTCTGCCAACATCTTTCTTGCTGTCTTTGCCATATCTGAAAGAGCATTCTGGCGTTTCAGATCGCTCAGTTCTTTCTCCAGCTTATTTGCCCTGTATTCAGCCTTCTCCTCTTTTGTCATCTGTGCCAGACGTTCCGCTTCAGACATTTTATCGTCCGTCAACGCTTTCCATTTCTGTTGGGCATTTGCTACTGCAGTCTGCGTTGCTTTCTGCACTCGCCTATCAAATTCTGCCTGATTTCCACCCTGCTTTAAAAAATCATCAAAAGATAACGGATGATTTTTATCACCGGATTTCCCATTTTCTACTCCGTCTCCGTTTGCGTGTACGCCACCGTCTCCGTCTCCTTCTGCAAAAATCTGTAATTTTGCCATTGGTACTCTCCAACAACTCAATAACTTTTTATGTTTCATATTATGTTTCCTTCCTGCCCCAACCCGTTCAATTAAGCCCAAGTCATTGCTCGAATCTTAGTTTTACGACTTTTTCGGTCACATCAAGTTACACCACCCGAACATATTCCGGGAATTCATCAGCAATCATGCTGACTCCAATGAAAAAGGAATCCACCAGAGTTTTTGATTTCTCTGACAGATTCCTGTATTCTACCTCAACCTTTCCGGGAGATATTCTGTATTCTATTTCATCATCCGTTAAGTCATCAATCGACTGGATCAGCGTCTGTGTAAGTGCCGTAACACCAGCACAAACAATGTCTTTTCCGGGTTCTGCATACCCTGCGTGTCCAGAGATTTCAATTCGCTCTGGTCGAATTCTCACCTCAATCAAATCGCATCACCTCCAAAATGAGTACAAAAATACCACCAGCCCGCTCGACCGATGGTATTACATTGCATCAATTTCTACTTCTTTTACTAGATCGTTTAATGATTTTCCGCTATAAAATTTATCATTCATAACCTCATCTACATTATCATACTCTTTCGTATCATCACCATGCCACGCTTGATACGTTGGGATGTAATTCCTGACTTCGACTGTCACTCCCGATGCCAATCCTTTGTAAAAGAAAGAAATATCATTGCAACACTCAGATAAAATTTGTCTTAATTCATCTTTATTCATAATATATCGCCATTCTCCTTTCTTTCCTCTTTGCTTAATTCGCGAGTTGTCTTATTCTTCAGTCTACCATCATCTCCCCATGTATAATCATGTACGTGTTCCCCATGTTCTCCATAAGGGTGCTGCTTTGGATTCCCATGATCGGTTGCGTGGATATCTTTAGATTTTAATTTTGACTCTCCGTAAAAAGCTCTTACATCTACTTTCCCATCTTTTCCAATGTGATCTATTACCATTCCTACCTCTGCCATCTTAGGAGTGCCGGAATGTCCGCTGACAGTTTTATCTGCCTTTATTATATCAAACGTAGATTTCTTTTCAACCCTCTTCTTCCAAGTTTCAAAATCCATCCCGTGCTCAGAATGCCCGTCCAGCCATTCATCATATTCTTTGTCATCCATATATGCTGCTGTACTGCACCGACAGCGCGGATGCATCGGAGGAGCGTTGGCTCCAGGCATCATTTTGGAAACTTTAAATTGCTTCTCATCTAGCCCTTTGCAAATTGGACAGGCATCTCCTAGTGCAAGAAACGTATATTCATCAAACCCATTCTTTTCAAAAGATTGTTTCTGTGCTTCTGTCTGCACCCTTGCAAGTTCTGTTACCATCAGACGCTCCGCGTTGCTCTGGCTGACTCCGAATCTTTTTCTTAGATGTGTTGCCAGTTTTTTCGGATTTTGCCCTTGGATAAGCCCAATTTGCAATAACTTGGCTAACTCCGATTTTAACATATCTTGGTACATCCAGATGCGATCTGAAAAAGTCGCATTGCGAAAAGACGCATTAACAATAACTCTTGCCTTTTTGGCATTATTTTGTACAGTTTTCCCGAGGATGCCAGCCTGACGCTTCAACTCCTTTTCTGTCCGATCATACAAAATCTGATCAAACAGCTTATCTATTTCATCGAATCCGGCTACCATTTCGAGTCCAATCTGAGCTTTCAGAAGTTCCAGTCTGTTTACTTTCATCGTGAGATTGTAAAGACGCATTTCTGCATTTGCCTTGTCAGAAAACTCTTTATCTTTCACATATTTCTTTGCCTTTCTTGCATAAGATTCAATATCCAGTTTCGCAACCCTTTTCTTCGCTTCTGAAAGAGTAATTCCTTCTTTCCTTGCATACCGCACATAAAAACCATTGACCTGTTTTTCAATCTCGTCCATCATATTCTGATAGATTTCATCTAATTGTTCCCTGAACTCCTTTTCTTCCTGTATATTATGTTTCTTCTGCTCTGCTTCTCTTTCTTTCCAGTACTCCTGACTGCTCACCTGGTCCACCTCCGAACATGCTATTCATCACAGCATCTTCTCGTTGCTGATTTTCTTCCTCGATTTTTTTCATCTCTTCCTTCACATTGTCTACGATGGAAAGCGTTTTAAGCTGGGTATCCTGTGACACAATTCCTTCCAAATTGCCCGCAATCTGAGTCTCTTCCAAGATATTTGCTGGAAAGTTTGGCGTAAAATGTGGATGAATCAACACAAAATCATCTTTTTTCATTCCAGATACAGGATTACTAAAAATCAATCTGTATCTTCGATTCATTCCAGCAGAAAACTTTCGTTCTTTTGTTTTTTCCAGATTGCTCATTGCCTGCAACTTGTACTTTAAGGCGATGCCGGATGTAGTTCCAAAGTTTTCATCCGAAATGTTAGCTACCATGCTGATCTGAAAAATCAACTTTTCCAGTCTGTCAATCAGATGTTCTTGCGTATTATCTCCGTCCGGCTTGCTCATAAATTCAACGATCACATTCTCTGTATCTCCGTCAAGGTTTATAATCCTGTTATCCCTAATATGTTCCGTTTCGTCATTTCCCAGGAGAGTCCCAAGTATTTTCAGGTATGCATCTGCAAAATAATCGACATCATTCGCTTTTTCGGAAATCGTCTTATTATATGCATTTATCATCGTCATAACCGGCTCAAAAATCCCAATCCGTTCCGCGTTCTCCACGAATTCTGCTGCCGGAACACCATCGAAACCATGAATCTTTTCTTCTGTCTCCCATACAATACGCCCTTTTAATACAAACCACTTAACCTTTTGTTGATCTGATACACTACCATGTAATACCTGATCCGCATCCGTGTACAGCCTCACAAAATAACGTTCCTTACTGAGTACAGAATCATCGTACACCATAAATGCATCCATCGGAGAAAGATATGTAATCCCGATGTTGCCAAGATCATCTACATAATACATTTCATATCCTTTTCCATATATGCTACATATTTTTGACAATTCCGCGTTGTTATCGTCCTGGTTATTATACTGATCCAAAAATTCAACATATTTCTCAACATCTTCATTCCCGTCCACAGACAACTTGATTGGATTCCCAATAAAAAATCCATTCATGGTATCCACAATATATTTTGCAAAATTTACTGCAATACGGTTATCCGGCTTCCATCTTGGTTTTTTAGGCTCGTAAAAAATCGGATAATCTGTTTCATAAGCCTTTCGAAGTTCCTCATACCGAAAAACGCATTCTGCGCGATGTCTCTCTATAAACTGACCAAGCGTCTCATCTGTCAGTTCTTCTTCTGATGAAATCCTGTATATCATCTATAATCCTCCCTGAATCGTTCGATTTAGTCTTGCTGGCACCCGCCTTTCCTGCTCAATAGAATATCTGAGCATTGCCATTGCATCATCAAAGAAATTCACTGGCTCATCCGTGAAAGTATTCGTTTTCTCATCTTTTTTCCATTTCCACTGCTGTATCTCCTTGATCGTATTCACGCAAGACGGATGAATGTGGATTGTGTGCTGCTTCAGATAATCGATCTGTGCTTTTACACTGTTTGGCTCTTTCTTGACCGGGCGCGCTCTGTATCCAACTTTCTGCCACATCTTAATCCTGTCCGGCTCCGCAGAATCACAATACATGGTAATTCTCTTCTGGAATTTTCCCTCAGCCAACTGTATAATCTCTGATGTATCTTTTTCAAATACATATAATTCCCGGCATAAGTAGATATCTCCATCCTTGAATCCAACCTCCCCGATACAGTTCGCATGGTTGAATCCAAAATCCTGTGAATTTACCATGTAATCGAATCTTTCTGGGGATGTATTAAATTCCTCGACCACATAATTTGTAAGGATAAGACCTCCGGTCTCTCCCCATTCGCCGAGTCCGTAAATCCGATATCCGTCCGGATCCCGTTCTTTACGCATCATCATACGCCGATGATACGCTTCGTCTATGAACCGGTTCTGCAGGTACGTAGACTGGTGCGTGTATACATCATCACTTTTTATGTCGAAATATTTTGCTTTTAACCAGTGCGTTGCTGACACCGGGTTAAAACTAAATGTGATCTGATAATACAAAAATGGATTGAATGACAAATCACCTCTGAGTCGGTCATCGAGAATATCGACATCTGCTTCATATAGCTCTGTTGCTTCTTCAATCCATATCCATGTTAATTTTCCGACATCAAATGTGATAGACTTTACTTTTTCTCGCTGTCCATCGTCTTTCATCCCTCGGAAAATCACTTTATTTCCAGTTACTTTAGATATCAGCTCCATTGGATTACTTCTGATCCGCCAGAATAATCCCACTTTATCCCCGTATATTTTATATATTGCACTCTTCAACTCTGCATAGGTACTATCCTTGTTTGTTGTGTCTACTTTCCGGACACACAAGAGATTTGCACCTTTATACTTTGGATCGCCAAGTTTGATGATAAAATTCTGTGCAATGTTTACCGATTTTCCGGATCCAGCAGAGCCTTTTGCCAGTCGGTATCGTTTCTTGCATTCGTTGAACTCTTTGAAATTTCTGTTAAATCCAACATTAACTTCCTTCATCCTCATCACCATAGTCTACTACAATCTTCATGTCCATATCTCCTGCTACATCCAGCTTATCATTCCACATACCTAAATGCCTGCCGAGGAGCTCCAATGCTTTTTCCTTATCATTCAACTTTATCTCGATTCCATTTGCCCCTTCTTTAATTCCTGCAATCGCACATATTTGTTCATCCGATAACTCTGCAGTTGATTTTATAACAACAGTACTGTTTACACCATTGTACCTAACTTCGACATAATCTGTTGCTCTTGCAAATGCAATTGCAGCAAGTTCTTGTACAACTCGATCCTGTGTTACCTCTGTTCTCTTCTGTCTCTCTTCCATTCGCTCAGAAATATATGCGGCAACCTTGACATTTCTCAACATCCTACTTCCTGCTTGTGCTGCCGTTTGTTCTTTCTTTACAGACGGATATGCCGCGCGGTAAGCCCGTGTGGCATTTAGATCAATCAAGTACTCATCTGCAAATATTTTCTGTTTTTCTGTCATAGGACTCACCACCTTTTAAACATAATAAAAGCACCCACCTCTGGATGCCAAGAATTTAGGACTACTGCAAAATGAAAGAATTATAACAGCAACAAAACCAAAATAACCAAATACACAATCAAAATTCATAGAAAAAAAGGAGGAAACTTTGCAGTAGTCCACAACGGGCATAGCAGGAATCGAACCTACGACACATCGGTTAACAGCCGATTGCTCTGCCAACTGAGCTATACACCCGTAGGATGCCTTTTATTGACATCCTTAACCCTATCCGCACTCGGGTACGCTGATTACACTAAATATAGATTGCTGAATCTATATTTGTTTGTTCTGCAGATCTGCGGATATCTGCGTTTTGGTACCATTGCAATGTAAGTCCGGTGTGCACTCCCAGAACAGACCTCAGCTGTGCAGCCTGTATACTCACATCACAAAGCGGAGCACCTGGAATCGAACCAAGGACGCGGCGATACCCCGCACATCTACCACTGATGCTATACTCCGCATAAAAACACCGCCAGACAAGAAAGGGCAGAAGTCCGGCGGTGTTCCGAATGTTGTTTGGAAAGCTTTTGGAGTCTTTCTTCTAACTCCATGTTATACTATATATTATTTAAAGCGGACAATGTGGACAAAACGGACAAACTTCTATTTTTCTTTCATCCACCTCTGAAATTCTTTCCTTGCGCTTTCTCCTGTGCAATTCCCTTTCATTTTTGCAGCTACTTCATCCCACGTAAGCCCCTGCATAACCTTAAACCGGATAATCCTCTGCATCCTTACCGGAGCTTTATTGATTACTCGCTCTGCTTTTACTTTAATCTGCTTTGCGTTCAGCTTTCGCTCTTCCAACAACCGTTCCTCTTCGTCTATGTTCACCGTGTTCTCTACGCATCCAGAGATATTAAAACTCTGCGGTTGGTACGGGAACTCTGGATTACTGCCTGTCACCTTATCCTGTACGATCATCTTTCTTCTGTGCCGCCTGATGTCTTCCTCTGTCTCTTTCACAAGTGCTTTCGCATCCATGTACTCATAGATTATATTCTTATCCACCTCAATCACCTCCCGGAATTGGCTTTTTGATGTTGTACTTGCTCGCTATGTATTCTAGAGTGTCCGTATTTGTTCTGTCAGTCCTTTTAAAATCACAGGCAAAGGCTTTATGCCCCTTTTGCTTTAAAGCTGTCTCACAGGGCTTTCTCGTTGCCATATCATGTGCATCTATCTTTCGGATGACTCCTGCCGTCTCCTTTCTGCGCTTCATGGTCTCTCTGGTCATGCCGTCACCTCGATCTGCTCTCCGGTCAACTCTTCCAGCTTCTTCCGCATTTCTTCCACGGTCATTTTCTTTGGTTCTTTGCGCTCCCAGATGAGTTCAAGGTTGTTTTTAATAAACACATCTTTTATGCATCCGAGTAATCCCGGAGTAATTCTATAGACTTTAACGATGTCTCCTCCTGTATAACCTGCGCATTTCAAGTCATCATCATAATCGCCTATACGATTGTATCCTCTTTTTCTCACTACCATCCCAGCCAATACAAGATACATGTCCCCATCTCTCTGTTCAACCACCATCCCGTCTTTTAAATCTGACTTTGTAAATTCTTTCTGCATGTAATCACTCCATTCCAATATTTCGTATCCTTCGCTATTGTAGTACCGATACGGTGAGAACATTCCGAATCCTGTATAGCACGTTTTTCCTTTGTACTCTTCATAATTCGTCTTTTCCATATAACTTTTGCCTGTGCACCATTTCATTCCATGTCCGTGCATCTGCCTGCAGAAATCTTTTGCTTCTTCCTCAGTCTTACAATGCACTGCAATCTTATTGTCTTTATTTTTAAATTCATTCCAATTAAATTTTTTCATCTCTCTTACCTCACTATCTTTCGCGCGATCCAATCCAAAAACACCACAAATAACAGTATCGGAAATCCCGCAGCCATCAGGTAATCCGCACCTTCTAGCTCTACATCCTCTTCCAATCCTGTCTTTAAAGTAATCACGGTTCCTAGCCCCAGGATGTAATACAGGGCTAGGAATGCGATTGTAATTAAAATGTCCATGTTATACCTCCCGCCTATTATTCCATCCTTGTCTTGCTGCTTCCTGCGCAATCATCTTGTCATCCCGACACGCCTTAATTGCCACATAAGGCCCAGATGCTCCGCAAGCACCGCACACTACCCTATATCCTTTGCTTCCCATTCTCCGGATTCCGACTCTTCTGTCACGGCATCCGCAAAATGGACACGCTTTAATTTTCATTCCACATTCTCCTTATCCACATACTTCTCCACAATATCTACTGCACAGGTCAAGCCATAAAGATAGCTTTCCAGCTCTTCTGCTGTTTTGCTCGCTCCATGTCTTTTCTTTTCTTCCTTCAGTGTTTCGTAGGCGTCATTTTTCATGGATTCGATTTCTTCCACGATTTTCTCTAATGCGTTCATGTTATCAACTCCATTCTTGACCTTGTATTTCAAATTTCTTCCCACATTTTTGACATTCTAATATTTCATAATCCCAATCTGGCGGTTGTCCACATAAATCACAAAATTCTGAATAATCATATTCATTTTCTTCTTTGCAATATGGGCATTCAAATACAACTTCGGTAGGAATGCACCTAACTACAACTTCCACATCTTTCATCACTCCACCTCCAACAGCTCTGGATTATCAAAGATATTTCCATGATTGATAATCTCTGTTGTATAACCCCCAAAACATTCGCATATAATCTCGCCGTATTTCTCATTGTTATTTAAACTCCAGCAAGCATCTTTTTTGCAGTATGCGACAACACCAAAGTAATCATCTTCCGGTTCATCATAGGAGTATGCAGCAATGCTTATGATATCATTCTCCCAAATCTTCTTACCATTCTTGTCGGTAAGTCCGGTGTACTGGCAGAGGGTGTCGGGATCAATCAAGTCATTAAATATATTAGTTCCATTACAAATCAGATGTTTTATCGGTTTACCATCTTCTGTTAGCGGATTGGTAATATATGCATACTGGCCTTCCACCCATTCACCATTATCTATTCTCTTCGCTTTAAAAAGGATTTCTCTATTCATCTTTTACCTCCACTTCATTGTCGTATTTCATACACTTTCCATCCTTGTACGCTACACATTTCTCTTTAATACACGGATGCAACACTGGTCTAACAAAATCTCCATTCCCAATAAGCATTGCTTTTACCTCTTCTTTTCCTGTTAAATCTGGACAAAATAAAATCATTGCTCCTCCTCATATTCCGGACACTCCACACAATACTCATATCTGTCCTTATCTACACACTGCATATTGCAAATATCATTTTCTGGGCATTCTATGCAACAATGTTCGTATTTGCATACACATGTGTTTGGTGCTTTGCATTTTCCTATCATGATTATTCCTTTCCCCTTCCAATTACCTTATCTTTCTAAAATCACTTGTTGGTGCGTGGAATAACCGCCCGTCATTGCATTTAATCATTGTCTGCTGTCCGCATGCTGTCGGACGATACTGTTTAACCACTATTCCGCATGGATTGCCTGGATATTCAACGCACATCACTATGTCTCCGACTCTAATTTCTTCCATGCTATTCACTCCAATCCAATCTCTGACCGCAATGATTACAGCAATCAAAATCCCAATAACGAAGCATTTTTATATCTGCCATATTTCCAAACAGTTTTTTGCATCCAGGACACGATGCTTGTCCATTCCAGTTTTCTACTTTCTTCGGCAACTGCTTTTCTAGTGCTTCGATTGCTGCGCAATAAACCTCAATATCACTTTCCAAATAACTGTTATCTTGTTTCTGGAAAAATGCTTTATTATACTTTATCATTTCTCTTTTCGCATTAATCTCAACTTGAAGCCTTCCTATCGCTTCTTTAACTTTCTTCTCGTTCATCTAATTTTCCTCCCGTTATTTCCAACCATAAACCACTCTCTCCATCTTTTTCGTAGAGAAAATCTGTCTCTATACAGCAGGATGCCAACTCATTCATTGTCCTCACGCAATCCTCTGCATCAGCGCATTTGATCGTGTCACCTTTTCGCAAGCGCGTTTCTTCTGTTTTCGCCATTAGTCATTCCTCCTACTACGCAAACCTAATTTGCTGCTCATCCTCATATATTTCTATGTTCGGCACCCTATTCCCGATTTTTAAATACGGGCAGTTTGCTTCTACCAGTTTCTGTGCCATGATTGGCACTACACTGTTTCCGATTCTAGCTACTTGTTTTGCGATCGGATATCTCCTGTATTTGTAATCCCTGTCAATGATGTAGTCCTCCGGAAATCCTTGCATTAATTTAAGCTCTTCTGGTTTTAACATTCTCAAAAAAATATCCTTCAGGACATACTTTTCGCCTTTGATATCCAGAATCACATTTACCAGTCCGAAACGATCTTTCGTAGTAATCGTTGCAAGCGGATTTGAAAGTTCTTGCCCTCCGCCAGTTCCGTAATACTTAATTAAAAACGCAGATATCAATCCAAAATGTCCAGGTGATGTTGTGATTGTGTGTAAAGGTTCGTTGCATCCCTGTCCGATTCCACTTTTATAAAATTTTGTAATAAAAGCTGTCACCAGCCCGTACCTGTTTGACGTGTCGATTGTTTTAATTGGTTCTGTCAGCAACTGTCCTCTTGATTCTCCAATTTTTGTTTCTCCGTGGTACTGAATCATAAATGCAACAGCATCTTTATTTCTCACGATATAGGGAGATGGATTGTCTATTACATATTTTCTGATTCCATTTGCAATCCTTTTCATCGTTGCATCTGCCAACGGTTTTGGTCTATCAAATATCGTTTTCCCTAAATCAGACCAATCGATATATGCCCCGCATTCCTGCCATTTCGGATCTCTGGATTTGAAATTCGTCTTTTCTGGCCACACGATGTCTTTTCCGTCTCTTCGAAATATTGCATACCAGCGCTTTCTTGTAGTTGGCGCGCCATAGTCTGCCGCAATAAGCTCCCGGCAGTCGAATATATACCCGAGACTCTTCATTGCCGTAATGAACTTCTTATAATCTTCCCCACGCCGCTCCTTAATCGGATGCCCGTCTTCATCCAAAGGTCCCCACTGTTGGATTTCTTCCACGTTTTCCATGATAATCACATCAGGAAGAATTGCTTTTGCGTGTTTGTATACCGCCCAAGGCAAAATCCGAAGCCCTTTTTCCCTCGGCTTCCCACCTTTCGCCTTGCTGTGGCTGGTACAATCAGGACTCGCCCACATTAAAGCAACTCGCTTTCCTTTCACATATTTCTTCAGATCTACCTTGAAGATATCTTCTGTGAGATGTAATGTTTTCGGATGGTTTGTCTTGTGCATCAAAATTGCATCCGGATCGTGATTGATTGCAATATCTACTTGTCTTCCAAGTGCCATTTCTATTCCTACGCTCGCTCCACCTCCTCCGGCGAAGCAATCTATAATCAAATTTTCCATTTTCTCAGAAGCCCGGTATACCCTTGCCCCGGCCGGAGGCTGGCTCCTTTCTATTTTCGTTTATTTTTCATAGCTTACTGTAAATACCTTCGCATCAATACCCTGTTTGGATTTGCTATTGATCGATTGAGCCTACAACTAGTCCGCACCCAGCCCTCGTGAAACTCCATGTAATTTGCAATGTTGCCAAAGATATCCTTGACCGAAGTTTCCTGCTTCTTCGACTCAGGCAGCATATCATTGTCTTTTAAAAAGTTTTTGAACGTTTCAATACTTGCATCGATTCCGCTCTCTTCGCTTATTGCTGCATAGATGTTCTGGATCGTAAGTCCGTTTTCGATCATGTACTTAATTTCTCCCTTGTACGGTTCGTATTGTTTTCTTTTATTTTCCATTTTTCTTAACCACATCCTCTTGTTTGCTATTACCCTCTTTTTCACTTCTTTTCCGGTAATATCCTCAAGCACTCTGCAGATATGCTCATCCGAGCATCCGAGTTTTACCATCTCTTCGATTTGGAACTGGTACGGATCCAGAAAGTGTGCTGGCCTACGCATTTTCAACCTCTCTTTCCAGCCACTCTTTTTGGCTCTTGTACAAATTCAGGTATTTATCACGGTTTTCTTCGTACAGATCGTTTTCTAAATCCTCATCTATTCTTGTAAGCATCATCTTCACTGCGGAGATTTCTGACGTATCCGTTTCTCCCGTTATGTTGTTCAAATGATCATTATTCGTCATTTTCCTCTCACCCTTTTCTTTCTCTTCTGCTTTGTACTGCCGTACATATATGCTGCCATATTTCCCTGCTTAAATCCGGCTGGCTGCTTCATTCTGCCGCTAAAGCTATATTTCCCTCTATCCATGGTTCTCCTCCTTCAAGATCTACCATGCTTTCACATTCTTTCCGTACCCTGTAGTCTGAATTCTTACTCCAAGTTCTGCTTTCGCTTTCATGATGTCCGACCTTTTAATTCCTGCCGCTTCTGACTCCATGAGCAACTTCGCCCCGTCATAGCGTCCACCTTCCATCTTGTCTTTTAGCCACTCTAATGCTTTGTCGTAGTCGGTCTTTGACATCGTATTGACCTTGTCCTTGATCTTTTCTAATTGGATGGTGTTGGTGTTCAGCTTATTCCAGATCTTTTCAAAATTTTCTTGCATGATTCTGCGATTCTCTAAAATCTCATCCCGGATGACTGTAAGTGCCTGTGCTGCGGTCATCCCTTTCTTTTCTGGCTCTTTCACCAGACTTCCCGGTTCAAGTCCGAGAAGTAGACACATGGTCCTTTCAAAATCTTCTGTCTGTTCCGGGTTCTTTGCCATATTGCAGACAAAAGACTTGCTTCTCCCGAGTTCTGCTGAGAATTTCTCTTTCGTTTTGCCCTGCTTTTCTAGTTCCTTACAGAGCAGAGCGTAATTTATTGTTACTTTCTTCGGTTCCATGATTCCTCCTTAATTCGAGTTCAGTAGTTGTTCTTCCAGAGAGTCCATGTCGTATTCTCTGCGATCAAAGTTGTTTAAGTTTCTGCTTACCGGCGGTTTTGCCGTCCTCTCTGGTGGCTGATAATTTTTGTCGAGATAATCTTCATATCCGGTGTTAAAAAAAGTGCTACCGTATTGTGGTTTTCTCCATTCATTTTCTTTTAAATCTTCTTTATAGCGTTTTATCGCTCTTTCGAATTGCTCGTAGCCAATATCGAGTAGCCTTTCCTTGCTCTTTTTACTTACCTGCCCTTTTCCTTTTTTCTCCGGATATTTTTTCCATAATTGCTCAAATAACTCTTCTATCTCTTTTTCTTTCTCTTTTCTCTTTACTCTATCTCTATTCTCTTTCTCTATCTCTATCTCTTTCTCTGTGTTACACAATGTTACTGTATCGTTACAATGTAACGCTTTTCGCTCACGATGCGCTCTAACTCGTTGTGCTGAGTCACTTTCTGACCCTATTGATTCTTGCGTTTCTGTCATTAAATACTCATCATCTTCGCGCAAAATCATAAGTCCTTGCGCAATCAAAAATTGAATTGTAACACCTACATTTTCCGGGTCTTCATCTATCTTCAACGCCATTTCTTCAACAAAATTTTCTTCTATTCCGTCAAAATATAACTTTCCATCATCTTCCAGACTGTAAAGCTGCATTTTCAGATATATGATCGTGTAAGTATCTCCACCGGCTATTTTCCTGAGTTTTTTTATTTTTGGCTGACTAAAAAAGTTGTTTTTCAGTTTTAGCCAGTAATACTTTTTAGCCATAGTCCCTAGAGTCTTTTACTCCTTTCCTCCCGGGATTTCTCCCGGGATATGTATTCAGTGTAGTGTGACGTACCTGAACATGAACGGGTTACAATTTATAACAAGGCTCTCTACCTCGTTACCTCTTCAATTCGGACAATGATTGACGGGATTCCGCTTGTATACTCAAACTCATGCGTTGTATTCACGACATGAGCCGGATCATCATTAACAATCACATCGCATTTCTGCAATGCGTCCTCAATCACCTTGTCCGCAAAACTGAAAACATTCATTCTGTCCCGTTTATTGCCCTTTTTAGGCTCTTTAAACGTATAGTGCAGAATGATAGGCTTATCTGTTTTAAAACGCTTTAAGCCAAGCCTGACGGCGTTACAGGCTATCATCTGATACTGTTGCTTCATTCGATTTCCTGCTTTCGGGTTCTTCCCGATCTCATGTATGTAATCATTCAGACCAGGGAAACAATGTCCTTTGTAAAATTTCCCTCTGATTTCAAAAATATGATTGTCCATATCGTTCCCTAAATTCCTCTCGTGTATGGTTCTGCTCATAGATTGCCTGTCCTACCATCTTCGACAGTGCCATACTTACACCATTTTCGTGTATTTTCCCGTGACATTCACTGCACACCGGAAGAATCAACTTGTCCTTTGTTCCATTCTGTCTTCTCCCTCTTCCACAGATCAAATGATGTCCATGGATGTTGTATGGTTTTCCACAGATCAAGCAGAACTCAACGTATTCTGTTACTATCGTGTCTGACTTTTTCATCTACACTTCTCCTATCAAATTATCTGGCCAGATCGGTGATTTTAATATTTTGGTATGCTTGCACCAGTCGCAAACTTCGCATCGTATCGGGTCAATCTCTCCGTTTTTCAGAGAGAGAATCTTTGATACATTCATCTCCATTCCAGACAGACAATCATTCATCCATTCCTGCGGGATCTGGATAATCTCAATATCCGGCTCTTTTTCTTTGCTGGCTGCAGCAATGTAAAACGGCAACCGCTCACCTGTATTGATTCTCACGACCTCTTGGTATACGGCAGCTTGTATGTCATAGCCCCAAAATCTCACAAAGTCCATCAATCCCATGTCTTTTGCGTAATGCGCTTCTCTCAGGGATTTCATTACTTTCAAATCAACGATGCATTTACCGGGCAAATAGCTGTCAAGCTTCACTTTCCATTTCGCTCCAAACAGATTAGCTGTAAAGATCTTCTGTTTTTCTCCACTCATAAACATCATAAATAAAGGATCTCTTTCGATTCGGTTTATGATTTCTTCTGCTTTTCGGTACTCTGCCTTTAACTCTCCTTTTTTTGTAAATATCTCAGGATTCTGAGCCTTAAACAAATCAAGTGTCCCCTCAAAATGAGAATCCACATAAGAGCCAACCAGAAGTGCTGTTGTTTTCTCCATCTCCCAGTAACCATTCAGCTTTGCAAGTGCCTGTTCCTCACACCCAACACGTCCGATTGTTCCGCAGAAATCCTTATACTGCGAGACACTGAGATACTCCTGATTTGCTTCTTTGCTGTAATAATTTTCCTGTGTTAAAATCATTCAAATACCTCCTCTGCTTCTTGCACCGCTGCCTCGAAATCAAACGGGTTTTCTGCTACTCTTGTATCACTTTTTGATATGTCCTCTGCTTCACCCTCAACATAAACCCCCATAAGAGAATTTGGAGTATATACCCGGGCAAAGAACGCAGCCGCACGATATGCAAGCATCTGCTCCGGCATGGTTTTCCATTTACTTCCTGTTTTTTCATACCATCCCTCTCTTTTAGCCATTTCGATCGTCACTGTAGTTCCTTTGATTTTCTCTCCACTATCTTTATATTCTGCTTCAATTCTGCATCCCCAATTATCTGTATGAGGTGTTCCATCGTACACCGGACGGACGTTTTTGAATTCTGTATTCGCCCGAATCATACTCATACAAGCCTGTCCACTCCATGTAGGCTTACCTTTTACAACATACAGATTCTGCATGACCATCATAGGGGATACGCCCATTCGATTCGCCATATCTACTGCAATCGTACAATCCATTGGCTTGCCCTGGTAATTCTGTGGTACCAACTGTGATGTGGCGAACATTTTCCCGATGTCAAAAATCTTTTGAAAACTCTGGCTGTCCGCAAATGGACTCAATTCGTGTCTTTCTTCTTTTACAATCATTTCTTCCATATCGATTCTCCTTATAATTCAATCACTGTCAGATCTTCTTCATCTGTTGTTCTTGTTGCGATAAACTGTAATCCCTTATCTTTGCACTTCTGATACAGCTCTGTTCGCATTTTTGTAGACATTTTCTCTACTCCATCAATCAGGATGATCTGCAGTCCATTCGGTTTTTGAATTGCCACATCAATACAAAGATCAAGTTTTTCTCCGTCTGATAGATTGCTGATCGGTAGTCCGTGAATCAGTGGAACGCCATTTACAACCGTAAGACCAGAAATTGGAATAGTTGCAGTTTCTAAAATTTCCCCAGGAAGAGACCGTGCCTTTTCGATTTTCTTCGTAAATTCTTCGGATTCCGCTTTTAATCGCTCCACTTCGTTCTGTAGATCAACCATTCGCCGATATTCATTCAAGTGGGATTTCATCTCTTCCGCATAAGATGCCTGATTCTGCAATTCCGAGTAATCCTGCACTTCTTTTTCAGACAATTCCTTGTACTCTTCTACAGAGCTGTCATATTTCGCAACATTCGCTTCATATTCTTTTACGATTACTTCTGCTTTGTCCGCTTTTCTCTCTTCCATACCAGCAAGCATTGTTTGATTTTCTCTCAACTGAGCCTGCAGCCTTTCATTCTCTTTCAAAAGCCGCTCCCGCTCTGCGGTAAATGACCTTTCCAATGCGGATAATTTAATCTCTTTATCCGCTTCAAATGATCGGACTTTGTTGTACCTCTGCTCAATGAATCGCTTTGCTTTCTCAATCTGTTCATTTTCTTTTCTAATGCGCTCGATTTCCTGATACAGCTGTCCAAGATTTTCATTTTCCCATTTTTCTGCATCGTATCCAGACGGGATAGCATCTGCGATATCCTCAACAAATGATTTTTTATTCCGAATATCTCTATTCACATCCTGCCGATTCCTGTAATACATGCCGTTTTCCGACTGTATATCGTTCAAAACTTGCAAGATATTCTGATCGTAAGATACCCAATCCGGAATTTCACCAAACCATTCACGGATTGTCTGTAATGACCAGTCGTACTGGATCATGTCGAGCAAAATTGCATTCTGCTCTTTTTCGGATTTCTCCATAAATTCAACTGGTGACAGCTGCAGTGGAGTAAAAATATCTTTCAAAAATGTTTCCGGACTCCCCACCTCATGACCGTTCTGCTTCACGCTCTTGTAATCCGCTTGATTCGTTCTTGCCTTCCGATTGATTCTCAATCCGTTATCTGTTTCAATCAGAATTTCGCCCTCTGTTTCCCCGTTTCTGACAATATATTTCCGGTTTGACTTATTTGTAAGAGCATACCGAATTGCATCAATCACGGAAGATTTTCCTGCTCCATTTGTTCCAGAAAGCTCTACGCTCTTTCCGTCCCCTTCGTATTCTGTAATTCCATAAAGATTTTTGATCTTAATTTTCGTAATTTTCATTTACAAACTCCTCCTTTTCGTCTACAATTTAAATGATTTAATTTCTTGAGTGCTCGAGGGTTGCCGCCCTATGACAGCACTCTTTTTTAATACCCAAACACTAGCCACCATCCGATCAACGCCAGCACAAACCCGATCACAGCTGCTGCAACCTTGTGCCAGTAAGGCTTGTCCTGCTCCGGTAACTCAACAGATACGGAGCGGATATCCCAACTATTCAAAGTGTTGGGGTGGTGGGTAGTCTGGCAGTGATAAGTTCCTTTAATCTCCATGCTTGTCCTCCCATCTACCGCCTAAGCGGTTTTTCTTCTTTCGAATCCTATATTTTTCATTGTCTCGTCTAATTTTTTCTCCAAAATCTGAGAAAATTCCTCTCGATTCAAATCCTCTTGATTTACCCACAATCCATTTATTTTGATCATGCTTACTACTTCGATTCCTTTCATTTCACCACCCCTCTTTACTGTATGCAGGTTGATTGCCATGCGTAAGTTGTCCTACGTTTTTAATTAGTATCCGAATCTCTGACGATCACATGATATTTCTTTATCTGTCCATCGCACTGTATGTATGGAATTTCTCTTGGATATCCATTGTCCGCGTACCACTGCTTTACCATACTGATTACTTCTGGTGCATACTTTCTGACAGTACCTTGCCACTTTCCTTTAGATTCCCATGTTTCCGTGCACATATCTTCCGATAAATCCAACCTACGGATAATCTCATTCACGGCTTTATCTGCTGGCTTGCCGGAACTCTTATAGTAAAGCCTTGCCTGTCTTGCAATGTGTACCGTATCTACATACTGCTGATCTGCTTCGATCGTGATTGGAAGATTGACTCCTGCTTTCTCATAAAGAGATTTTGCAGTCAGGAGCTGGATTTTACTGTTGCACCCTGCTGCTTGGAGCATCGGCGTTAAAATCTTTACAGCATTGTTGACACTGGCGAGACGCTCGTTGCTTTGTTTCTTCTTTGGCATTTCATAAGAGCCGTTTTTTCTGATAGATGGAATAACATCCAGCGAAAGCCAGTTTTGAAATTTTTCGGCAGTCGCATTGCTTGCTTTCATTCCGAGACGGTAAAACAGTGATTCCGGAATGTAATCATCTTTCCCAACAAGTTGGGAAAATCCAATGTCTTTGCAATAACCGTTTAAAGTTTCCCATCTTGGGTACACTTTTCCATTCTTTTTTTGATACCATCCGAATCCGATTGCAGCATCTTCCGCGCTAATGGAAATACTTCCATCTGGATTCGGCAACGTTCTTACAGTTAATCCGAGTTCATTATTTTTAAAAACTTTTAATTCGTTCATGTTACCTCCTATTATCTTGTTTTATCTTGTTTTACCTTTCTCCCTCCTTTATAATGTAGTTATCAAAAACAAAGGGGAAAAAGTATGAATTCTGATTTTGATGAAATTTGCTTGCTATTCCCAGAAAAATTTAAGCTGTTCTGTATGAGGTTCAAGAAAACAGTTACATCAGGTTTTCTTGGCAAATCCGAAAAGCCGCTAATGAGATATAAACTAATATCAAGCAATTATTCTTTTATTGACACAACTCCATCTGATGAAGCGCCGGAAAGAACTTTTTCTCTTACAGAAAAATACTTCCGTTACTGCGCTTACCGGAGAAAGAAATTCTTTGACAGTAAGCTTTGGCCGCTTATAATTTCCATCGTTGCGTCAGTTATTACCTCGTTAATAACAACACGATTATTATGATTATCAGAATTCCTATGACGCATCTGTATATGGTGCGTCTTCGGTAAATCATTTCAAAAAATTCTTTTTCGTCATCGGAAATTTCAAACAACTCCGAAAATTTATTCCAGTTAATTTTTACCACACCTCTTTCTTTTTGAATCTTTATTGTCATTTGTTTCCTTATCTCCTATACTGTAAATACAGGTGTTGCAGCACCGAGTATTATGAAAGGAGAAATATTGTTGAATAAATACGATAGAAATAAATTGTTTCCAAATTATCCGAACGATGCCGTAAAACTGGTAGTTGATCTCGCAAATTCTGGCATGATCTCCCATTTGAATTCTCTTGTTGGAACAACATCATTAATCAGCGGAAATCTGTCCAGCGGACTGTGTGAGTATATGAAATCCGCATCTAAAATAGCGTTGAATTGCGGATGTAGTATTATGGATGCCGAAGTATTAAAATCTATATTGTCAATCACTAATTCTGCTATATCATCTACAGCGGAAATGTCTGCATTTTCTTCCTACATAAAAACATTTCAATCAGTTGCGGCAGAAGTGTTGCGTATGGATACTACAACCACAAACATCGACGATCCTGAAGATTACGTAATAATTGACGAATCTTCGGTTGAAGAATTCGAATTACCAGATTCTATTGCATTACCAATAGGAAACAAGCGCGTAAGGATAAAAACTGAAATCATCATTTCGCTTCTCGCGACCATTGTCGTGTCACTTGTCACATTTATCCAGAGTGAATATCACGAGAGAGAGTCACTGGAAGCTGAACAGCAGTATTATGAATACAAGCTGCGAGAAGAACGGAAACAAAATCAAATACTGGAAAAGTTGATCGATTCCATCGATTATTCTGAATCCACATGCAAAGATTCCATAGAATCACTAACCAAGTCTATTCACTCTTTGACTGAAGTTCTTCAATCTTTTGAATCAGTTCGCTCAGAGATTGACCTATCTCCTGGTCAATTCTCTGCGAATCCATGTAGTAATCATGAATAGTTGAATACTGTCTTATAATATTCATGACTGAAAATGATGTAAAAATCAAAATTACAACAAAGCTAACCAGTAAACAGAGGGTCTTGTTTTTGAGACTCTCTACTTCTGTTTCAAGTTCTTTTATCTTGGAACTCAACGCATCAAATTCAATTCGATCCATCTTTCTCACCTCGCTTTCTACTCCAAAAAATACTCAACACTTACACCGAAGTAATCGGCTAAGACTTTTAGTTTTTCTGCTTTCGGCTTGCTTCTACCTGTTTTCCAGTCTGTAAACGTAGACTTCGTAATTCCCGTATCAGAAGCAACTCTGTAATCCGTAATTTCTTTCGAATCACGCAACTCTGCATATTTTTCGTACATTTTTTCACCTCTTTTCCGAACTTTCTATTGATTTTAGTTCGGAAATCAGTTACAATATATTTACCAGATACATTGACAAAGAATTGCGCTACAATTCTGTTTTGATTTCCGAACTTTGTAGCTTTATTATAGTGCGGATTTCAGAACTTGTCAATACTTTTTTGTACTGATTTCAGAATTTTTTATGAGGTGTATTATGTATGAAATTTATTGCAAGTTAAGAGATGAAAAAGGATGTAAAGATGCGGACGTTGCGAAAGCTACTGGTATAACTAAGTCTACTTTTTCTGATTGGAAGAATGGGCGAAGTAAACCAAAAGATGAGAAGCTTACTAAAATAGCTGATTACTTCGATGTACCATTAACATATTTCTATGAGGAACATCAGAATAATGCAGCATCATTGACAACGAGAGATGAGCGTGACATTTCCAAGACAGTAAATGACTTAATGGAAAAATTAGAAGCAAAAGATGGGGCACCACTGTTTTTCGACGGTACTGAAATGAGCCCAGAAACAAAAATTTTATTCGAACAGCAATTAAAGTCATTGGTAACTACTGTTAAGGAAATCAACAAGGTCAAGTTTAATCCGAACAAAAATAAAAAGTAGGTGATTACCTTGAAGCAAGATGTAAAAACAATAGTGGATAATTTAACAAGTAAATACGGCACAAGAAATCCATATGAATTATGTGATTACACAAATACAATTTATCAAATATGTGATATCGGTGATGTATTAGGTTGCTACTTACTTATTAAAAGACAAAAATGCATTATGCTTAACCAAAAAATAATAGGAACTCCTATGGAGAAATTTATTTTGAGTCACGAATTGGGACATTCTCAATTACACAGAAAAAATGATTGCTATTTCTACGGAAGCACATTATTTTCTAAGCTCAAAGAAGAAAACGAAGCCAACACATTCGCCGCAGAACTTCTGATACCAGATTCCATAATCTATGAAAATCCAGGGATGACGAAAAGTCAGATTGCAAGACTGGCTGGGTACGATGAAAAGATTATGGAATTCAAGGTATTTAATAAAAAATAAGAGGAGAAAAGTAACTATGGGATTAAAAGATATTTTTAATATCGGAAAAATAGCAAAGGAAAATGCTGGATTAAAAGAACTAATGTCTCCAGAATTTCAAAATGCGTCAGTCTTGAATTCAAAAGTTGCAGAGTTAGAAGCTAAAAAAGAACGACTTGAAAAGGAGATTGACAAACGCACTTCCAAAATTGATGCTTTGAAAAAGGAAGCGGTATTTTTTGAGGATGCAATCACGTTTCAGGAATTCGGTCTATATACGCCACGATATAATTTTATTACATCAGAAGAGTATAAAGAAGAATTAGATTATATTCGTGATGCACAGAAAAAATTGATAAAAAGTGATAAAGCTATTATCGGAGCTACAACTTGGACGGTAAATGGAAGTAAAAGCAAAGGCAATAAAATGATCGCAGATATGAAAAAATTGTTTTTGAGGGCGTTCAATAGCGATTGTGAAGATGTAATAAGTAAAGTGAAGTACAATAATTTTGATGTGTCCCTTAAAAAGATTCATCAATCCGCAAACTCTATTGAAAGACTTGGAAAATCCATGTCCTTAAAGATTACCCAAAAATATATAGACTGGAAAGAAGAAGAACTTACATTAGCCTTTGAGTATCAGCAAAAGAAGCAGGAAGAGAAAGAAGCTCAAAAAGCTGCAAGAGCAGAAATGCGCGAAGCCGCACGGCTCCAAAAAGAAATTGAAGCCCAACGTAAGAAGATAGAAAAAGAACAAACTCACTATCAGACAGCTTACGAAAAACTTCTTAAGCAATTAGAAGAAAATCCGGATAATGCAGATCTGCTTACCAAAAAATCCGAATTGGAAAATCAACTCAATGACATAGATAAGGCTATTAAAGATATCGACTACAGAGAAGCAAATCAGCGTGCTGGATATGTTTACATAATTTCAAATATTGGAGCCTTTGGAGAAAACGTTTATAAGATTGGGATGACCAGACGCTTGGATCCTCAGGATCGTGTTGATGAACTAGGTGACGCATCTGTTCCGTTTAATTTTGATGTACATGCCATGATCTTCTCTGATGATGCACCGGCATTAGAAGCAGCACTTCATAAAGCTTTTGAAGATCGTAAACTAAATATGGTCAACACAAGAAGAGAATTCTTCAACGTAACACTCGATGAGATAAAAGAAGTCGTAAAGAAAAACTTCGATAAGACTGTAGAGTTTATTGACGTACCAGATGCTGAACAATTTAGAGTAAGTCAGAAAATGAAGCGAAAACAATAATTTTTCAGAATACAAAAACCGCCCCTGCGCCAACAGAGACGGTATACATATCCGAAGATATGCAATCTGAAGCCAAGAATATTGTATCATCTTCGGAACAGCTACACAATCCAGAACATTTGTTCATGTGCTGGCTGTTATTTTTGTACTTATTTTTACATAAATTAAATGAGGAGATGATCTACTATGAGCGTAAAGTATGCCTATGGTTACGTTCGCGTATCCACTGATAAGCAGGAAGAGCTTTCACCGGATTCTCAAGAAAAATTATTACGGGAATATGCTACTAAAAACAATATTGTCATTTTAAAAGTTTTCTTTGAATTAGGAATTTCCGGAAGAAAAGCAGACAAGCGTCCGGAGTTTCAGAAAATGATCGGGCTTGCAAAATCATCCGATCATCCGGTTGATGCGATTCTGGTTTGGAAATTCAGCAGATTCGCAAGAAATCAAGAAGAATCTATCGTATACAAATCCTTGCTGCGGAAGCAAAGCAACGTTGATGTTGTGAGTGTGTCAGAACCTTTGATAGATGGTCCATTCGGCTCTCTGATCGAACGAATCATTGAATGGATGGATGAATACTACTCTATCCGGCTTTCTGGCGAAGTCCTAAGAGGGATGAAAGAAAAGGCTACAAAAAAAGGATACCAGATGTCCCCACCTTTTGGGTATCGCGCTGTTGGAAACGGAGATCCTTATAAAATTGATCAAGACGAAATGAAGATTGTAGACTTTATCTGTGATGAATTTGACTACCATAACTCGGATGTTACGAAGATAACACGAAAACTAAATGATATGGGAGTACGTACAAGACGAGGAAATCCATTTGAATCCCGTAGCGTAGAAAGAATCTTGAAAAATCCATTCTATTATGGTCTTGTCGCGTGGAATGGAATAACATTCATGGGAACGCATGAAGTCCATTACTCAAAAGAACGCTTCGAAGCCCGCATGAAAAAGATACAGACTACATACAAGCCACTGAAACGCCGTGATGTATCCTCATGTAAACATTGGTTATCAGGGATTTTAAAATGCGGGTACTGCGGAGCTTCTCTTGCCTACAACGGTGCAAACAGACACTCACCCGGGTTTCAGTGCTACAGGTATAGCAAGGGGATGCATGCAGAATCCTGCTCTATCTCAGAAAAGAAAGTGGTTGCTGCACTGGAAGAGTATTTTGAAAAACTTCTTTCCGGTATGGATTTTGAATACTCCTACCACTCTGCTGAGACCGGTGAGAAGATATCAGAACGTGAATCGCTCCTGTCTGAGCTTGATAAAATTTCAAACAGAGAGAAACGAATCCGCATTGCCTATGAAAATGAAGTAGATACTCTGGAAGAATATAAACGGAACAAAGAGCGTCTGCAAAAAGACAGGGAAGATATTTTGATGCAACTGGAAAATCTTGACAAGAATAATGAAGATACGAAAACAAAATCTGACGTGCTCAAGAACGTGCAAACTGTATATGATGTGATTAAAAATGATGCAATAGACTATGATACCAAAGGGGTTTTTATGAGGAGTTTGGTGGAGGATATCGTTTATGACAAGAAAAACGGCAAACTAGTCTTCCATCTTTACATATCGTGAACCCTCTGTTTATAAGGGTTTGCGGATATGTTATAGGTTACTGCAATCCAGTCCGCCAAATTGTGAAATGATCACTTTGGCAATCTGTGGGTTCGTTTGTGTAATCTTTACCGGATATTGCAATCGTTTTTCATAATTCCACATAATCAGCATCCTCCTTCCTGCCACGGCCACGGCTCATTGATCCATTTCCAGTATTCACTGCAGGATGCTGTGGCTGTATCAATCGTCAAAGGTCCGAAATTCATGGCATATTCTTTCATTGCCTGGTTGCGCATCCGGCTGTATTTTTCGAAATAAGCCAGTGCATCCGGATCCTGCGGGTGGGTATCCAGATATAATTTCACTTCATCCACCGCGAAACTGACAGCGTTGATATGATTTAATAATTCTGTTCTACATGGACGGTCTGTCATTGATTACATCCCCCTTTTCCATAAAATGGTTTGTTTAAAACAGGGAAGATTGTTCCACATTCTAATCCCTTATGAACATCATAAGTGTCTTCCCATGTCTGCCAGGGAACATATGCCATCGCGAGAGTCATATGTTCCAGTGGATCACGGGGAATGCGGCAGGAACAAGGCGACGAGACTGCTTCACCACAGGAGGAAGAAGGATTCTGTCGACGCTGCACCGGCATATTGCGATAAGGCTGCTGTTGACAGGTAAACCGTTCGTTTCTGGAATAAGACCGATTATTTTGCATAGTGTGTTCTTTCCTTTCATATAATTACAGTACATAATATGGAAAATCTGCAAAAAGGTGAATTTTGATGACAAATACAACTCTTTCCTGTACAATGGTTCTGATAAGTGAAATACGACCAAAAAGGAGTTATGTCATGAGTATTTTAAATGTAGAGCATCTCACACATGGATTTGGAGATCGCGCCATTTTTGCAGATGTATCCTTTCGCCTTCTCAAGGGAGAACATATTGGACTGGTGGGCGCAAACGGAGAAGGAAAATCCACTTTTTTAAATATTGTTACCGGAAAACTGATGCCGGATGAAGGTAAGATTGAATGGGCAAAAAATGTCCGTGTCGGATACCTTGATCAGCACACGGTCTTAGAAAAAGGAATGACGATTCGAGATGGATTAAAGTCCGCATTCTCATATTTGTTTGAACTGGAAGAACGCATGAATGCAATCTGCGATTCTCTGGGAGAGGCCTCTCCGGAAGAAATGGATACAATGATGGAGGAGTTGGGAACCATTCAGGACACTCTGACTCTGCACGATTTTTATATTATCGATGCCAAAGTTGAAGAAGTTGCAAAGGCACTTGGACTTCTGGATATCGGTCTCGAAAGAGACGTAACCGATTTAAGCGGCGGACAGCGCACCAAAGTCCTTCTGGCAAAATTACTGCTTGAAAAGCCCGATATTTTGCTTTTGGATGAGCCGACCAACTACCTGGACGAAGAACATATCGCATGGCTGAAACGGTATCTCATCGACTATGAAAATGCATTTATTTTAATTTCCCATGATATCCCGTTCTTAAACGATGTGATCAATATTATCTACCATATGGAAAATCAGGAGCTGAACCGCTATGTAGGAGATTATCATCATTTTGAAGAGGTATATGCCGTTAAAAAAGCACAGTTAGAGGCAGCCTACAGAAGGCAGCAACAGGAAATCAGCGAATTAAAAGACTTTGTAGCAAGAAATAAAGCGCGTGTTTCTACGAGAAATATGGCAATGTCCAGACAAAAGAAACTGGACAAGATGGACGTGATCGAGCTTGCAGCAGAACGTCCGAAACCGGAATTCAAATTCCGATACGGAAGAACTCCGGGAAGATATATTTTTGAGACAAAAGATCTTGTGATCGGATACGATGAACCATTGTCAAAACCACTGTCTCTTTCTATGGAAAGAGGGCAGAAAATTGCTCTGGTCGGCGCCAACGGAATCGGAAAGACGACATTGTTGAAAAGTATTCTCGGGCTGATTCCTGCGATTTCCGGCACCTGTGAACTGGGAGAAAATTTGCAGATCGGATATTTTGAACAGGAAGTCAAAGGAGATAATCGAACAACCTGTATTGAAGAAATCTGGCAGGAATTCCCTTCATTCACACAATATGAAGTACGTTCTGCTCTGGCAAAATGCGGACTTACAACAAAACACATTGAAAGCCAGGTTCGCGTCTTAAGCGGAGGAGAGCAGGCAAAAGTAAGACTCTGTAAACTGGTGAATCGCGATACCAATATCCTGCTTTTGGATGAGCCGACAAACCATCTGGATGTGGATGCAAAAGATTCCTTGAAAAAAGCACTGCTTGATTATCGTGGAAGTGTGCTTTTAATCTGCCATGAACCGGAATTTTACCAGGATGTCGTACACGCAGTATGGGATTGCAGCAAGTGGACAACAAAACAGATTTAAAAAGAAAAGGACTTGATCTTCATTGAATTTCAAGTCCTTTTCCAGATTTATCTAATCAAATCCGCAAATTCTTTCTCAAACTCCTTCCACTCTGCATCTGAAAGGTGATGCACAAAGTCTTCCTCTTTCCACTCCTCTCCAACACCAAAATAGGCATGATCGGAGCACTGTCTTCTGCACAACTTCCGATTTTGCACCTGCTACTGTATCTAAAATCTCATAAACCACTTATTTCTTTTTGCGTCTTTTCCCCAGCAACATTGTCAGTAATCCAGACGAACCTGCAAACATAGATCCGAACAAACCAATATTAGACATATCCGCTGTCTTCGGCGATTCGGACTGCTGACTTGGTTTTCCAGGCTTTGTGTCAGCCGGCTTGTTCGGCTTCTGAGGTTCCGCAGGCTTATCTGCACTCTTTTCCCTCACAGTAACTGTGATCGTCTTTATTGTGCTTGCTCCTTGACTGTCTGTTACCTTATATGTCACTTCATAGGTTCCTGCTTCCTCTTTATTCACGGTGTTCTTCAGCACTTGGATCTTATCTGTCAGATTACCGTCTTCCTTATCTGTAGCTGTTACTCCTTCCAATACGGCGAATCTGTCTCCTTCTGTCAATACTCGGTCGGATGCATTGATCACCGGCACTTCATTCAGCACTTCCTGTTTTGGATTCACAGTTACATAAATCGTCTTTGTTGTACTTGCTCCCTGACTGTCTGTTACTTTATACGTTACTTTATAGATGCCGACTTTTGTTGTATCTACTTCATTATTCAACACTTCAATACTTCCGCTGATATCTCCGTCTTCCTTATCTGTAGCTGTTACCCCTTCCAATACGTCAAATGCGTCTCCTTCTGTCAATACTCGGTCGGATGCATCGATCACCGGCACTTCATTCAGCACTTCCTGTTTTGGATTCACAGTTACATAAATCGTCTTTGTTGTACTTGCTCCCTGACTGTCTGTTACTTTATACGTTACTTTATAGATGCCGACTTTTGTTGTATCTACTTCATTATTCAACACTTCAATACTTCCGCTGATATCTCCGTCTTCCT